>OGYB01000289.1_pt1 | contig 39276 bp, 29 predicted proteins | sample 1576421 | NCBI WGS metagenome assembly OGYB01 (sample SAMEA3541577, study PRJEB24748) | human gut metagenome | biome: human gut; feature: human-associated habitat; material: faeces | place: China | collected 2012
ATAAGTGAGATAGGAAATCTTTGATTTCCGTTATCGAACTTAGTATGTTCATCAACGGCCCTGTCGGGAATCCAGCGGCGTCAAAGGGTTTAACCCGGGAAGACCAAAAGCCCGCGCGCGGCGGCCCATTTTATCTCCCCATTCCGGGCGGAGTACGCTATAATCACATGTATTACGTTTTGCCAGCTGCAACGGACAAGCTGATCTGGAGGATTGATCCATGAGAGAGAATCTTCGCACCAATTTCCTCGGAGTAGAAATGCCAAATCCATTTATGCTCGCCTCCGCGCCGCCGGCGCGCGACCGCGATATGATCGACCGCGCCTTTCAGGCCGGCTGGGGCGGCGCGGTGATCAAGACGCTGACACAGTACACGGGCGAGGAGGGCAGCGAGATAAGGGACGTCTCGCCGCGCATCTTCCCTATCCGCGGGAGCGGCGGCGTTTTCAAAAACGTGATTTTCGGATATATGAATATCGAACTGACTTCTCAGAAGACAAACGAGGAATCCTGCGAAGACATCTCTTTTTTGAAAAAACGGTGGCCTGACCGCGCCGTCATCGCAAGCATCCTCTACGGACACGCGCCGATCAAGGAGAAGTGGCAGCGCGCCGCGGCGGACTGCGAGCTTGCGGGCGCAGACGCGATAGAGCTCAATTTTTCCTGCCCCCACGGGTGCAGCGAGATCGGCAGCGGCGTCAGCATCGGCGGCAATCCCGCGAAGATCAGGGAGATAATCGGCTGGGTAAAAGAGGCGACCAGGCTGCCGCTCATCACGAAGCTCACCGCGCTATCGGACATCGTCTACGCCGCGGCGCTCTCGGAGGAGTGCGGGGCCGACGCGATCTGCGCCATCAATACTATAAGCTCGATGCCCGGCATAGATCTTGAGACTTTCCGCCCGCGCATGAACGCCGGCGGCGTCGGCACCGCGGGCGGCCTTTCGGGGCATATGATAAAACCGATCGCGCTGCGTTCCGTGCTGGAGATCGCGCGTGCCGTGAAGATACCGGTATCCGGCAGCGGCGGGATCTATGACTGGCGCGAGGCCGCCGAGTTCATCCTCGCCGGAGCCTCCACACTGCAAATATGTTCCGCGGTCATGGAGCAGGGCTACGGCATTATCGGCGGGCTCTGCAACGGACTGTCCGCCTATATGGAGCGTATGGGCTTCAAGGATATAGACGCCTTTCGCGGCAGGGCGCTGGGCAGCATCGTCCACCACGCCGACATAGACAGGGGGCGTCTATTTAAGCCCTACCTGGACATTATGAAATGCAGCTGCTGCGGCAAATGCGCCGTCAGCTGCCGCGACGCCGGTTATCAGGCGATAACGCTTTCGCGCGGCGGTGTACGCATCGAGCTTGAAAGGTGTACCGGCTGCGGCCTGTGTTACGGGCTCTGCCCCAACGAGGCGCTGACTCCGGTCGAGACACGCGTCTAGGAGACGGAAAAGGGACGAAACCGGTCCCGCGGGACCGGCCGCAAGATGAGCGTCGGAGCCGCTCCGCGCGCTGTCCTTTATCCCTGTTTTTTATCTTTATACATCGCGCGGTCGGCGACGCCTATCAATCCGTCGATATCTTTTGCCTGCGAGGGATATGCCGCCATTCCCATGCTGAATGTTATATCGAGCCTGTCTCCGTTGGGAGCTATATTTAATGAATCAAGCAGCTCACCGGCGATCTTATCAAAGAAGGCTTTGACCATTTCGCGGTCGTCGGTATCCTTAAAGATCAGGACGAACTCATCGCCGCCGATCCGCGCAAAAATGCTGCCCGCGTCAATACGGCGGCCGATAACGGCGGCGACGTGTTTAAGGACTCTGTCCCCCACCATGTGTCCGTAGGAATCATTCACTTCTTTAAATTTATCGAGGTCGATGTAGCAGAGGATAAACTCGGCGCCCGGCACGCCCATGAGCGCGCCCAGCTCTTTGAAAAGCCCGCGGCGGTTCAGCGTGCCGGTGAGAAGGTCCATGCCCGTCAGCTCTTCCAGTTCCACTTTGATCTTTTTAAGGTCGTGATTATGCCCCACGAGGGAGGCGATAAGCCAGCTCACGAGTAGCCCCGCGAAGAAGAACATCCACGTCTCCGGGTACTGGTAGAAGCGCCTTATCGGCGAGAGCCGGAAGTACCACTCCGCGTTGAGGATGGTGAGCGGTTTTTCAACGTAATTCGCGCCTTTGTCGTACAGATAGCTGCTGTGGGCGATGACCTGCCTTTTTCCGTCGTCGGGGTTTATCCGCCATATCTCGAAAGCAAAGCCCTGGGCCTTCAACTGGTCAAGTTCCGCGCCGTTCAGCGCCTCCGGGTAGTTAAGAGTGACGGAGACGAGGCCCCAGAACTTCTCCTCGACGCTATCCCTGCCGGTATAGACTGGAAGCCTGCCGACAAGGGCCTGTCCCCCCTGCACGAGGTCAAAGGGGCCGCCGAGTACGAGGCGCTTCCCGTTCTTAGCCTGCAGCGCCTCAATGTTGCCCTTGCCTGCGGAAAAATAGTCAAGGCCGATCACGCCCTCATTGCCCTTGAGCGGATAGACCTTTTTCACGACGCCGCCCGGGGCCAGGATGACGTTCCTGATCGCGGGGTCGTCTACGATGGTGGCGGCCACTTTCTCGAAGTCCCTTATCCCGCCGTTGTTCTGTATCACAAGCGCGGAGAGGACCTGCGTTTTGTACAGCAGTTTGCAGAGGACGTCGTTCACTTTATTGGATTTGATGACGACGAGCTGCTCCATCTGGGCACATTCCATCTTGAACTTGTTGTTCACATAGGCGGCTCCGATGGCGAGCACGATCATCAGCGTGCCGAGAAAAACAGCGGCAAAGGCGCCTTTTTTAGCTACGGTCTCTTTATTTATACACAAATGAACTCTCCTCTTGGAAATCCGGCGGCGCTACCGCGTATCGCCGGCCACGCCGTTTTTGCCCATTGAATTGTAACGGACGTAGAGCGCGTCGAGCGTCTTTGACCAGGAAGAATAGGCGTCGCCCTCGCGAAGCAGCTTCAGGCCGAGTTCGTTGACTCCCCCCGGCGTAGAATTGTCGATCAGGAATGTTTCGACGTCCTCCGTGCAGTGCGTGCGCATAAATGAAGACAGCGCCTCATTCATGTAGCCGGCGTAGTCGAGCGCGGTCTTGAACGAAAGCCCCTTTGCCGTCCCCCATTTCACATATTCGGCGATCAGGGCGTAATACGGCACCATCATGCCAGTCACCGGGCCAAGCACCTCAAGCTCGCTCTCCGCCCGCACCTCGACGATCGAGCCGAGCATCGCCAGCAGTTCGCGGCAGACGGGGTCATCACCGTAGAAGAGCACGGGGCCCATCCTCATAGCGGCAAAGGGCAGGGGGATCGCCCGCACCGCCCTCGCCGCGGGGGCGTAGAGGCTGCGCGAATCTTCAAGTTTGACGCCGCCCGTGATATGGACGACGCGGTGTTCGGGTTTGAATTTCACCGCTCCCGCGACCGCCTCATGCTGCTGCGGAAGCACCGCGATGAAGACGACGTCGGACGAATCGGCGACCTCCTGGTTGGACTCGCATATCGTTATCCGCTCCGGGAAAAGCTCTTTCAGCTCCTCCGCCTTCCCGCGGTTTTTATGCACCGAAAGAATGACCCTCCCTGTAAATTCCGGCGCGGAACAAAGCCCGCGCACAAGAAAAGAAGTTATGCCGCCGGTGCCGATAAAACCAAGTGTCAGATCCACTGCCATAAACACACCACCAATAATCATAATCTGCGGTTAATTTTAGCACCTGCCGAGGACAAAACAAAGGACCTTCTTTTTCGCGGGGCTTTTACCTGACAGGACCGATGGTGCAGTTTCACTTCCGCAGCTGCGTAAGCCTGAGCGTATTCTTGGGCGTATCCCGAAAACACGTACTCGCAGTTCCCCATCAGTCGTGCCTGCGGCCCAGTCCAATTCAATACTGGTGTGTTCCGGCACCGTTGATAACCGTGATTGGCTCGTCTAAGCCGGGATAGGATGTGTCGCGGACGACCTTTCGGGCGGTGAGCGCACTTGGGTTTGCTTAGGCTTCATCCGTTTTGCCTCAGTTGATTGGCTCTTAATATTTGGAAGAGCAGGTGTTATAATGAATAAATTGGACTTGTTTTGTGTTTCTTCGGAGAAGGAGAACTGTGGTTGCCCGTACCGAAGCGACCCCACAAGCTCCTGCGATTTCTCACGGGGACTATTTTAAAGTCCATTAGGTCAGGATCAATTGTAATATGGTCAATATAATAAATGACAGTGCGGGCTGGCCCGCTGTTCCGCTTGAACCTAACCGGCGGCAACATCAGCAGCATGATGAATGTGGCCGGTGTCAAAAGCACAACTTATACGCCGTTCCACGGATTCACCACCGCCGACGTTGGCTGTGAGCGCGGAAACAACATCATCAATCCGGTGAACAAGATGTTCGCGCTTTTGTCAGGCGAGTGCGTCTGTATGTTTGGCCAGATCATGAGGGTGATATAAATGGACGATAACAAAATGCCTCCTCAAAACAAAAAACAGCAGTCACTGATTGCCAAATCTGAAAAAGGGCGGTTATTGTCCGCCCGATCGGACACACAGGTTTATGAAGCTATCCGCGCCGCCCTTGCCGACGCGCGGGGCAAGGTGGTCGCCGCCGTCAACACGGCTATGGTCGGCGTGTATTGGGAGATCGGACGGCAAATCACCGAGGCGGTCGGCGAACGCGCCGAGTATGGCCGCAGCCTGCTAGCGTACCTTTCCGAGCGGCTGACAACCGAATTTGGCAAGGGCTTTACGGAGCGCAATTTGCGTGCGATGCGCCAATTTTATGAAGCGTTTCCGATTCGGCACACGCTGCGTGCCGAATTGAGCTGGTCGCATTATCGCTTGCTGATGCGCGTCGAAGAGCCTAGCCGACGTGAGTTTTACCTCAACGAAAGCGCGGATTCCGGCTGGACGTTACGCCAGTTGGAACGCCAGATTAACTCGTTCTTCTATGAGCGCCTGCTTGCCACGCAAAAAGAAAACCGCCCCGAAGTCGCCGGTGAAATCTTCAAACTCGAGCCGGCGAAGGAGGCGGACTATATCCTAAAAGACCCGTATATTCTGGAGTTCCTCGACCTGAAAGAAAATTCCAAGTACAGCGAGAGCGAACTGGAACAGGGCTTGATTGACAGGCTGCGGGAATTCCTGCTGGAACTGGGCAAGGGCTTCTCTTTCGTAGCGCGGCAAAAGCGGATTACCACCGAACACGGCGAGCATTACTATATCGACCTCGTATTTTACAACTATATCCTGAAATGTTTCGTCGTCATTGACCTTAAGGCTGGTAAGCTGACCTATCAGGATGTCGGGCAGATAGATTTCTATGTCCGCCTGTTTGACGAGAAAATCAAGCAGACCGACGACAACCCGACCATCGGCATCGTCCTTGTCACTGACAAAGACGAGAGCATCGTCAAATATTCCGTGCTTGCCGATAACGAGAACCTGTCTGCCTCCAAGTACAGGCTCTATCTGCCTACCGAGGAGGAACTGAAAGCGGAGTTGATCCGTGAGCGCAAACTCATCGAACGCGAGATCGAGGCCAGCGGAGGTGGCGGCGAATGAAACTGCAATTCAGGCGTCTAAGAAGCCCGCGGACACCGAGAGAATCGGTATCCACGGGCTTCTTTAAAAAATCCTTATCGCACCTCTTTTGCCGAAGGCCCTTTGCCGTTATCTCAAAGGTGGATATATCGTTATTTCGCGAAGGCTTTTTTGATGCCCTCTATCGCCCTGTCTATCTGTTCGTAAGTGATGACGATCGGCGGCGCGAAACGGATCGTGCGCTCGTGGGTCTCCTTCGCCAGTACGCCGTTGGCGATAAGTTTCTTGACGTAGGGAGCGGCTGGGACCGAGAACTCAACGCCGATGAGGAGCCCGGAGCCGCGCACGTCGATGATTTCGGGGTTGTCTATCTCACGGAGCCTCCGCATGAAGTAGTCGCCCTTCTCCTCTGCCTGCTTTGAGTAATCGTCTCTCACAAGTATCTCCATTGCCTTGATCGATACGGCGCAGGCGAGCGGGTTGCCGCCGAAGGTGGAGCCGTGGGTCCCGGGGGTGAATACGCCGAGGACGTCTTTGTTGGCGGCCACCGCCGATATCGGCATCACGCCGCCGCCGAGCGCTTTCCCGAGAATATAAATATCCGGTTCGACATCTTCAAAGTTGCAGGCGAACATCCTGCCGGTACGCGCAAAGCCCGTCTGGACCTCGTCGGCGATGAAGAGGATGTTGTGCTTCGTGCAGATATCGCGCACCTCTTTGAGGTACCCTTTCGGAGGCGTGATGATGCCGGCTTCGCCCTGTATCGGCTCCGCCATGAAGGCTACGGTGTTGGGCGTGATCGCCTCTTCGAGTGCCTTGGCGTCGCCGTATTTGATGATCTTGAAGCCCTCGCAGTAGGGGCCGTAGTTGATACGCGCGTCAGGGTCGGTCGAGAAGCTGACGATGGCGATCGTGCGGCCGTGGAAGTTGTTCTCGCAGACGATTATCTCCTGCTTTCCGTTCTCCACGCCCTTCACCTCGGCGCCCCAGCGGCGGGCGGTCTTAAGGGCCGTCTCGACGGCTTCGGCTCCCGTATTCATGGGGAGGATCATCTCTTTGCCCGTCAGGCCGCAGAGTTTTTCATAGAAGTCGCAAAGAACGGCGTTATGGAAGGCGCGCGAGGTGAGCGTCACTTTGTCAAGCTGTTCCTTGGCGGCCGCCACGATCTCCGGGTGGCGGTGCCCGAAATTAAGGGCCGAATAGGCTGAAAGCATGTCGAAATATTCGCGTCCCTCCGGATCGCGTACTATCACGCCCTCACCTTCGACGATGACTACGTCTTTCGGATGATAGTTATGCGCGCCGAGTTTGTTTGTCTTGTCGATGATCTGCTGTGTGCTGAGCATTTTCTTTTCCTCCTCATGATTATTTTTGAACCGCTTGAGTATATTTGTTCATTTTTATCGTTGACATAACAAGTTTAGCATTTTTTCTGAACTTTGAAAAGAGGGGAAAATACAATTTTCCACAGGCATATCGGCGCAATTTACTGTTTCTTGGAGATTGCTAAATAATAATCGAAACTAAATTTATGAACTTTGACCTATACGGCAGTTTATATTAACCCTCCGCACAGGCCGCGCCCGCCAACTAAGCCATCAGGCGCGTATTCGGCAGATATGCAGAGAGTTCTCTTTTGTCCGAAAATCGGCGATCCTCTCCATCTCATAATAGTTGTCGTTGTAGGCAAGATAGGAGACAAAGCTGAAAAAAGAAAAAATCTTCCGCATCATTCGGGAGCGCCCCTTCTTTTTTAGAACTTCTTTGCCAAGTACGTTTATATAGAGGAGCGTTCCCTCTCCGTCTATTACTATGAGCGGCTGCCCAGAGGACGCGGCGAGCTTCTTTACCGATTCCATGATATTCAAATGGTTGTCGGTCTCGACTTTCAACGTTTTCGTCAGCATTCAAAATCCCTCCTTTGTCCATACCTGATCCGCGGTAATCTTACCGGTCAGATTTTATCGACGAGCATTCCCAAATAACAACTATGTCTATTATGCTATCATATATATCTATTTTTTATCAAGTACAGCTATTTAAAATTTTCATAAATGAGGTATGGTAAACTATATACATGACGAAAGAGGGAACAAAATGAACGACACTCAAGGATTATATCGCCTGATTTATAGATTTTACCGCACTCAGATAGAAGGCGGTCAATACCAAAGCGGAGAGCCTCTTCCGGCGGCGTTGGAGATATCGGAAATCTTTGACGTTTCTTTCAGTACGGCAAGAAAAGCGCTGCAAGCCTTAAAGAATGACGGTTATATAGAGTTGTCTCCGGGCCGGACCGGGACCGTATGCTGGAACGGAAAATGCGGGCTAAACAGGAGCGAACTTTACGACCGCATAAACGCGGTCGCGGACATGTACGCGGCGATGAACTATTTCCTTCCTCCCTCGCTCTCCCTCGGCGCGCGTTATCTCGATCAGGAGGGGCAAGCGAAGCTCGCGCTGATCATCGATGAAATCGAGAACAACAATTCCGGCGCCATCTTTGAATTTACGGCTTTCTTCATCAGGCTGCTCGGCAATCCTGTATTGCTGCATCTTATCTGCGAGCTTGACAATTTCGTCTACGCCGCCTTTTCCGGAGGGGACGTGCATCTGCTTATAAAAAACAACAAGCATCCCTGGACGGAACGTATTCCGGCAAAGCTCTTTTACGATATCGTGAATGCGGCGGGAGCGGCTGACTATGCGAGGACCGATGAGCTTTTTCATCAACTCATAGATTCATGCAATAAGGATATGAATATATACCTCGACTCCGTGGGGCTCGAAAACGCGACCGGCAAGATCCCCTTCCGCTGGCAGGTCTATATGGAGCAGGAGCGGCATCTCTATTCGGCTGCCGTCGATCTGCTTTACCGGATAAACACAGGGGAATTCTCCGGCAGATGGCTGCCGCCGATCCCCGAGCTGGCAGCCTCGATGGGGCTTTCCGAGATAACGGTCCGCCGGACGATCAAGCTTTTGAACAGTATCGGCGTGACGGAGACGGTAAAGCGGAAGGGAACCAGGATATACGGCTCGGAGAGGGCGCGCCGCGCCGTAAAGATCGACGTTGGCTTGTTCAAAAGCCGTTTTGTCTCCGGCCTCAGCCTCCTGCACATACTCGCGATCACGATAGAGGACGTCTCTTACGAGGCATTCCCCTCTTTCACCGAGGATTGCGTAAAGGAGCTGACCGACGCCATCGAGAACGACGCGCGGCGCGGCATGGAGTTTTTCACCTTGGGCGCGGCGATAGCCATTATCTGCAAATCGTCGAAAAATACTGTGATAAAGGAGATATATTCCCAGATCAAGGGGCGGCTGGTGTGGCTCTATCCTCTGCGGCTGATAGAAATTCAGGGTATCGTGCTCGACGTCTTTCCGCGGCTATCCTCGGATATGGCGGTGAGCCTGCGCGAAGGGCGGCGGCGCGATTTTTCGCGGCAGCTTTCCGAACTTATGACGAACGTCTTCTTCGTGGCGCAGTCCGCCCTGCTTCAGCTTGGAATAAAAGAGGCAGCCAAACTCAGGCTGCCTTCAAATGACTGATATAAAATAACCTTAAATCCGAACTTATTTTCTGCCGGCCAGGAATTCCACATATTGGCGCGCGCTCCTGCCGGAGAAGCCGCCGTGCTTGAGCTCCCAGCGGATCGCGCCGCGTTCCAGCTCTTCGTCCGGTAATTCCACGCCATATTCCACGGCCAGGCTGCGGACGATGTGCAGGTATTCACCCTGTTCGGGCGAAAAATAGCGTATCAGCAGCCCGAAGCGGTCAACGAGCGACATCTTTTCCTGCATCGTCTCCGATTCGTGCATGTCGTCGTCTTTGTCCAAGCGGTCGCCCCAGGTCTCTTTCATGAGGTGGCGGCGGTTTGAGGTGGCGTAGATAAGGACGTTGTCGGGGCGCTTTTCAATACCGCCCTCGATGAAGGCCTTGAGAAATTTGTATTCTACCTCAAACTGTTCAAAAGAGAGGTCGTCCATAAAGAGAATGAACTTATAGTTGCGCAGTTTTATCTCCTCGAGGATAGTCTCAAGGTCGTTTATCTGGTGCTTGTATACCTCGATCATCCGCAGGCCGCGCGGGGCGTACTCGTTGAGCAGCGCCTTTATCGTTGAAGATTTTCCGGTCCCGCCCTCGCCGTAGAGAAGCACGTTGTTCGCGGGACGCCCTTCGAGAAAGGCCGCGGTGTTGTCCACCACCGCCTTTTTCTGCTCTTCATAGCCGACGAGGTCGGAGAGGGCGATATCCTCAAGCGGTATCGCGGGAACGATCTCACGCGAGTGCGCGTCCCAGCGGAAGCCTCCGTAAATGCCGAATTTGCCGACTCCGTGCTCACGGTAAAAGGCCGCCGCCGCCTCATAAAGGCCGGCGGGAGAATCAGCCTTTGCCATCGCCTCCGCGAGACCTCCGACCACCGCGCCGGCGATACGCCCAAAGGAGACCGGTCCGGCCGCCATCGGCATAAAACCGTCAAGGCAGCCGGAAGCGCCAAGGCCAAGCTCGGCCTCAACGGCTCCGAGGTCATAGTGCATGTAGTCGTATAACGTCTCAAAGTCCCTCATCGCAAGCGAGCGCATCGTGCCGTCAAGCGGTTCGCGGCGCTCGTGCGCGAGAGAGAAGGGGTTTTCGTTTTCCGCGACAAGCATCGCGAGCCACGTCTGCCAAAGGTTTCCCGCGATGCCGGCCTTCTCCGCCGCCGCGGCCATCTTCGCGACGCAGTCGCAATACCAGGAGGCGCTTTCGGCGAGAGAGGAATCGTCTATCTGTCCGGCGCTCTTGATGAGTCCCGTAACGCAGGCAAAGACCTCGTCGCGTTCAAAATCGCGGTAGGGGATCAGCTCCCGTATCATTTTAATCCTCGTCCGAATCGCTTATCCCCGCCTGCATACGGGCCTTCTTGCGCTGGTCGGCGTCGAGGATCATCTTGCGTATACGCACCGAAAGCGGCGTCACCTCGACCAGCTCGTCGTCGGCGATCCACTCAAGCGCCGTATCGATCGTCACCGTGCGCGGGACGTCGAGCACCGTCTTCATATCCTTGGTCGCGGAACGCATGTTGTTCTGCTGTTTACGTTTGGCGGGATTGCAGGGAATGTCTTTGAGGCGCGAGGCTTCGCCCACGACCTGTCCGTTGTAGATCGGGTCGCCCGGTTTGATAAAGAGGGTGCCGCGCTCCTGAAGGTTGTCAAGCGCGTAGCTTGTGGCGGGGCCGGTATCCATCGAGACGAGCGAACCGCGCGAGCGCGCGTTTATCTCGCCCATCCATTCGCCATAGCCGACGAAGCGCGAAGCGAGGATGCCCAGGCCGCGCGTGTCGGTGAGAAATTCCCCGCGGTAGCCGATAAGGCCGCGCGTAGGGATAGAAAATTCCAGGCGCAGAACGCCGGTGCCGCTGTTTTCCATATTTTTAAGCTCGCCCTTGCGCTGCGCGAGCTTCTGGATAACGACGCCCTGATATTCCTCCGGCACGTCGATGATAAGTTCCTCCATCGGCTCGAGAGTGCGCCCCCTTGAATCGTGCTGGGTGATGACCTCAGGACGCGAGACGCAGATCTCCGATCCCTCGCGGCGTATCTCTTCGATAAGGATGCCGAGGTGAAGCTCGCCGCGCCCCGAGACCTTGATGCCGTCAGGACGGCCGAGGTCTTCCATGCGCAGGGCGGGGTCGGTCTTGGTTTCACGCTCTATGCGCGCCTTGAGCTGGCGCAGCGTGATCGCGTTGCCGTCCTGATTGGCGAAGGGGCTCGTGTTTACAAGGAAAAGCATCGAGACCGTAGGCTCTTCGATGTCAAGAGGCGCGATCGCGGGATTAGAAAGGTCAGGAGCGCTCATCGTATCGCCGAGGTCGATATTCTCGGGCCCCGTGAACCAGACGATGTCGCCTGCGCCGACCTCCGAAACTTCGGCGCGGTCCAGCCCCTTTGTGACATAGAGGTGCGCGCAGGTCGAGGTGTCGGTGGATACGACCTCCCAGCTCGTCTGATCGTAATCGGTCCAGCGCGTGTGCGTGCGCAGTATCCGGTCCCCTTTCTTCAGCGTGCCCTGAAGGATGCGCCCGCAGCCGATGCGGCCCAGATATTCGCTCCATGAGAGCGTGCAGACCTGCATGAGGAAGGGCTTGTCCATCTCCGCGCGCGGCGCCGGGACCCTCTCGATTATCGTCTTAAAGAGGTCGTTCATTCCGGCCTTTGAGTTATCCTCGTGTTTGCCGAGATCGTCCACGAACCAGCCCTGAAGGCCGGAGCCATAGAGCACCGCGAAGTCGCACTGCTCTTCCGTCGCGCCAAGCTCAATAAACAGGTCAAAGGTCTTGTCGAGCGCCGAGTCGGGTTCGGCGTTCGGGCGGTCCACCTTGTTGACGATCACGATCGGCCTGAGTCCGAGTTTCAGCGCGCGCATGAGGACATAACGCGTCTGCGGCATCGGCCCTTCGTTCGCGTCGACGAGCAGCAGGACGGAATCGACCATCGAGAGGACTCTTTCGACCTCTCCCGAAAAATCGGCGTGCCCGGGGGTGTCGACGATGTTTATCTTGTAGCCTTCCCATTCGACCGTGCAGTGTTTGGCCTTGATCGTGATGCCGCGTTCGCGCTCCAGATTTCCCGCGTCCATCACGCGCTCCTCCATTACCTGATTATCGCGGAAGAGGTGCGCCGCTTTGAAGATGCCGTCTATTAACGTTGTCTTGCCGTGGTCGATATGAGCGATGATAGCTATATTTCTTATCTTTGAAGAGTCCTGCATTTTATATGTTCCTCTCGGTTTAGTATACGTCCTAACTGTTCTGCGCCATTGAATTTTTCAACCAGCGATTATTCTAGCCAACGTAAGATAATAACACTTACATGGCAAATTTGTCCAGCATCGATTCAAGCGAAGCAGAAAACACCCGGCGGTGGATAAACTGCGATTCAGCGTTCCGGCGTTCACCGGCGCGTCTTTCGCCGCGGACTGTGCAGTTGCAATAAATCAGCAATAGAATCGTTCTGTCTATTTGAATTTTCCATGCGTTTAGGGTATATTAGTGATAATTCAATAACCACGCCCAATAAAAAGCTTTTGATTATACCGTTACATGAATAAACGACGAAAACAGCTTGAAGGAGTGACGAAGATGAAGGGAAAAATGCTTGCTCTTGTCAAAGAAAAACCGGGTGTCGGCCTGTGGATGCGTGAAGTCGACATTCCTCAGCCAGGGCCCAACGATGTTTTGATAAAGATAAAGAAGACATCGATATGCGGCACGGACCTCCACATTTATAACTGGGACGAATGGTCGCGGAAGACCATTAAAACTCCGATGACTATCGGGCACGAGTATGTCGGCGAGATCGTCGAGCTCGGCAGCCATGTGCGCGGCTGGAAGGTCGGAGAGCGAGTCTCCGGCGAGGGCCATATCGTCTGCGGCGAGTGCCGCAACTGCCTAGCCGGTCGCCGCCATTACTGCCCGCACACGATCGGCGTAGGCGTGAACAGGGACGGAGCTTTCGCGCAGTATCTCTCGATACCGACGACGAACGTCTGGCGCTGCGCCCCTGAGATCCCAGACGATATAATCTCCTGCTTCGATCCTCTCGGCAACGCCACGCACACGGCGCTGCAGTTCGACCTTATCGGGGAGGACGTGCTTATCACGGGAGCGGGTCCCATCGGCATGATGGCCGCCGCGATATGCCGCCACGTAGGCGCGCGCAACGTCGTCGTCAGCGACCTCAACGACTACCGGCTCGACCTCGCGAAGAGGCTTGGCGCGACGCGCACGGTACGCGCCGACAGGGAAGACCTCCGCGACGTGATGCGCGAGCTCGGCATGAAAGAGGGCTTCGACGTCGGACTTGAGATGTCCGGCAGCCCGCAGGCCTTTTCCGGCATGGTCAACGCGATGCACAACAGCGGCAAGATCGCGCTGCTCGGCCTGGTAAAGCCTGGCACCGTGATCGACTGGGACAAGGTCATCTTCAACGGGCTGACGATAAAGGGCATCTACGGACGCGAGATGTACGAGACATGGTATAAGATGACGACGATGCTCCAGAGCGGGCTCAACATCAGCGAGGTCATCACCCACCGCTTCGACGTGCGCGACTTTGAAAAGGGCTTCGAGGCGATGAACAGCGGGCAGTCGGGCAAGGTCGTCCTCGACTGGCAGAAACTTTAAGCGGCGAACAACCCCCGGCAATAAAATTGGCCTGGGGTTGTCCAAGAGCTTTTAACATTCAGGAAAGGCGGTATATACGAAACATGAAAACTGCGATCGGCAAAATAGCGGCTGAAATAGAAAAGATAAAGGCGGACGGCCTCTATAAGAACGAACGTATAATCACGACCCCGCAGCGCGACGTGATCGACACCACCGCCAAAGGCGGCGTCGTCAACATGTGCGCCAACAACTACCTGGGACTCGCCGACAACGCGCGCGTCATCGAAGCGGCGAAGGCGGCCTACGACCGCTGGGGCTACGGTCTGGCCTCGGTTCGTTTCATCTGCGGCACACAGCAGATACACAAGGACCTCGAAGCTGCCGTCAGCCGCTTCCTCGGCATGGAGGATACTATTCTCTATTCCTCCTGCTTCGACGCGAACGGGGGCGTATTCGAGCCGCTGCTCTCCGACAAGGACGCGATCATCAGCGACGAGCTGAACCACGCCAGCATCATCGACGGCGTGCGCCTCTGCAAGGCGAAGAAGTTCCGCTATAAGAACAACGACATGGCGTCGCTCCGCGAACAGTTGGAGGCGGCGAAGGCGGCGGGAGCAGACATCAAACTCATCGTCACCGACGGCGTATTCTCGATGGACGGCTATATCGCCGACCTTAAAGGCATTTGCGACCTCGCCGACGAATATGACGCCCTCGTGATGGTCGACGACAGCCACGCAGTCGGCTTTATGGGCGAACGCGGGCGCGGCACGCACGAATACTGCGGCGTCATGGGACGCGTAGACATCATCACCGGCACTCTCGGCAAGGCTCTCGGCGGAGCCTCCGGCGGCTATGTGAGCTCTAAGGCCGAAATTGTGGAGATGCTGCGCCAGCGCAGCCGCCCCTATCTCTTCTCGAACACCGTAGCCCCCGCGATCTGCGGCGCCTCGCTAGAAGTTATAAAGATGCTTGAGGAGTCGACCGGATACCGCGACAGGGTACACGCCAACACCAAATATTTCCGCGAAGAGATGGCGGCGCTGGGCTTCGACATCCTCCCCGGGACGCATCCGATCGTGCCGATCATGCTCTATGACGCGAAGGCAGCCTCGGAATTCGCCTCACGGCTGCTTGAAAAGGGCATATACGTGACGGGCTTCTTCTACCCCGTAGTCCCGCAGGGCAAGGCGAGGGTGCGCACACAGGTCTCCGCGGCGCACACGAAGGAGGATCTCGACAGGGCGATAACAGCCTTCGCCGAGGTCAAGAGGGAGATGGGGATCTAGCCCTGTCGTCATAAAGGATAAAATCGCAGGCCTGAAGGATAGGACTTCAGGCCGGCGATCCGTTTCCGCGCGCTAGCCGCTAAGCGAGGCCGAGACGTTCCTTAAGCGCGAGCAGGACGCCGGTGTTTTCCGCCGTCACCATCAGCATATCGCCCTCCTTGATCCGGGTCTTCCCCGTCGGGGTGAGGGTGCCGCTGCCGCGGCTTATGAGCATGATGCGCACGCTCTCGGGGAACTTCATCTCCTGCACCGCCATTCCGACGGCCGGCGATCCCTTGACTGCGCGCAGCTCGTAAAGGGTCCCCTGCAGCTCCTCTTCATAGTCGGTGAAGCCGCGGGAGACAAGGGTCTTGTCCTCGCGGTCAAGCTGGTCGAGCAACGAGGCCACCGGCGCAAGAAGAGACCCCTGAAGGATCACGGAGGTCAGCGATATAAAAAAGACCATGTTAAAAATCACGTCCGCATTGGGGAGCGAATTGGAGAGCGCGTAAGAGGCAAAAACGATCGACGAGGCGCCGCGCAGGCCGACCCACGAGATCAGGAGCCGCGCATTTCTGGGATATTTGAAGGGCAGCAGCGTAAGGAAGACGGCCGCGGGGCGAATGACGAACATCAGCATGACCGATATCGTTATCGCCGGCAGCCATACGGATGGCAGCTGCGAGGGAAAGACGAGCAGGCCGAGCGTGACGAAAACCAGTATCTGCATCAGCCAGGAAAACCCGTCAAAGAAACGGACCAGCGAAACCTTGTGAGCCAGCTTTACATTTCCCATCACCATGCCGGCGACATATATCCCGAGGAACCCATTCCCGTGCATTATTTGCACCGCCGAATATATAAGGGCGGCTATCGTCGCCGCAACGACGGGATACAGACCGTCGCTGTTGAGCTTTATGCGGTTCGTCACCCACGCGCCGGCAAAACCGAAGGCAAAGCCAAGCGCGCCGCCGACGGAGAACTGCACCACGAACATCATGGCGAAGCTGAGGAAACCGCTGTCAGGCGCCGTCATGAGGCCGATTATCGCGATCGTCAGCATGTACGCGGTGGGGTCGTTGCTGCCGCTCTCAAGTTCAAGCAGCGGCGCGAGCGGCGCTTTGAGGTTGAGGTTGTTTGAGCGCAGAATGGAGAACACGGAGGCGGCGTCGGTACAGGATACCACCGCTCCCAGCAGCAGCCCCTGAAGCCATGTGAGACCCACGAGGAAATAGGCGGCGACGGCGACGAACACGGCCGTTATAAGGACGCCTACGGTGGAGAGCAGCACCCCCGGCGCCAGCACTTCTTTGGCGGACTTCCAGCTCGTCGCCATACCGCCGGCAAAGAGGATATAGCATATGGCGAAGTTCCCGATGGTGCTGGCGACGACGGCGTTATCGAAGTATATGCCCCCGACGCCGTCGGACCCCATGATCATTCCCGCGAAGATAAAGAAGACGAGCACGGGAATGCCCGCCTTTGTAAGAAAGCGGCTGAACGCTATGCAAAAAAGCAATATAAGAGATACAAAGAGAATGAGTGCGTTGATATTATCCATCGGGAGGGCCTCCTTCAAGCTTTAAGCTAACCTGTGCCCCCATAATAACAGAAATATTTTCGGGCGGCCACCGGCACTATAGCCGCGGCGGGCGGTATTTCTACTTAAACATCCCCCTCCCCCATATTCCGCGATAACAAAAAAAGAGCACGGGGGCCGATGGCCCGCCGTGCTCCGTATGATGCGAAAGTTATTTTAGTCGTTCGGTCTGATCTTCTTGTAGAATACGGCCTTGCCGTCCTTCGCCTCGAGGATGAATCCATCCTTGTCCTTCGGGTTGTGGAATTCGTCCATCGTCAGCTTCGTATGCATCAGCTGAAGATTCTTTGTCTTTTCAAGAGCGTCGCGCACCTTGACGGGATCGGTGCTGTTCGCGCGCTTGATGGCGTCCGCGAGCCAGTAGACCGAATCATAGGCCATGACCGCGTTCATGAACTCCTGGCATTCCGTCGCGGTCTGCTTCTTATACTTCGCGAAGAAATCCTTCAGCGCGGGGTCTTCCTTGGCGACGTGGCTCACCCAGAAGGTATTCCTCATCGCCTCTTTGCCGGTGATCTCCCACATGAAGTCGCCGTAGCCGTCGCCGCCGATGATGGGAACGCTGATGCCCATTTCACGAGCCTGCTTGACGGAGAGGGGGGTGCACTTGCCCATCGTCGGCAGAACGAGCACGTCGGGGTTCGACTGCTTGATCTTCGTCAGCTGGGCGCGGAAGTCGACGTCTTCACCACGGTGTCCCTCGTCGGCAACGATCGTGCCGCCGGCGGCCTTGAAGCTCTTCGTGAAGAACTCGCGGAGCCCGTGTGAGTAATCGCTTGATACGTCGTAAAGGATCGCGGCCTTTTTAGCCTTGAGGTCTTTAGCCGCGAATACGGCGAGGATCTTTCCCTGATAGGGATCGAGGAAGCATATACGGAAGTTATAGGGCTTTACTTTGCCCTTTTCGTCGACCGTTACGTTCGGGTTTGTCGGAAGAGTTCCGATGTGGGCGACTTTGCCCTGATTGAACACCGGGGAGGCCGCGATGCAGAGGCCGGAGCCGCTGGGGCCGATGACCGCGACGACCTTGTCCTGCTGGACGAGGCGGCGGGCCGCGTTTACCATGTCTTCGTTGCGCGTGCGGCAGTCGTACATTACTACTTCGAGCTTCTTACCGAGAACTCCGCCCTTTGCGTTGATCTCGCTGACAGCCATCTTGACAGACTCGACTTCGGCGACGCCGTAGGCGGCGAAGTCTCCGGTGACCGTGGCGATCTCACCGATTTTGATCGTGTCGGCGGCGAAAGCTGGGAGAGCCAAGAGCATAATTGCCAGTACTGCGAATAGTTTGCGCATGCAAAAACCTCCTCATAAGTTTTCCGTCTTTGGCAGATCGGGGGGTGCAAGGAGATTTTACCATAATATGCGCGTTTGCAATAGACGGAAGTTAAGAAAAACCTCTTTGGCCTTATATTTCTTTCCAGCATTACGGTGAGCCGCGTCAAACGCTTAGAGAAAAACATAAAAAACCGATATTTTAATTCGATAGTAAACTACTACCCTGCAACAAAATCATTATGATAAAATGCTAAATAGGACGACGAAGGACATATAAAAAAGGATAATCAGCGGTTCCCTAGAGCTTCCTAACCAGCAGCCGCTTGGTCATGATCCACCGGAAACAGAGGACGTGGACGCCGAAGGTCACAGCCCACGAGACCGGATATGAAAGATAGACCGTCGTGACGGTATGGAAAGCCTCCGCCTGGAACAATGTGGCGATCCACACCAGACGCAGCCCGCAGGCGCCGAGCAGCGTTACGACGGTCGGCAGCACCGAATAACCGAGGCCGCGCAGCGTTCCCACCATGCCGTCCATCATGCCGCAGAGCACATAGGTGCTGCACAGTATCCACAGCCGCTGCATACCCGCGTCGATCACCGCGCCGCTCGATGAATATACGCCGAGCAGCGTCCGTCCGAAGATGACGACGAGCACGCCGAGCAATCCGCCGATCACGACGATACAGGCCTGGCCGCGCAGGAGGACCTTATAAATGCGTTTGATGCGCCCGGCTCCGTAATTCTGGCTCGTAAATGAGATGATCGCCTGATAAAAGGCGTTCATCGCGAAATAGACGAAAAGTTCAATATTCGCGGCGGCGGAGTTGCCCGCCATCACCACCGCGCCGAAGGAGTTGATCGAAGACTGGATAACGACGTTCGAGAGAGAAAACAGGACCCCCTGGATTCCCGCGGGAAGGCCGATCTTCAAAATCTGCGCCAGCTTAGCCCTGTCTATCCTCATCATCGAGGGTACCAGCCGGATGCCGCCGCCCTCGCGAAGCAGACAGCGCACTACGAGCAGCGCCGAAACGCACTGCGATATCACCGTCGCGATCGCCACGCCGGCGACGTCCAGGCGCAGGTTGATGACAAAAAAGAGATTCAGGATCACGTTGATAATACCGGCGGCCACCAGATAATAGAGCGGCCGGCGCGTGTCCCCCACGGCCCGCAGGATCGCGCTGCCAAAATTATAGACCATCATCGCGGTCATCCCGAGAAAGTAGATGACCAGATAAAGCGTCGCGAGGCCGAGTACCTCCTCAGGGGTCTGCATCCAGATGAGTATCCTCCGCGCCCCCGCGATGCCGGCGACCGACAGAAAAAGGCCGCTGACGATCCCGAGCACCATCGAGGTGTGGACGGTCTTGGCGAGGTCCTCCTCCGCTTTCGCGCCGTAATAGCGCGCCGCGAGCACATTCGTCCCTATCGAAAGTCCGATAAAAAGATTTGTCAAAAGCCCGATAAGAGGTGTGTTGGAACCTACCGCGGCGAGAGAATTATCGCCCGCGTAACGTCCGACCACGATGATATCCGCCGCGTTGAAAAGCAGCTGCAATATACTTGAGCACATCAGCGGGATCGCGAAAAGAAGCATCTTCGGCAAAATCGCTCCGCTGCACATATCTATCTCGTACTTTTTGTTCAGCAACATTTATCTGTCCCCGCCTCGCCGCTCGATACGAGCAAAATCCTATTCCTCATAAAACGCCCTTTGCCGCAGTCAGGACATTTTAACACATCGCGGCGTTCCCGCAGCACTTTTTATCAGAGAGTATCGAAAGAAAAAGACGGCGATGGAGCGGCCGCGCAAGCGCGCCCGCACTGCTTCGCCGGCTGGTTTTTTCAGGCAGCCATTCCGCCCGGTTTCTCCATCAAAAGGCCGGGGGCGTTTGCCCTGCAAGATTATTGAAGCCGCTTGACAAGGAAAAGAATGGTGTGTATTATACGGTCGTGTAGATCATGAAGTACATGTACTACAGGTAGCAATATTTTTATTGATTGACGCTATTAAAAAATCTGTGAGGAGGAAGAAACATGGCAGCAAAGAAAAAGGCACTTCATATTGGCGCAGGTATGGTTGGTCGTTGCGTAGTTCACAATCTGCTTCCTTATTTTGATGTCCGCGTGCTTGACATGAGCGACGAGAATCTGGAAGAAACAAAAAAACTTTATCCTTCCGTTGAGGTAGTAAAGGGATCTGCTCTCGATAAGGAAGTTGTAAGCAAGGCTTCTGAGGACTGCGATATCATCACCGCGGCTATGCCCGGAACCATCGGTTATAAAGTGACCAAACTTGCTATAGAACTTGGAAAAAAGATCGCCAGCGTTTCCGCTATGAACGGCCGTTCCGACGCTCCTTATCATGAGATAGGCCTCCGCACAGGCGGGCTTGGCATTTCTATGGTTGGCTTTGAACCCGGAATGAGCAGCTTTTTTGCCGGCCGGGGGTATTATCGGCTGGACAAGTGCGAGGAAATGTACCTCTATGTCGGCGGCGGCCTTCCCATAAATCCCCGTCCTCCCTTCAATTACTTCACAACATGGTCGCTTTATGACAATATCAACCAGTTCAACCAGCCGGCGACAGTCGTTCGCGGCGGCGAAGCAAAGCGCATACCCGCCCTCAGCGAAGTGATGCCTTTCGAGATCGAGGACTATAAGGACCTTGAGTGTTTCACCAGCGACGGACTCGGCGGGCTTTTCCGCTGCTTCAAGGATGTGCCTGAGATGGCTGCGTACACTGTCCGCTGGCCCGGGATTGCCGCTCAGATGCGCTTCCTCAATGAGCTCGACCTCTTTGACGAGGAAGAACGCCGGCTCGGTAAGGTCGATCAGGTCCCCCGCGACATCCTCATGGATATCTTCGGTAAGAAATACCAGAGACTGCCGGGTGAAGAAGACATGTCCATCCTTAGGATCGTTACAAAAGGCATTAAGGGCAATGATCGAGTGACCTATACATTTGAGATCGCCCAAAGGGAAATCCCTGAGACAGGCTACACGTCAATGGCCTGGACGACGGCCACGACATGCGCCATCTTCGCGCGCGCGATCGCCGACGGCAAACTTACAGGCAAGGGCATCCTCAACTGTGAGCAGCTCGCCAGGGACGACGAATTCTACGATTGGGTTTTGGAAGAGCAGCGTAAACTTGGCATATTCTATAAAGAGAAGGTCGAAATCGAAAAGAACGCAAAGCTCTGGGAGAACAAATAACGCCTCACGATCCTTTGAAGTTTAAAACATTCTGTGCAAGGCTTCCTAAAGAGACTAAATAGAGACTATAAACGCCACGGCTTGAGCGGCATAATAGAATGGGAGCCTTGCACATAAATGAAACCTATCGGGCATTTCACATTCGGCCCGCCGCCAAACAACAAAATTTACCAAATTACAATAATCATAAATACAGATACATACCCCCTTACCTGACATACTCGCTTTAACAGGAGCGGGTACGGCATACCCGCTCCTATTTAGTTTGTTTCACAGTGTTATTTGTTTTTGCTCCATCAGTTCGACAAATAATCAGGAGGTGTATTTTTATGAATATCGGGGATCAAATAGAGCATCTGCTTGAATACGTGGCATGGACGATATTATGGAATAAGTATTTTGCCGTGATGTTCCTTGTGTTGGGGCTCTATCTTACCATCGGCCTTCGTTTCTTCCAGTTTCGCCGTTTTGGGGATATTATGCGCAACACGATCGGAACTCTCTTCCGTAAAAAAGATACGGTAAAAAAAGAGAGCAGCAACAACGTCTCGTCCTTCGGCGCTTTTGCCACGGCTCTCGGAAGCACCGTAGGCAACGGCAACATAGCCGGAGTCGCCAGCGCCATCGCGATAGGCGGCCCAGGCGCCATATTCTGGATGTGGATGTGCGCTCTTGTCGGCATGGCGACAAAAATGAGCGAGATCGTCCTTACTCAAACCTATAAACAGAAAGACAATACCGGTATTTCGCGCGGGAGCGCTGCATATTACATCCAGAAGGGCCTTGTCGAAGAGAAGGGCTGGAAGTGGTGCAAGGTCCTTTCCGTCGTCTTTACGGTGGCGATGCTCTCCGCTTTCTACTTCACTCCCGGGCCTTATGTGGTAGCGGAATCCGTCCAGGCCGGATTCAACCTCTCCGCAACGGGCGCGATCATTTTTTCCTTCATCTACGTGATACTTCAGTTCATCATCATTCTCGGCGGCATAAAGCGTATAATCAAGTTTGCCGAGAGCGCGGTGCCGTTTATGGTCGTGGCATATTTTGGCGTGGCGTTCTTCCTTATCCTGAAAGACATCCCCGCCACCATTGAGGCATTCAAATCCATTTTCTACTATGCCTTCAATCCCACGGCGGCGGTCGGCGGGTTTGCCGGAGCCAGTATCATCATGACATTACAGGTCGGCGTTGCCAGAAGCGTTTACAGCAATGAAGCCGGTTGGGGCAGCGCCCCTATCATCCACGCCGCCGCCGATGTCGACCATCCGGCGCGCCAGGGGCTTTGGGGCGCATTCGAGGTGTTCGTAGATACAATAATCGTCTGCACGATCACCGGTTTGATGGTCGTTATAACAGGCGTGTGGCAGGCGGGCGAGGGCGGTGCGGGTTCCGTCGGGAAAGCGCTCAGTCATGTATATGGGCCCGTCGGCGGGATGGCTCTGGCAATCTTTATATTCATCTTCTCGCTTACTACTTCAACAGGCTGGTATGCCTACCTTGAAGCTCTCGTCGGCTTTATGGTACGAGACAAGCCCGCCGAAACCCGCAGGAAGATCGTCAAATTCATCACCTGCACCGGCCCGCTCTTCGGGCTCGGCGCCACGATGTTTTTCTTTTCACACGGCACGGTCCCGGCAGTTGCCTGGATGGTCCTTGATATCCAGTCCGCGATACCGGTCTATGTCAACGTCATCGCCTTGACGCTGCTCTCGCCGGTCATCTTCAAAAAGGTCAGAGAGTTCGAGACAGATTTCCTCGATCCTGAAAAAGCGGCCCGCGAAGCAGCCAGAGGCAAGCTGGCTAAGGAGTGACACGGCGTTGATATCGCTATTCCCGGCTTGAGGCAGCAAAAGCGTTATAAAAGCAGCAATAGGGAGAGACGATCGTCTCTCCCTTTGTTTAGTTTACAGCCATATATTCTTTACCCTCTCATTCATTCGATGAAGCGGCGCCGCTCAACAGAATTAAAAATGTAGGAGCGGCAACACAATGAAGACAGGTTTCATGAGGACCATTCTTCCAGGGACTTGTTGAGTCCGCGCTGCTTCTGGGCGGCGGCACCTCGGCAATGCTGATGAATTACGGCTGATATCACGGCAAAGCGGAGTCTCCATCAAACAAAAAGAGGGCCTTCCATGATAAACGGAAGGCCTTAAAAATGGCGGCACGGGAATCACTTCACCGGCTCGTAAAAAAAGGAAGCGCATATATCTCAGCCCTGCATAGCTTCCTGATGATCTGCGCTTCCCCGGGGGGATATGTGGTATTTTTCAAAAGGCTGCGTACCGGCGCTGGTTTCAGCCGCTAGAGAATCCCTTCCGATTTCATCTCCTTGAACGTATCTTCTATTATATTAAGAGCCTCCGCAAAATCTTCCTTCGTGTGCTGCAGGCAGGGACAGTGGTGCAATCCGTTTGACGACGTAACATAAAGCCCCCTGCAAAGCAGCTTTCTGGCAAATGTCTGGTACTTCTCCTTATCGGCAAACTCGGCGTAGTCTCTGACATCATTTATAGCCTCTTTTTCAGTGAAATAATACTGAAGCATAGGCCCGTATCCCTGTACGATAACCGGGATGCCTAGGTCCTTGATGATCTGCCTTGAACCGTTGATGAGCATTTCCCCCAGTTCATGAATATGTCTATATCCGGCGCAATCGTCCTTTGTCATTTCCGTCATGTTCACGTAGGATACTTCCATCGGCAGCCTTGCCGAATTGAAGGTACCGTAGCTGAGCGCCTTCCCCCACTGCATCTCCTGCATGTATTCCTCTCTTCCCGCAATGGCCGAAACAGGCAATCCGGCGCCGAGAGCCTTGCCGAAAGTAGAAATGTCAGGATTCAAACCCGCCATATCCTGATAACAGCCGTTTCCATAGCGGAAGCCGGTTACGACTTCGTCCAATATGAATAAAACATCGTTTTCCTTCGCTATCCGCTGAAGCCCTTCCAGGTAGCCCTTCTTGGGAAGGATGACGCCTACGTTTGCCATAATGGGCTCCGTAATTATCGCCGCAAGCTCGTGTTTGTGACATTTAACCATTTTCTCAAGGATTTCAAGATCATTCCACGGGCATATAACAAGATTTTCGATGTGTTCCTGCGGAATACCGGACCCTTCGACCATCTTCACCGGGTCCATCTTCGCCCCCATAGTATCTACCGGGCGAGTGTGACAATTTGCCAAAAGGCCGTCATACCAGCCGTGATACTGTCCTTCAAACTTGAGGATCTTTTTCTTCCCAGTTACCGCGCGGGCGAGCCTGACCGCCATCATGACCGCTTCCGTACCGGTATTGCCAAAGCGGACCTTATCCGCGTTCTTTATCATGCTGAGGAATTTCTCGCCGCACTTCACCTCGATTTCCGTACAGGCGGCAAAATGTGAACCGCCCTGAATCGCCCGTGTTACGGCTTCGACAATTTTAGGATGCCCATGCCCCATAATATTGGCGCTGAAGCCGAGCATCAGATCTATGTATGAGTTTCCGTCCGCGTCAAACAGCCTTCCCCCCTTTCCATCCCGGACATAGATCGGGTAAGGTTTGCAGGTGGCGATTCCGCGAGAGGGAGAATTGGCGCCTTCGACAAAAACTTTCATTGCCCGCTCGAAAAGCTGCTTGGATTTTACACTTCTTTTTTCAAACGATTCATACATTTTTCATTCCTCCAACTATACTATTTCCGACATACGATTGTGTAGGACGTGTTCATCATGTAGTACACAATTGTTATATACCTTTTTTCTGTCCTTGTCAATATATTGGCAAGGTCAGCGAGCGGCCCCCGTTAACGCGCGGCGCCGTTTTTCATTTCCGCATGGCATTGGAAACCCGCGGCAAACCTCCGCCGGAGGGAACCGCTGCATTTCTCTTGATAACGCTAAGGTAATTTACGGCAAACGTTGTGAAAGCGATAAAAACAGCGCCGTCAGGCGGGCACAAAAACGGCCCAGTATTGATGACGGGGAAAAAATTTGGATGTTCCCCGCGGGAACACCCAGAAACAGCAAAATTTATTCAAGCGGAAAAGTGATAAATAAGAGATTATGAATAATCGATCTGACTGGCAAAAAATGTCTATAGTTCAGATGACCAGGGATAGATATCCTGCTTTATTAATTTGACACACAAATCCACGTCCCCGGACTCCAATGCCCTCACGATCTCCTTGTGCTGGTTAAGAGCTGGGTTAGTATCAAATTTAAACAGGGAATCGTCAAAGAAGAGTAAATGTGTTACTACTTTGGCAAGCACATGCTCCAACAGCTCAAAAAGCGTTTTGCTCCCCGAAGCTTCCGCGATAACCAAGTGAAAATTGTTGTTTGCGGCGATGTACGCATCAACGTCGCACTCCGCCGCCGCTTTCTGCTCAAGGAGGATCTGTTCCTGCAGCTTATAGATATAAACGGGGGTGACGGCTTGGACGGCTTTCCTGATAGCGATCTCTTCCAGTACCTGGCGCATCATGCTGGTGTCGATGACCTCTTCCTTTGTCGGCGAAACAAGGTGGGCCCCCCAGCCGGGTACTATGTTTACGAGCCCGTCATTTGCCAAGCGGCGTATTGCCTCCCGCACGGGGGTCCTGCTGACGTTGAACTCTTTGGCAATGACTGTTTCCGCCAGCCGCTGCCCCTTTTGCAGTTCCTTGGAAATAATTTTCTTCCTTATCCCCGAGTAGATACAATCTACAGCGGTGCAGCCCATTGTCTGATAATCTGCGTTCAAGCGGATCCACCTCCTGACAAAAGAGTACGTACTCTGCTTAATAAAAACGATTCACGCCAACGTATCGCGGGAATCGTTGATAGTACTGGTGCCGAAGGGGGGACTCGAACCCCCACGAGTTTGACCTCGGCGGATTTTGAGTCCGCTGCGTCTGCCATTCCGCCACTCCGGCTTAGGACTCAGTCATTTTATAACATGACGGCGTTCAGGGCAACCGGAAATTTAATCGGCACGCGCTAAAACTTTTACAGCAAACCTCCCGCCACGCCGCAGACGTAAAAAACAGATATTTTTATCCGTGCGCGGCGGGAATATAATATAATATATGAAAATATGCAATCAGGAGGCCTTGACGTGAAGACCATCACTCTGGCACATTATACAATGAAAGATATTGACCCCGCGCCGTGGACCGAAACGTGGGACAACTTGGTTAAATTTGGCTCGCGCATGGCTCCGAAGCTGATTCCGCTCGGCTTCAAGCTCAAACTGCGCAAGGTCATCATGGACGAGCTTACACAGGATAACCTGATGACTGCGAACATGGTGACGATAGAATGCGAAGAGGCGGGAACGCCGGAAACGCCCATAGAAAATCTGCTGATGCTCGAGCTTGACTTTACTCCCTGCGCTGAATGCAAAACGCCAGGCGGACAGGAATTCCCCTGCCGCACCTTTACCAGTTTCGGCGGCGATGTATGCCAGGCCCTGCCGGAGGAGTTTTTCATGGAGGCGACGCTGCGCGTGGCCTTCAAATCACAGCATGAATGCGGCTGTCACTGCGGAGACTGCGACTCCTGCGCGAGCGGCTGCGGCGACGAAGAGGCCGGCGTCCGTACCGACGACTGCGGCGGCGGCCATCATCACGACAACGGAGGTAAGGATTAGAAATGGCGCGCTTCAACGTTATTACAAAGGGCGGAGACAAGGGAACGACTTCGCTGGCGAACGGCGAGCGGATCGCAAAGGACGACCGCGTGGTAGAGCTCTACGGCACGATCGACGAGTGCCAGGCGGCGCTGGGAATGGCGCGCGCCTTCTGCGAGGATGAGAAGACGGCGCGGGACATCTATTTTATCGAGGATTATCTTTTCGGGGCTATGGCATATTACGCCAAATGCGACTACCCCGCCCCGGACCCCGCGATCATGGAGAACATGGCGGCCCGCATTACGGAGGCCCTGCCCGAGGGCGGCATGACCTTCGTGCGCCCCGGCGACACCCGCTGCGGCTCGGCGCTGCATCTGGCCCGTACTATCGCGCGCCGCGCCGAGCGCACAGCGACCCCGCTCTTTCGCGACGGCAAACTAGAGGAAAAGGGGTATCAGTTTCTCAACAGGCTCTCCGACGTCATATACTTGCTCTCGCTAAAGGTAGATGCCGACGCGAAAAAATGATTTCGCCGATAAACGATACCGTGCAAAAGCTGCGCCCGCATCTTTGAGTGATGCGGGCGTTTTATGTCGCTGTGGGACAGCCTGTCTCCGTCAGGTTATTTCTCTTTATCCTGCTTTTCCTCCGCCCCCGTTGAGAAGCGCTTCCACAGGCGTTTAAGGCGCTCCTCTATCCTGGCCTCCGCGCCCAGTTTGCCGGGGAAGTAGAAGCGGCGCACCTCCGGCATGTAGGCCTGCGGCACCCAGTGGTTCGGGCTGTCATGCGGATAGACATATCCCTCGCCGTCGTTGCGCAGGTGGCTCGGGACCTCCATTATTTTCCCCTCGCGAACATTCTGCTGCGCCGCTTTGATCGCGAGGTAGGCGCTGTTGCTCTTCGGCGCGGAGGCGAGATAGATGACGGCCTCGCCGAGGATCAGGTTCGCCTCCGGCATACCGACGCGGTCGACGGCGGCGGCGGCGTTCTGCGTGACGACGAGCGCCATCGGGTCCGCGAGGCCGACGTCCTCCGCGGCGAATATGCAGAGGCGGCGCGTGATGAAACGGACATCATCGCCGCCCTCAAGCATCCGCGCGAGCCAATAAAGCGCGGCGTCGGGGTCGGAGCCACGCATGCTCTTTATCAGCGCGGAGATGACGGCGTAGTGATCGTTGGAATTTCTGTCGTAACGCTGCGTGGCGGCACCGGTGCTCTCGGCGACGATCTCGTCGGTAAGCAGCGAGCCGCCGCCCATCGCCGCCGCCGTTACGGAGGCCTCCAGCCGAGTCAGCGCCTGCCGCGCGTCGCCTCCGGCGAGCGCGGCGATCCGTTCGATTGTTTCCGTCTCAGCGCGCACGCCGAAGCGGCCGAGGCCGCGTTCCGTATCGTCCAGCGCGCGCCTGAGCAGCCCGCAGATATCCTCGTTCTTTAACGGTTCAAGGGTATAGACGACCATTCGTGAGAGCAGCGTCTTGTTTATCTCGAACCAGGGGTTTTCCGTCGTCGTGCCGATAAGGATGAGATCGCCGGTCTCGACGGCCGGGAGCAGAACGTTCTGCTGTTTGCTGTTAAAGTGATATATTTCATCGACGAAGGCGATCGCGGAGCGTCCGGAGAGCTTTTTTTCTCCCCGCGCGCGCTCAAGCAGGTCGCGCAGCGTCTCCACCTTCGCGCTGACGGCGTTTATCTCAAGCAGCGTCCTCCCGGTGACGCGGGCGATGAGGCGGACCAGCGTGGTCTTTCCCACTCCCGGCGGCCCGTAGAGTATGCAGCTGGGGGCTTTGCCTCCGTCAAGCATACTGCGCAGGGCCCTTCCCGGAGCCAGTATGTGCCCCTGCCCCGCGTATTCGTCGAGGGTGCGCGGCCTCATGCGCTCCGCAAGAGGCACCTCAAAGCTGATATTCTCCTCTCCGCCGGTTTCGAAAAGGCTGGTCTCCGCCATCGTTATATCTTTTTACGTTCGATGAAACGCATTATGTCGAGCGAGTTCTTCGGCGCGTTAAGCGGCGCTTCGCACTCCGTGACGACCCTTGCCAGAGGATAACGCGGCGCCAGGAAGCCGCTTACGACTTCTGACCATTTCAGCCCCATCGCCGAGGTGTCGAAAGAGGGATTCTTTTTCCAATCGTCCGGCGTAAAGATCTTTTCCGGGTCGACGTAAAACCCTCCCACCCCCAGCGAGGCGGCGCGGGCGAGCCAACAGTCGGTCGTCGGCGAGGGTTCGCCGGGCACGGAAAATATAAAAGAGGCGGCGTTGTGGAGCCAGCGTTCGCCCTTTTTGGCGTATATCTCCCGATATTCCCACGGCACTACCGGCTCCGGCGAATGCAGCGCCTCGACGAGTCCGGTCAGCAGCGGGTAGACCACATCGGCCCAGCAGCTCCACCGCGGCTCGTCCCGCTGCACCAGCACCGCGCGCATTCCGGCGCGCCGCGCCCCCTGAAGGTCATATAGGAAATCGCCCACGTAAACGCAGCGGCGCGGGTCCGCGCCGATCGCGCCGGCAGCCGCGAGCAGGGCGCGCGGGTCGGGCTTGACCCACTCCATGTTGTCCCTTCCCCAGGTCCGCGGCGGCAGGTCGAGGCCGATCACCTCCGCCCCGCGCCGGATCACCTCCGTGAGGTTGCGCGAAAGAATACAGTAGGGGACGTTGTTTTTATTCAGCCACTCTATCAGCTCGAAGGCTCCCGGAACGGGTACAGCGCCCTCGGCTCCGGCCATCTCAAGTTCAGCCAGCTCTTTGAACATCGCCTCGCGCGCCTCCGGCTCCAGAGTAAAGGCCTCCTCAAGCAGCATCGCGCGCCGGCCGCCGTAATATTTCTCACGGATGCCGGAAAAGTCAAGCTTAGTCTCGGCGATTACGCCGTCCCAATCCAATAAAAATCCTGAAGCCCCGGCGGGGCTCCAAAAAGGCTCCTTTATGCACATGTCGTCCTCCTAAACTCTATACGATAAATTCCCAAAGATATCGGCCGTTATCTCTTCCGCCAATGGACAGAATCAGACATAGATATATTATAACCCAATCGCCCGCAATTTTTTTATTTTTGCCCGCGAGGCGACAGAGCAGGCGAATCAACAGATTCGACAGAGGATAAATTGCGGTTTATCATTCCGCCCTTCCGTCACTCCGGCCTCCGAGCCGGAGTCCATGGGCGTTGGTTTTACATGCGCCGGTGGAGCAAAAACATCAAGACACTAGGCCCCGGGTCAAGCCCGGGGCGACGGAGTACCAGGCCCGGCATGACAAGCTAAACCGCCGTTTACCCTTTCCCCGGCCTTTGTTGACGCGCTTGCTTTGCCGGGCAGGCCGCCCTGCACGACGCCGGCCTTCGGATGCTGCAAATATATTTTCTTGCGCGGACGCGCCGGATGATAAAAAGACCCCGCGTGGCCGTGTATGGGAGGTCTTGACCCGATCCTAATCAAGGATATAGGACCGTATCCGCTTAACCTGGTCGATACTTGCGTATCTCCGCCGCCTTCGGAAGACGATCCAAACGAGTTTAGTTGTTGGCTCAAGACTCAACCCACATCACACGAACCCAGCAGGGTAAATGGGATTGCTGTTATTTCTTGATTAAAATTATAACCCCGAAATAGAAAAAAACAAGTGGTACGGCGGAAAATGATAACGAATTAAGCGCAGCGCCCTATTTTTCCGCCGGTTTTGTCTCAGCCCCTCAGCGCCGCGAGCTCTTCGCGGATGTTGTCGCGCAGCCAGAGGCCGACATCCGGCGACGCGAGCATCTCGCGGTCGCCATCCAGCGCTTCGATTATTTCATCGGTGTCCAGCAGGAATTCGCGCCCGTTAATGATGTGCCTGTATTTCCAATGGACGTTCGGCGAACCCATGACGAGGGTCATGACCGTCGCCGGCATATCTCCGAGCGGAGGGCGGTCGACGCTGCCGTAACGGAACGTCGCGGTGATGGTCGTCCCCACGCCGACGGCGGAGTCGATCACCAGCGCCCCGCCGCAGAGCTCCGCGGACTGGCGCAGAAAGGGCAGCCCCATGCCGACGCGCCGCGTCGTCCGCGTCGTCGTGAACGGGTCTGTCACCTTCGCGACAAACTCCGGACTCATGCCGCGTCCGTTGTCTTTTACCGAAAAGAGGAGCAGATCTTCTCTTTCATCTTCGTTTATGGTTATTTCCACCTCGTCGGCTCCGGCCATCGTGCTGTTTTCGGAAATGTCCAGTACGTGCGCAGAAAGATCTTCAAGCATCTGGCTTCCTCCTCTTTTAGATAGTTTTAGTCTATTTACATTCGCTTATGACTAATTCCAGCTCTTGATAGTATAATCATATCATGCCATGGCTTTATGGCAATTAAATTTTTTGAGGAGGCTCGCATTTGATAAACATCGCGATTCACGGACATTTTTATCAGCCTCCGCGTGAAGACCCATGGACGGGAACGATCCCGCGGGACCCAACCGCCAGTCCGGCGCACGATTGGAACGAACGCGTCTGTTCCGAGTGCTATCTGCCAAACAGCTGCGCAAGGATACTTGGAACGGACGGACGCATAAAAACGGAGATCAACAATTACGCAAAACTGAGCTTCAATTTTGGCCCCACGCTTCACCGATGGATAGAGGCACATTCTCCGTCTCTCAATAAGACACTGATAGAATCACAATCAAGGGCGATCGCCCAGGCCTACAACCATGTAATAATGCCGCTCGCCTCGGAGCGTGACCGGCTGACGCAGACGGTCTGGGGAGCCGAGGATTTCAAATACCGTTTCGGGCGCGCGCCAAAGGGCATGTGGCTGCCGGAGACGGCCGTCGATATTCCCACGCTGGAGACGCTTGCGGCCTGCGGCGTGGAGTTTACGATACTCGCCCCGCACCAGTGCAAGGCGGTGATCGTCGACGGCAGCCCCATACTGACCTCGCGAGGGGCGAACCTCGACGTCACGCGCCCGTACCGCTGTGAATTGCCCTCCGGCCGCTCTGTCACGATAATTTTCTATCACGCCGGATTGGCGCAGGGCATCGCCTTCGGCGGGCTGCTGAACAACGGTGACCTTTTCAAAGACGCCGCCGTGCGCTCCGCGGCGGAGGGCGAGGACCGCCTGCTCGTGACGGCGACCGACGGAGAGAGTTACGGGCATCATCACAAATTCGGAGAGATGGCCCTCGCGCGAATGTTCGAACAGATGGAGCTGGACGAGAGGATAAACCTGCCATCTATAGAAGGGTTCCTCGCCGAACATCCGCCCACGGCGAGCTGCATAATCGAAGAAAATACCTCCTGGTCCTGCGCGCACGGCGTCGAACGGTGGCAGAGCGACTGCGGCTGCCACACGGGAGGAGAACCGGGCTGGAACCAGAAATGGCGGGGACCGCTGCGGGAGGCGTTCGACAACCTCGCCGCCAAAACCGACGAACTTTTTGAGGAAAAGATCTCGGTCTACGGCGATCCCTGGAAGCTGCGCAACGAGGCCGTCGACCTCTATAAATGCGGGCTCGCGCCCAGCGCGGAGGAGAGGGCGGAACGAAGAAGGGCCTTCGTCACGGAGAGATTCGGCGATCTGTCGGAAGAGGTATCGGAGAGGATCGCCGGCCTGATCGAGATGGAACGTATGCGCATGTTCGCCTACACCTCGTGCGCCTGGTTCTTCAACGACGTCGCCGGCGTCGAAACGAGGCAGGTCATATCATACGCCCTCCGCGCCGCTCAGATCGCGGAGGAATCCTCGGGCAGGGATTTCATCAGGCCGCTGCTCGAAGACCTCAGAAAGGCGCGCGGCAACACGAAGGAACGCCCCACCGCCGCGGCGGTGGCGATACGCGACATCATGCCGCGCATGAGGGAACAGTCGGACATGAAAACAAAAGGCGAACAGAATACAGACGGATCGGAGAAGATGAACGGAATGAATTACGGAACGAACCTTGCAAACTCGCTGCTGGCGACGCTTGAACACGACCCGGCTTTCAGGAATACAGCCTATTTCTCGATGGAGATCGCGCTCATGCCGGAGATACCGACCTATTCGGGCGGGCTCGGCGTGCTCGCGGGCGATATTTTAAAGAGCGCCTCGGACCTCGGGGTGCCGATGGTGGCGATGACGCTGCTTTACAAAAAGGGTTATTTCGCCCAAAAGATCAACCGGGAGGGACGGCAGACCGAATATCCGGTCGAGTGGAATCCGCGTGACTTCATGACGCAGCTGCCGAACCGCGTGACGATCACGATGAACGGGCGTCCGGTTACTGTGGGAGCCTGGTGCTATATGCTGATAGGGCAGACGGAGCACCCGCTGCCGATCTATTTCCTCGACACGGACCTGCCGGAGAACCTTCCGGAAGACCGCCTGCTGACGGCGGAGCTATACGGCGGCGACAACAAATACCGCCTCTGCCAGGAGCTGATACTCGGCATCTGCGGTCTGCGCCTGCTGCGCGACATGGGTTACCGCAATATTTCGACCTTCCATCTCAACGAGGGGCACGCCGGCTTCCTCACGCTCGAACTTCTGCGCGAACAGGGCTACGGCGACATCGAAAAGGTGAGGAACCAGGTCATATTCACCACGCATACGCCGGTGGCGGCCGGGCACGATTTCTTCTCCTACGACCTCATAGACGAGGTGATGGACGGCGACGTGGCCCAGATACTGCGCCAGCACATCGGCGGCAACGGCCTTTCGATGACGGATCTCGCGCTCAAGCTCTCCCGCTATGTCAACGGCGTGTCGCACAAACATGCGCTCGTCAGCCGCGCGATGTTCGGCAACGAGTCGATCGACTGGATAACCAACGGCGTCCATTCGACGACCTGGACCTCGCCGAGTTTCGCAAACCTTTATGACGCCCGCATCCCCGGCTGGCGAAACGACCCCTCGCGGCTGATGCAGGCCCTGCATATCCCGGATGAGGAGATATGGAAGGCCCATCAGGCGGCAAAGATGAAGCTGCTTGCTTTCGTGCTCGAAGAGACGGGACAGCAGCTCGACCCCGACGTGCTGACGATCGGCTTCGCGCGCCGCGCCGCGACCTACAAAAGGGCTGACCTCGTATTCAGCGATATCCGGCGTTTGGTGGAGATCGGCAAGGGCAAGGTGCAGTTCGTCTTCTCCGGCAAGGCGCATCCGCACGACGAACCGGGAAAGGACATCCTTCAAAAGATAAACAGGATCGCGAAGGAGCTCGGCGCGGAGCTTCCAGTGGTCTTCATCGAAAATTACAACATGGGCCCCGCGAAGTTCATCACCTCCGGCGTCGACATCTGGCTCAACACACCGATACGTCCGCGCGAAGCCTCCGGCACGAGCGGCATGAAGTGCGTCCATAACGGCGTCATGAACTTCTCCGTCCTCGACGGCTGGTGGATAGAGGGCTGCATCGAGGGCAGGACCGGATGGGCGATCGGGCCGGAGCCTACGGAGAACGGAATGGTGGAGTATAATGAGGCGGAAGACGCCGTGGACCTCTATAATAAGCTGGAAGAGAAGATCATTCCCGCCTATTACACCGACCGCAAACGGTGGATAGGCATGATGAAATTCGCAATAGCTGTGAACGCAAGCTACTTTAATACGCATAGGGTGGTGCACGAATATTGTGAAAAGGCTTATGGTACCGTATTCCGCGGACATTAAAATGGAAAAGGAACATGAATTTGTACTAAAGATCCTGCACGTGTCGCCCGAGTGCGCCCCCCTCGCAAAAAAGGGCGGGCTCGGCGATGTGGCCGGAGCGCTGCCAAAGGCGCTTCGTAAAAACGATATCGACGCGCGCGTGCTGATGCCGGCCTGGCCCGGCGTGCTGGACAGGGCGCGGGAGCTCTCCGCGCTGCCCAGCCGCCCGCTGGGGACCGTCTCCGCGGCCCTTAACTGGCGCTCCCTCTCCGCAAAGCTCTGGCGCGCCTCTATCGACGGGCTTCCCATTTACATTCTGGAAAACGACGAGCTGTTCGCGAACGAAAACATCTATCCTGAAGAGATGAGCGCGGCCACCGCCGAGCCGATGATCTTCCTCTCCTACGCGGCCTTTGAACTCTCCCGCGCCGCGCGCTGGAAACCGCAGATCATCCACGCCCATGACTGGCCGACGGCGATAATCCCCAGCGCCCTGCGCTGGCACCGGCACTACTCTTCCATGGCCGGCGACTTCGACAGCGTCTACACGATACACAACATGGCGCATCAGGGCCTCTTCCAGCAGGAATGCCTCAACGGGTGGGGATTCCTTCCAGACTCTTTCTCGGCGCTTGACCCGGCGTCGCTTGAGTTCTACGGGCTCGTCAACCTTATGAAGGGGGCGATAAACACCTCGGAGGCGGTGACGACGGTGAGCCCCAGTTATTCATGGGACATCCAGACGCATGACGGCGGCTTCGGCCTCGACGGCGTGATGTCTACGAACAAGAGCAAGCTGCGCGGGATACTGAACGGCATCGACTACGACGTCTGGAATCCTCACACGGACCCGCTGCTGCCGGCGCATTACGACGTCAGTCACCGGGACGGCAAGAAAAGCTGCCGCCGCGCGCTGATGGAGGGCTTCGGCTGGGAGGACGACGGACGGCCGCTGATCATCTTCGTCGGACGCCTCACGGAACAGAAGGGCGTCGACATCATGCTTGAGGCATTGGAGCGTTTTATGCCCGATAAAATATTCGCCCTCATCATCGGCTCGGGCAACGAATTCTACAACAGGAAGCTCTCCGACTTCGAGACCAGCCATTCCTCTTCGGTGCGAACGGTGACCGCCTTCAGCGAAGAGAGCGCCCACCTCGCGTACGCCGCCGGAGACATCCTGCTGATGCCGTCGCTATTCGAGCCCTGCGGCCTTTCGCAGCTCATCGCCTTCGCCTACGGCACCATCCCGGTCGCGCGCGCCACCGGCGGCCTCGCAGACACCGTCATCGACGCGGACAGTTCGCCGGACGGCACCGGCTTCCTCTTTACCGACTACAGCATCGCGGAGCTCGAGGAGGCGCTGAATCGCGCCCTCGCGGCGAAAGATGAGCCCGAACGGTGGAGCAGGATCGTAAGAAACGCGATGAAGGAGGACTTTTCCTGGAACTCGTCGGCGAAGGAATACGCGGCGCTGTACAGGAATATCATCAGTTCTGATTAATAGACGTTTACATTTAAATAGTCTATAATAACAGGCAATAAGGTAAGCGTTAACGGCAAAACCCAGTTTCATAGCAGTAATCCTTTGAAAAGGAGGCCTTCTTCAATGATTCACGGAAAATACGGACGCGTACTCGGAATGGTCCTTGCGGGAGGAAAGGGAGAACGACTGATGCCTCTGACGAGGTACAGGGCGAAGCCCGCCGTACCCTTCGCCGCAAAATACCGCATAATAGATTTCGCACTTTCAAACATGGTGAACAGCGGGCTCTTTTCGATATATTGCCTCATACAGTTCAAGAGCCAGTCCCTCCATGAACACATCGGCAAAGGGTGGCAGTTCGGCAGCGCGCTGCGCGGACGCGACTTTTTCGTCAACGTCGTCCCCGCTCAGATGTGGGACGGCGAACGCTGGTACGAGGGCACGGCGGACGCCATCTTCCAGAACATGCACCTTGTGACGCTCTTCGACGCCGACCGCGTCTGCATCTTCGCGGCGGACCACGTCTACAAGATGGATGTGGAACAGATGCTGGCCTATCACATGGATAATAACGCCGACATTACGGTGGCGGCCTATGTCGTCCCCTCATCGGAGGCAAGCCAGTTCGGCTGCATCGCCACCGACGCGGAGGGGCGCATCATAGATTTCGTAGAAAAACCAGCCGTCCCGCCGGAGATCCCCGGGCGTCCCGGCTACAGCTTCGTCTCTATGGGAAACTACATCTTTGAGCGCGAGATACTCGAAGAATCGGTGCTCTCGGACAACGAGCGCAAGGACAGCAGCCATGATTTCGGACGGGACATCCTGCCGATGCTCTTCAAGGGCTACAAACTGATGGCCTATGATTTCTCGACCAACAAGCTGCCCGGCGACGACCGCCCCTACTGGAAAGACGTGGGAAGCATCAAAGCCTACTGGGAGGCCCACATGGACCTGCTGCGCCACCCCTCGGCGCTCTCGCTCTACAACCAGCAATGGCCCATCAGGACCGTTTCCTACTCCGATCCGCCCGGATTCACCTACCCGGCTAACGATCACTCCTGCTCCGTCGACGGCTGCCTGCGCGCCGAAGCGAGCCGCGTGCTCGGCGCGTACGTACGCAAAAGCGTGCTGTCGCGCAACTGCGTGATCAACTCCGGCTCCGTCATCGAAGAGACGATCATCGGGCAGAACGTCCATATCGGGGAAAACTGCCGCCTGCGCCGCGTGATCGTTGACGCGCATAACGTCATCCCCAACGGCACCTCGATAGGCTTCGACCCCGTAGCCGACGCCGAGCGGTATCATGTGGACCCGTCCTCCGGCCTCGTCGTCGTAGGAATGCCGAAGATACAGCTGCGCAAAAAACTTCAGATCCCCGGCGCATACGAAAACATGTTCACCGCCGACGGCGCCGGGTTCTAGGAAGCCGCCGGTCAAAATTAAAACGGGGGGCCCCTGCCGGACGGCGGGCCTCCCGTTCTTTATGCGGCGGGCGGGCCTATCCCCCGCCCTACTCCTCGTCCGCCGTCTGATAGACCTCGCCTGTGATCTCCGCCTCATCTGGCGTCACTATCAGCCTGCGGCTCATATTCTCCAGGACCGTCCTGCCGCCCGCGAGATACCAGCGGTTCAGCAGCTCCGCCTGCCCGCTTCCGACAAGCTCCCCCAGCGTCTCCGGCCAGCTGGAACGTTTTTCCTCGTTGAGAGTATCTATCCTCACAAAACCGCGTTCGATCATCACCGCGGCGGCTTCCGTCCCCCTGCTCCTGATCGTTACAAGTTTCATTGAAACAGCCCCTTCAAAAGTTATAGCCCCTATTATAAGACCTATTGCGAAACCACGTATTTTCCGAAAAATGGAAATATATGGAAAAAGAGGCATTTATTCCCCACAAGCGGGTGGGGAGAGCGCGGTTTTATTGAAGAGAATATTACTTTTTTAATGCGCGCCCGAGTAATTCGGCTCTTGAAGATACATCATATTTTGAATAAAGATTCTTTATATGGTATTTAACGGTATTCTCGCTTACGTTTAGCTTTTCCGCGATCCGTTTATAGGACAGGCCGTCCAAAAGCAGAGCAAAGACATCCCTCTCCCTATCCGTGAGAACGACATCCTTTTCTATAACCAGCCTCACCTGGACCCGCTCCTCATTGTTCATCTCGTGGTAGGCCCAGATATATGTATGCTCTTTCAACAAGCTCAGCAGCTTCGCGTTCAAAAGCGGAAGGATGGCAAGCGTCACGCAGACGACTGAGAGCGCGGCCACCGCAGTGTGCGCCTCCGAAAGGGCAAGATTCGTGATTTGGCGGCCGATGACGCCGCCTATAAGCACGCCCAATACGTTCGCCCCGAGACACCAGCCAAAGAGCTTAGCGGGGTTTTGCGGGTAATCCAGCATGTCTGCTGCGACACTCCACCAGAATAGGTCGAATATTCCGCACGCTCCGAGCATCAGCGTGTTGATTATAATATAATCCCCAACTGTCCGCCCCATAAACATAAAGAGTACAAAAGAGAGCACTATCATCAACATGCCAAGATAAAGGAAGCCGGCACGGTTTGCCGCGAGCGGCATCTTCCTCATTAAAAAGAGGGCGGCGATATATGGCAACGCCCAATACCAGCTTGTAAGCCAATTCAGATGGTCAAAAGCCGGATTGAAAACCCGATACATAAGGCCGGAATCTATAGTAAGCAGCGTGACGAATATACATAGCAAAAGCACCGGGCCGCAGAGGTCCTCTCCCTGGCGAAGCCTCTCTTCACACCTTCCGGCAGAGGAATCTTCCGTATCAAGCAATAGGGAAAAAATTATCCCCACAGAGAGAAAGAGCAGAGATGAGAGCAGCCCCAGCTTTGGTGAGATATTTATCGAAACAAAATTGTTGAATATCATTATCAGATTGGAAAATATCAAAAGGTCAACGCAGGCCATCAACCTCTTGCCCTTAGGAATGTTATTCCTGATGAAAAAGGCCCACGAGGCAACGCAGACGCCGCAGAAAAGGCTGGAGAACATAAGGGCCGGCAACCAAAGCGGCCCCGGAGCGAAGAAAAAGGTAAGAGCAAGCACCACCGAGGCGGAGCTGCCAAATAATATCATATTCTTCGCGGCGGCTGCGCTTTTTACGACAAAACCGCACAGCACCAGCCCTATGAAATGGGCAAAAACGCCGTACAGGGCGTCTTTCCCGCAATTATAGGAATAACTTCCCCCGATGGCATAAAAGACCTGCCCCTCAAAGCAAAAAGATAATACATATGAGAACAAAAGCGAAAATACCACGACGGTTTGAGCATATTTTCCAATAACGATACTCTTCATCATAAAGCCCCCAATATCCATACAAAACAACCGCCTGAGCTTCACCATTATAATACAATAAATGGTGAAAAATCAGGCATGTTATTTTTATGTTATGAGAACTATGCCAAGGACAGCCGCCTATCCCGGGGGTACCTTGAGTCCGCAGCGTTCCAGCAGCGTGCCGATGGAT
>OGYB01000293.1_pt1 | contig 38782 bp, 35 predicted proteins | sample 1576421 | NCBI WGS metagenome assembly OGYB01 (sample SAMEA3541577, study PRJEB24748) | human gut metagenome | biome: human gut; feature: human-associated habitat; material: faeces | place: China | collected 2012
TATTACCAGATTCTAGAGATACGAGTACCTATCATTAGAAAAGTTTGAGATTAAAGCCGCAGGGGCGGGGGCGGGCCACAAATGGCTTGAGGATGCCGTTGCAGATCACGACCTCGATGATCAGGGCCAGAAGCAGCGCGCCGCCGGCCCTGCGCACGCGCCCGTTCGGAAAGAGGAGCGCCAGGCCCCCCGCGGCGAACCAGAGCAGCCCCGAATCGCCCAAGCGCGTGATCAGAGGCATCAACACGTCGCCGATACCGCTGCGCATATTGCTCTGGATAAAATCCAGGAACGTAAATTCAAAGCTCATGGCGGATCATCCGTTCCACTCTTGAGATACGGCGCGAAACGTCCGCGCCGGCCATTTACGGCGATCGGCCTTTAAAATCAACTTTGCATCCTCCGCATGAAAAGCACCTCCTGTTTCCTGCTGCGGGTACAGGATAACAGGAAGTTATAAACCGGATATTTTATGAGTTTAAACAGATGATAAAATCCGCGGCGGCGCCCAGCGGGAATACGGCCCTGCCGTCATTGCCCCTTAAAACGGTAGCCCGCGCCCCAAACCGTCTGTATATAGCGCGGCTTGCCCGGGTCCTCTTCGATCTTTTCGCGCAGCCTGTTGATATGGACGGCCACGGTAGAGTTGTCGCCCATCGCCTCCATGCCCCAGATATTTTCGTAAAGCGCCTCGCGGCTGAATACCCGCTCCGCGTTCAGCATCAAAAAGAGCAGCAGCTCATATTCTTTGTTTTTCAGTTCCGTCTCTTTGCCCTCCACCGTCACCCGCCGCGAGGCCGTGTTCACCGCAACGCCGCCAAGCGTTATTTCCGCGGGCGCGGCCGAGGGCTGGGTCAGGCGGGCGTAGCGCGCCAGATGGGCCTTCACGCGCGCCACGAGCACGCCGGGCGAGAAGGGCTTTTCAATGTAGTCGTCGGCTCCGAGGCCCAGACCGCGGATCTTATCGATGTCCTCCTGCCGCGCGGTCACCATCAGGATGGGGATGTCGAGCTTTTCCCGCAGCTTCCGGCAAACGGTAAAGCCGTCGACTCCGGGCAGCATAAGGTCGAGCAGGATCAGGTCGAAGCCGCCCGAAAGTCCGCGGGCCAGGCCGCTCGTGCCGTCCTGGGCGCTTTCAACTGAAAATCCGTTCAGCTCAAGGTAATCGCGTTCGATCTCCGTGATCGAAATGTCGTCCTCGATGATCAGAATTTTACTCATGTGCGTCTCCCTTCCCGGGCAACCGAATCAAAATCGCCAGCCCTCCGCCGGCGGCGTTTTCCGCGCTGATGACGCCGCCCATCCGTGATATCGCCTTCGCCGCGATGGCGAGCCCCAGGCCGCTGCCCTGCCGCGGGTCGCGGCGCGCCGGGTCGCTGCGGTAAAAGAGCTCGAATAGCTTCGGCAGCGCCTCTTCGGGAACGCCGGGGCCGTCGTCAGTCATCGTCAGCAGAAAGCCTTCGCCCTCCGGCCGGAGTTCGACCGTCATGCGCCCCTGCGCGGCGGTCTTATATTTCGCGGCGTTGTCCAGCACGTTCGTCAAAACGCGGCGCAGCTCAGTGGGATCGGCGAATATCTCCGCGCGGCTGAGACTTGAATCTATGCGCAGCCCCCTCGCCTCATACTCGCCGCCGGTCTCGCGCAAAAGCGTTTCGATCTCCTCATCGAGACGAAGCGGCCTCGGATGCACCGGGTATTCCTCCAGATCCATTTTGGAGAAGAGGAATATCTGCGAGACCATTCGCTGGATGTCCTCCGCCTTCGCCTTGATCGTCAGCAGGTATTTATGGCGCGCCTGCGGCGTCTGCGCGACGCCGTCCAACAGCCCCTCGACATAGGCCTGTATCGAGGTCAGCGGGGAGCGCAGGTCGTGCGAGATGCCGGCCATCAGCTCACGGCGGCTCTCCTCCTGCCGTTGAGTCTCGCCCACCGAGGCCTTCAGGCGTCCCGCCATCTCATTGAAGGCGTCGCAGACCGGCGCGAATTCGTCCCGTTCGTTGTAGACGATCCGGTGGTCCAGGTTGCCGTCGCGGATCTGGCAGACTCCGTCCGCCAGGATATCGAGCGGGTCGGCGATCTTTTGCAGCATGAATTTAGTCAGGAAACGGTTCGTCAGCAAGACGGACAAAAATATGGCAAAGAGCAGCACTATCGCGGCAAAGACGACGGCGACCTTGAGCGTGGAATAGGAGAACTCGCTGTTGCTGTGAAAGACGTATATCTGCCACAGCCCCTCTTTGGCGGCCATCCTGTGAGCATAGAGGTTTCTGCCGTCGCGGGAGAGCATGCCTTCGCCCTGCAGCGCTTCGGCCGCGGAGACGAACGCCGCGTCATGCGCGGACTGGCTGCCGTAAGTAAAGTAGGATTTTCCGTCCAACAGGACGGAGAGCGTCATTTCGCTGCGTTCCAGGAACCCGCTCAGCTCCCTGAGCTTATCCGCCCGTTCCCCGGGCTTTGCCCGCAGAGCCTTTTCCACCGTCTCCGAGATCGCCGCCGCGGCCTCGAAAAAGTCCTCGCTCTCCTCGAAGCCCAGGCCGGTCCCGTGCTCCACCACATACCAGATGCCGGAGATGCAGGCGACGCCGACAAGCACCGAAATGAAGACCGGCGCTAGGATCATGCACAAATTGGAGAGAAAAAGCCGTTTTTTGATCGTCACCTGAAACACCCGCTTTACGCACGTTATTCCGATACATAACGATACCACGAAATCTTAAACTGTCGATAAACTGACGGAAATTCCCGGGACAGACACATGAACGCCGGCCGCCCTAGCCCGCGGCGACCGGCGTTTTCATTAAAATAATCGAGACATCGAAAAAAAACGCCGCGCGTTTGCCGCGGCGGCGCTTTCTGAAACCTATCCTTTATCTCTTACGGAAACGGGCAGCCGCTATTTTTTCGCAGTTACGGCAAACCCCGTCTCGGTCTCCTTCCACTCCGTCTTCCATCCGGCGTGCTGCGCGAAACGGATGACGTTTTCACGCGAAGTGACGGTATCGACAAGTATCTCCACGCTACCGGAACTCATCTTGTCAAGCACCCTCTTGGTCTCTATCACAGGCTGCGGGCAGGAGAGGCCGCGCGCGTCGACGATCTTCTTTTCCATCTCTAAAACCTCCTATGCCATCTTATTTCTGAAGCCGAATCCGACCAGCAGACAGAATATAAGCCCGATTATCGTCGCAGGCGCGCCGAAACCGCCGATTCCGGCGCCGGAGCTCGCAAGCGAAAAGTTATGCGCGAAGGCCGCGCCCACAAGCATGCCGAGGATGAAGCTCCCCGCGTCGGAGTCGCCCTCGCCCGACATGATAAGCATCCGGCCGGGACAGCCGCCGGCCAGCGTGAAGGCGAGTCCGGAGAGCACCATGCCGAGGAAGTTCCAGAGCTGCATCGTATGCGCCACGGGCTGTCCCTCAAAACCGGCTTTGAACTGGCCGAGAGCCATGTTAGCGACAAACGCCGCGAGGATGAAGGCGGCGATGCCCTTAAACAGGTGCGAATCCCTGACCATGATCAGGTCGCGCACCGCGCCTATCGTGCAGAAACGCGTGCGCTGCGCGAGCCAGCCGACGACGAGTCCGGCGCCGAGCGAGATAAGGATGGGGGCGTGAGCCGCTCCCGGCCCCTTCTCTGAAAAGAAGATCGGGCCGGCGCCTTCGGGGCCGAAGAGCGGCCTGGCGAAGAGCAGCGCGAGGATGGCCAGGGCAAGCAGCGGCATTACGAGTCCCGCCGCTTTCGGCGTGGGTCGCGCCGCGCCGAGGCTGAAGCCGTTATAGAGGAACCAGACGCCGATGCCGATACCGGCGATCAGCCCCGCGATGCCGGCGATGGCGTTCCAGTCCCCTCCCGCGAGGCGCAGATAGGCCCGCCACGGGCAGCCGAGGAAGACGAGCGCGCCGATCATCGCGAAGAAGCCCAGCGCGAAGCGCACCATCGGCGAAGAACCGCCGCGCGGCCTGTATTCCGCAAATGCCAGCGCCGAAGCGAAGGCTCCGAGGATAAAGCCCGCGATCTCAGGGCGCAGATACTGCACGACGGCGGCACGGTGCAGACCGAAGGCGCCGGCGATATCCCGCGTGAAGCAGGCGACGCAGAATCCCATATTTCCGGGATTCCCAAACTTCACAAGCAGCGCCGCAATGACGCCGAGGATGAGTCCGGCTATCGCCGGGCCGTTCTTTGACATAAGAAAACGATCCAAAATATTTACCTCCTGTTGGCTTTGATTGTGAAAAAACATAAAACGACCACGCGCCGGCAGGCGTACCGGCCGTCTCCTCACATATCAATACAGCAGAAAAGAAAAGTGTTTATCCTTTTAAAAGCGGGCATGCGGGAGGACGGCAGCAGACGGCAGACTCGGTACACGAGCCGAATTAACCGATCACGTCATGACAGCCTTCCCCCTTAAAAAATTCTTTTACATAACATCTTCTCTATTATAAGCACTAACCTTATACTTTTGCAATTTATGTCAGGAGATTGTTGTGCAAGAGCCTAAACAGCGGACGGCTGCGTTCCACGGGCAATTATCCCGGCAAAAAAATGTTCTTAAAAAGAAACATTTAATCATTATGCCTACGCAGAGAGATATAAGCATAAAGCGCAATGTGCAGACGATAAAATAAGATTATACTTACCAATATGATGCTATGAGAATAAATAACAGGGGAAAATATAAGTCCGATGCGGGAAGGGATGAAACAAAATGACTGCGAGCAGAGAATCCAAGGGGCCGACAGCAAAAAGGATAAGAAGGAGCCCCGAACTGCTTATAAAAGAGCTTGATACAAAAATGAAAAAACTGGAAGAGCGGATCTATAAAAAAAATAAGGATGCGGTCCATTATATTGGCGCAGCCATTTTAAAGCGCGCCAATTTTGATTTCTCCTCTTTTACGCACGAGGATCTGGAAGCGGTCCAAAATATGACGCCGCGCGGCGAAGCCATGATAACGGAAATCATCAAAAAAGCCAACCAGAGCTAATGAGCCACTGATTAATTCACTTTGCCATATAAAACCTGATGTATCGTCCGCTGATTACGGCCAGAGAGCCGAAATCTTTGATTTCGTGCGAATCGGCTGGCTTGTCCATCCGATGTGCCAGCCGCTAAACAGGCAATCCCTGAGCGGGGCGGACGGTCAGAGAGCCAAATCAGTGATTCTCTGATTTGTGCGAATCGGCCGGTAGTTCCATCAGGCGTATTGGCATACGTTGGAGCCACGGTCGGGGACTGCCTGTGACGCGTAGCTGAGATAGGGAATCTGTGATTCCCGTCATCGAAGCTAGTAGTTACACCAGATGGTGCATATAATCAGCGGCTCCCTAATGTCCCCCCATAAACCCCAGAGCAGAGAGAGGCGGTCCTTGACCGTCTCTCTTTGTGCTTTGAGGAACCCCGGCAAACAGGTACGTCCGCAGGCCGGACGCGCCGCTATATGAGGAATTGGAAAAGATCGGGCTTGTCGTTTAGATATTCGTAGACGATGTTGTGCTGCTTCATTCGCTTGACAAGCGGCGCGAAATCCTCCGCGTGGCGCAGCTCGATCCCCACCACCGCGGGACCGCGTTCGCGCGAGTTTTTCTTGGAATACTGGAAGTGCGTGATGTCGTCGTCTGGGCCGAGCACCCGCTCAAGAAATTCGCGCAGCGCGCCCGCCCTCTGCGGGAAGCGCAGGATGAAATAATGCTTCAGCCCCTGGTGGAGCTGCGAGCGTTCCTTGATCTCCTCCATACGCGTTATGTCGTTGTTGCTGCCGCTGATGACGCAGACGACGTTCTTGCCGCGGATATCATCTTTTATATATTCAAGCGCGGAGACTGATACGGCTCCCGCGGGTTCGACGACGATGGCGCTCTCATTATAGAGGCTCAATATCGTCGTGCAGATCTGCCCCTCAGGCACCTGAACGAGGCGGTCCACCACCTCGCGGCAAATGTCAAAGGTGATGTCCCCCGCCTTGCGCACCGCGATGCCGTCCGCGAAGGTGTCTATTTCGGACAGCTCGACCGGCTCTCCCGCGTCAAAGGCCGCCTTCATCGAGGCCGTGCCGGTGGATTCCACGCCGACGACGCAGGTCTCCGGGCTGAGGCTCTTGAAGACGCTGCCGACTCCCGCCATCAGCCCGCCGCCGCCGATCGGCAGCAGGATATAGTGGAAGTCTCCGAATGCCTCGTTGAGAATATCGAGGGCCAGCGTAGCCTGCCCTTCGATTATCTGCGGATCGTTGAAGGGGTGGATGAAGGTGCCGTTCTGCGACTCGCACCAGGCGACCGCCTCGCTGCAGGCGTCGTCGTAGGTGTCGCCCGTCAGCACGATGTTTATATTATCCTTGCCGAACATCTTTACCTGGTTTATCTTCTGTTTCGGCGTCGGTTTCGGCATAAAAATGGTCCCCTGGATGTCAAGCTTGTTGCAGGCGAGGGCGACCCCCTGCGCGTGGTTGCCCGCCGAGGCGCAGACGACGCCGCGCGCGAGCTCCTCCTGCGAAAGCCCGGATATCTTGTTATAGGCGCCGCGTATCTTATAAGAGCGGACGATCTGCATATCCTCGCGCTTGAGCCAGATATTGGCTCCATACCGTTCGGACAACTGGATGTTCAGCATAAGCGGCGTATTTACCACTACGCCGCTTATGCGCTGCTTTGCTTTCTGAATATCGTGAAGCTGAGGCCGGTAGTCTGACATCTTAAGACCCTAAAGCCTTACGTTGATGATCGCCGTGACGCCCACGCCCTTGACGCGGCGGAAACGCTGGATCGGGTTGAGCGAATCTATCGGGATCAGCGCCGTCGCGCGGACGCTGCTGAATTCTCCCTCAAGCTGTGCCACCGCCTTGGTACGGTCGATGGCGTCCTTGGTCGTAGCGCCGACCTGGGCGGCGCCGATACGCGTGCCGTCGCCGATCGAGACGATAGGCACCACCTTTGTGTATCCCTCATACTTGACGCCTTTGTTGAAGGTGATCGTGTTGATGAAATCGTTCATCTGCGGCGAGATGGCCGTTACGAGCCAGCCGCCGGCGACGCCGATGGCTCCTTTCTTGAGGATGTCGCCGAGGTCCAGCGCCTTTGCCGCGGGTACGGATACCACCATCACCGCGCAGATAAGCGCCGCCGCCACGGCGTTATGGATTTTTTTCTTCATCATTCTCATTTCAGACCTTTCTTTTAATATACCACTAATATGCTACCGAACTTGGCCTGTGTCTTTTATCGAGTATCTCGATCATGACACGGTCCACCGTTCTCATTCCCTCGCGCGATATGCGCCCGACATTTTCCACCGTCTCTTCGATCGTCTCGCCGAAAACTCCCTGCGGGACGGCAAGCTTCTGCCCCATGAGCGCCCACTCCGCCGCGTAATAGGCTTCGGCGGCCGCGGCTCCGACCTTCAGCGCGCAGCTCTCCTTTGCCCCGTCGCAGAGCATCCCCGCGATATTCGCAAGCAACAGGCTCATCGCGGTGCATATCTGTTCGTAGCTTCCGCCCATCAGATAGGTCATGCCCGCGGCGGCTCCCGCTCCCGCGGCGACGGAACAGCCGCAGACGGGGGAGAGGCGTCCCAGGTTATGCTTGACGAAGCTCGTCGCGATATGGCTCACGGCGACGGCCTTCGCGATCTCATCCTCGCTCTTGCCGGCCCGTTTCCCCAGCACCGCGACGGGGAGGATCGCCGTTATCCCATGGTTGCCGCTGCCGGCGCTGCTCATGACGGGAAGCAGGATGCCGGACATCCTCGCCTCCGCCGCGGCGGCGCAGGTGCTGCGTATCTCCATCGCCACGGGGATCGGGCCGCAGGCAGGGTCGATCTTAAGCAAAGAACGCCCGAACTTGCTGCTCTGAAGGCAGGCGCCGCAGCTGCTGCACTCTTCCTGAGTCTTGAAGCCGCCGTCCGCGACCCTGTAGTTCATGTTGATGCCGTCCCATATAAAACTGACATCTTCGGCGTCGATCTCATCGGCCAGGGCGAGCGCCTCCTGCAGAGTCTGCGGGAAGCCGTCGTCAAAGCCGCTTGCAGACACACCATTGCGCTCAGCTTCAAATTTAGTTTCGTTGTCCAACACCGTTTTGACAACGTTAGAATGGCTGTTTTCGATGAGGCAGACCGCCTTGTGTCCGGGGGTGAACACTGATGCAAGCACATATACGCCGCTCCGGTCAGGATCACAATAGATGGAAACGCGCTCGTCGCGCACCCAGGCCTCGGCCTTCGCCACATCCTCAAGCGTGCTGCTGCGAAGCACCTCCAAACCTAAAGAGGCGTCGCCGCAGATCGCGCCCATCGCCGCCGCGATGGCGTTGCCGCGCGCCCCCTTCGTTCCGGGGATGCCTACCGCCATGCCGTTTTTATAGATGCTTGAGCTGACCGTCACGCGTACCGCGGCAATATCGTCCCTGTCCGGCAGCTCCGCACAGGCGTGGGCCACCGCGAGGGCCACCGCCCCCGGCTCGGTACATCCCAACGCGGGTTTCACCTCATTGCGAAGAAACTCTTTTAATGTCAGCATCTCATCTTCCTCCCGTTACCGGATATCGTCGTACCGCCCTCGAATATCAACGCCATATGGCACATTAAACTTATTATATCTCATTCCCCGCGTTCCATAACAGCACCATCCGCCCCACGGCTGCCGCAAAATAAAAAGGAAAAACCATATTCGGCGGGTCAAAAGCAAAAAACACTGACATATTTATTAAAAAACATACTATCTTAATCCCGTAGTTGACAAATAATCCCGGCTAATGTAATTTTATTGGCGTTTTTGCCATTTACGGCTATTTTATACGAACCTCAGGAGGCACTTTTTATGGAATCATACGCAACAGACCTACTCACCGCGCTGGCCGTCGTAATGAACGGGATACCGCAGGGGTTGCTTTCACTTTCGCTCGGCTTCGCGGCGTTCCCCACCGCGATAGCCTTTCTCATCGGAGCCGCCGGCTCGTTCGCCTTCAACTCCGTGGCTACCATATCTTTCCAGGCCGAGACTATCGCCGTCGCCGGCAAGATGGGCAGCACGCCGCGCGAGAGAATGAGCCTCGTCTTTTGGGGCGCGCTCTTCCTTCTCATCCCCTCGCTGCTCGGACTTAACGAAAAGATCGTCGAAATGATCGGCCCCGTCATCGTCAACGCGATGATGGCCGGCGTCGGCGTCATGCTCGCGCTCGTTTCGGTCGATATGCTTGAATCCGAGAAGTATTCCGGCATTTCCTCTATGGCGGTCGCGCTCGCCACCTGGTTCGTCACCTTCGACCTCGCGAAGACGGTGATCATCTCCGTGATTGCCGCGACGATCGTTTTCAATGTGCTGAAGAAATACGGCAGGGTCGAGGTGCAGAACCTCTCCGTCGACGAGAGCCGCGAGCGGCTCACGCTGGGAAACATTGAATGGAAGATCTGGGAGCATCCCCGGATCGTCGTCAGCGCCCTCGCCCTTGCCTGCCTCAATATCGGGGCCAACATCAGCTTCGGCAAAATAACCGGCGGCATCGCGAATACCAACGCCAATATCGACCACCTCGCCATCTATTCCTCGCTCGCCGACATGGGCTCCTCATTCTTCGGCGGCGGCCCGGTCGAGGCCATCATCTCGGGAACGGCGACGGCGCCGCATCCTGTGACCGCCTCGATCATGATGATGCTGATAATGGCGGCGATCCTCCTGCTCAAGCTGCTGCCGGTGCTTGGGAGGTATGTCCACAGCGCCGCGATATCCGGGTTCCTCTTCGTCCTCGGCGTCTTCGTCACCTTCATTTCAAACATTCAGGCGGCGATATCGCTCGCCCCGGCGGCGCAGGGCCCCTTCGGCTTCTCTCCGTGGGGCATGGCCATCGGCGTCACCGTGATCGCCTCGGCCCGCTGGAACCCCTTTTACGGACTGCTCGCCGGCGTCGCGATAAAAATAATCTTCGGACTCTAAAGGAGGACAAAACTATGAACGAAAGCTATACGCTGCATGTCGCGGGGCTCGTGCGCGAACTGAAGAAGGTGAGGATCGCCCCGGACCTCCGCATCGCCTCCTTCGTCATGCTCGGCGACACCCGGCTCATCGAAAAATGCGCCGACGCGCTCTATGAAAAGATAAAGGGGCTGGGGGATATAAACATGCTCGTCTGTCCCGAGGCGAAGGGCATACCGCTCACGCACGCCCTCGCTGTGCGTATGGGCGTCGATTACGTCGTCGCGCGCAAGTCGGTCAAGGGATACATGGAACATCCCATCATCGCCGAGGTCAAATCGATCACGACCACCGAAAAGCAGGTAATCGTTATCGACGAGTTCGACGCCGCCAAACTCGACGGCAAAAAAGTATGCGTCGTTGACGACGTCGTCTCTACCGGCGGCTCGCTGCGTTCGCTGGAAGAGGTGCTCGCAAAGACAGGCTGTACCGTGATCAGCAAAGTCGCCGTACTGCTTGAGGAGGGCGGCTATTCTAACGACGACCTCATATATCTGGAAAGGCTTCCCATCTTCAAAGATTAGTAAAACTAACGTTAAAATGGCGCGGCCGCCCTATTTTTGAGGCGGCTTTCGCTTTTTTCTGCTATTATAGTGAAAGGAAAAATCATCCGGGGGTACTTTCATGAATAACATACAACACCTGAGATATGCGGTCGAAGTTGAAAAGACGGGCTCCATTTCACGGGCGGCGGAAAACTTATTTATGGGACAGCCGCATTTGAGCAAGGCTATCCGCGAACTTGAGGAGGATATGAATATCACCATATTCAACCGCACCTCCAAGGGCGTCGTGCCGACGCCGCAGGGGGCGCGCTTCCTTGAATACGCGCGCAACATCCTGGTACAGATAGACGAGCTCGAATCGCTTTACAAGCCCTCGGGAGCGCAGACCTTCAGCCTCTCGCTGCCGCGCGCGAGCTATGCCGCCTACGCCTTCACAAAATTCACACAGACCCTTGACGGGCAGGAGGCCGTAGACCTCAAATACCATGAGACGAACTCGATGCAGACCATAAAAGACGTCAGCGACGGCCGTTTCTGCCTCGGCATCGTGCGCTATCAGGACGTCCATGAAAAATACTTCCTCTCGGCGCTCGAAGAACGCGGCCTCAAATACGAAGACATTTGGGAATTTGAATACCTCGCGCTGATGTCGCGGAAGCATCAGCTCGCGGCCGCCCCGGAGATAAGATACAGCGACCTGCGCCAGTTCACGGAGATCGTCCATGACGACAACTCCGTTCCCGCGATGCCGGTCTCTGAGGCACGGCTGCTTGCGCAGAAACATGAAAAAAAGAAAAAGATCGCCGTTTACGAACGCGGGATACAGTTCGAGCTGCTGCAGCGGCTGCCCTGTACCTATATCTGGGTCTCCCCGATGCCGCAGGCGGTGCTTGACTGCTTCGACCTTGTGCAGCGCCCCTGCTGCGACGCCGACAACTCCTTCCGTGACATCCTCGTATTCCGAAAAAATTACCGTTTCAGCCGCGAGGATATGACCTTCATTGAAAAACTCAAAGAAACCGTTGCGGAAGTTTCCAATAATCTCAGATAAGTAAACTATACCGATATTATGATATCGATATACTTCAATTAGTACCTGCCATTTGTGAAAGATATGAATTAATATTCACTCCGTAGGGTAGGAAATTACGGGGCATAATGGCCCCTATCCGCACTAAAGGGAGTGAATGAAGATGAAATATCCGAAATTGTTTGAACCGGGAAAAATCGGAAACCTCACCGTTAAGAACCGCATCGTCATGGCGCCGCTGGCAATGGGCGCCGCCGAAAAGGACCAGACCATAGGGCCGGCCTTTCTCGCCTATTTGCTGGAGCGCGCCAGGGGCGGCGTGGGAATGATCGTACTCGAAAACACCCGCGTCGACGATCAGCACGGCGTCGCCGCCGAATGTCAGGCAAGCGTAGCGCGCGACGAACATATCGCCCCGCTCGCGGCGGCCGCCGAGGCGCTGCACAAGGAGGGCGTGGTCTTCTTTACCCAGCTCCACCACCCCGGACGCGAGACCTTTTCAAACCTCAATGGCAGCGAGCCGGTGTGGTCGTCGTCCCCGCGTCCCTGCGGAGTATGTCAGCAGGAGACCCACGAGATGACGACGGAAGAGGTGGAAGAGGTGATCGCGAAGTTCACCGCGGGAGCCGTCCGCTCACAGAAGGCGGGCTGCGACGGTGTGGAACTCCACGGCGCGCACGGATATCTCATCAGCCAATTCCTCAGCCCTTATACAAACCGCCGCGGCGACCGCTTTGGCGGCAGCTTTGAAAAGCGTTTCAACTTTGTAAAAGAGATCACCGAAGGCATTCAAAAGGCCTGCGGCAAAGACTTTCCTATCGGCATCCGCCTCACGGTCGATGAATTGCTCGCGCCAAACGGCGTACAGGAATACCTTACGCTCGAAGAGGGCATAAAGGTCTGCCAGGCCTGCGAGAAACTCGGCATGGCCTACATCAACGTCTCCAACGGGATCTATGAATCATTCAACTCGCTCTCCGAACCGATGACCTATCCGCAGGGCTGCCGCAGCGAGAGGATACGCGCCGTAAAAGAAAAAGTCGGCATCCCCGTCATTGCCGTCAACATGGTCAAAGAACCCTGGTTTGCGGAAAAGATGCTCGAAGAGGGGCTTGTAGACTTCGTCGGCCTCGGACGCGCCGTCGTCGCCGACCCCGAGTGGGCGAAGAAGGCCTTTGAGGGGCGCGAGGGCGAGATCAACCGCTGCATCTCCTGTACCTTCTGCTTCGAGACCCTCGTCTCCGACACCATCGCGGGCAAAGGCCCCGTCAAATGCGCGGTCAATCCGCGCGCGGCGCGCGAGACGCTCTATCCCGAATTTAAAAAGGACGGCGAGGGGCGCACTGTCGCCGTCGTCGGCGCCGGCCCCGCGGGGCTCGAAGCGGCGCGTGTGCTCGCCGAACGCGGCTTTGCCCCCGTGATCTTTGAAAAAGAGGAAAAACCCGGCGGTCAGATCAACATCGCCGATAAGCCGCCGCATAAAGAAAAAATCGACTGGATCGTCGAATATGAGCTCAAGCAGCTCGCGATGAAGGGAATATCCGTCAAAACCGGAACAGAGGCGACCCCGGAAAGCGTCAAAGCCATCTCCCCTTACGCGGTGATGATCGCGACGGGCGCGGAATCCATCCGCCCGCAGTCGATAAAGGGCGTCAACAACGCCAACGTGCTGACGGTCGACGAGGCGCTTCTCGGCAAACCGGAGATCAGCGGCAAAAAGGTACTGCTGATCGGTTCCGGCGCCACGGGACTCGAGACGGCGGAATTCCTCTGCTCGCAGGGCAACGACGTGACGGTGGCGGAGATGCTCGACGCGATCGGCAAGGGCGTCTACGTGCAGCATTACCTTGACGCGATGGACAAACTCTCGCGCTACGACGTCAAATACCTGCCAGGCCACAAGCTGACGGAGATCACGGAAGAGGGTGCGGTGCTCGAAGACCTCAAGGAAAATAAGAACGTCGCCATAGCGGCGGACTACATAGTCCTCTCGCTCGGCGTCAGGTCAGTCAACACCCTTGAGGCCGAATGCAAAAAATTCTGCGGCAAGACCTTCGCCGTCGGAGACGCCAGCAAACCCGGGCGCGTCGAATCGGCGGTGCGCGAAGGCTTTGAAGCCGCCTGGAACCTCAAATAGACCGCCAAGCCACATACCCATAAAAACCTCAAGCCCCCCTGACGAAGCGTCAACACCGTCAGGGGGGGCTTCATATATCGGCCTTGCGGGCGGACCGGCACGAAAGCCCCCGCCAGATTCCCGGAGCTCCAGATCGCGGTATCCATGGAGCGCCCTCACGCGGCGACATCGACCGGCGGGACGCCTCTCCCTCGTCGCCGTGTTATCGTCCCGATATACCGATATCGTTATATCGATATTCAAAATACGTATCTACCAGATTTAGAGGAACCATACTAGAATATCATTGTACACAGAGTTCCGGTCCACACACCGGATTGTTAAGATAGATGCCCCTTCATTTCAACCTCTACAAAACCCCTCAAAGCCCTCCTGACGCGGGAGGGCTTTACCCTTTCACCTGCCGTGTGCGGTGTTACGGTCTCACTACAGACTACGATTGATGGTGTAATATTGCTAAAAGCACCTTTCCTATTACTCGGAATAGACCGTTGTCCAGATCGTCTTTTGGAACGGACGCCGCTATGCCGCGTAAATCTATTAAGTCGAAACCGCCGTCAGTCTTAAATGAAATACGTTTCAACTCCAAGGCATTATTATACTGTACTAACACGGCATCAAAATCATGGTGACCCCCCATGGGATTTATCGTCACCTCCGCACTGCCTGGTATTTTAAAATTTTCCATATACGCCGTCTCGGTAATTATCACAAACGACCGCTTTATGAAAGAATTTTTCAACTGTCAAGCGTCAGAGAAAATGTCGCTGACGCTTGACATGTGCCGATTACCATAGTTTTATAAAAGGGACTTTAGATTAGGTCTATAGGCTTTCTTAATACCGTTTTACCTGTCTTTGCCTTGAGTAAATCACCGTCTCTCCATATTAGATTCCCACGTAAGAAGGTCGCTTCAACATAAGCCTTTGTTTTGAAGCCTTCATAGGGAGTAAATGTACTTGAGGAATGGAGGTTTTCAGCTTTAATTGTAGCTTCTTTGCTTAAGTCTAAAATTGCGATATCCGCATCGGCTCCAATTCGAAGAGTCCCTTTTCTAGGCAGCATTCCAAAAATTTTCGCCGCATTGTAAGAAAGAATTTGAGAAACTCTTTGTAAAGAAATACCTCTTTTTCTTGCTTCGGTAATAATTAAAGGAGCTATAGTTTCGATTCCAGGAAAACCGCCAGGACTGTGCCATACACTTTTCTTTTTATCAAGGCCCAGAGAACAATGGTCTGTTCCAATGGTATTTATAGTGCCATCTTTAATGCATTCCCACAAATAATCCAATGTTTCCCGGTCCCGCATTGTTGGGGTAACCTTAGCAATTGCTCCGGGCATTTTATTTGCCTCTTCGTGAGTCAGCACAAGGTATTGGGGACAGGTTTCTACGAATACCTTCACACCGCTGTTTTTACGCGCTTCTTTCACGACGTTTATGGCTTTTATGGAAGATACATGCGGCACATAGACTGTTGCTCCCGTTTCAGCGGCGTAATAGAGCAGTCTGTGTATATTTTCCGCTTCCGCTATAGAGGGGCGGCTCTTAGCAAAATCTGAAAAGGATATATTTTCTTTATCTTTTTCCGTCATAGATCTCTGGAAAAATTCAATAAGGTCGTCATTTTCACAGTGTACAATCGCCAATGTGCCGGGCACTTCGGAAACTTTGTTTAAGGCGGCATATATAATACCGTCTCTTACTCCGATAGCCCCCATTTTAATAGCCCCTTCCATACCTACGTAGCTCATGAAGAACTTGAATGAGGTATGGCCGAGCTCCGCATAGGAGGCTATTTCATCTATCTGTTCATAAGAGCTTAAGTTAAGATGCAAGGCGACGTCAACTGAGGAATTATTGTCAATTATATCTGTTATTTCACCCAGAACTTCATGGTAGCTGGTCTGAGGCGGCCTAAATTTCGGAAGTTTTGAAGCTTTTGCCATCTGGCAGACAGTCGTAACTCCGCCTGCCGCGGCTGATATCGTTTCAGAGCGGCAATCGTCTTCAAAGGAATTAAAATTCCCCAGATGAACATGAGTATCTATAAACCCCGGAAACAAATATTTATCAGCTGCGTCATACACCTTACAGCCTTCCTCGCAAAGGCCTCTTCCGATTGCGGTAACAATCCCGTTTTCAATTTTAATGTCAGCTTTAATTTCACCATATTCAGGATTGACTATGGTGCCGTTCTTGATGACCCATTTTTCAGATTCCATAATATCTCTCCTTTACGCACATTAAAGCTAACCGCAATTCATTGTTAATTTATCAAATCTAAACTATTGTGGCATATACTCCTTCCGGTAAAAAATATAGTTTGCACTAAATTTTACCGGAAAAAGTACATGCCGCAGCTTTAAACATAAACGTCAGCTTTAACTGACAGATGCTTGTATGAGGGTAAATGTCTCAGCCAAGGTCTTCGATTTAGGTTTAATTTAAGAGCTAAAATAGAAACAACAGACCTTAATGTTCTTTAGAGTGGTCTTCTATTTCAACGTGTACCTGAACCTCTTCCTCTGCCTCTTCTTCTATATTGTTCTTAAACATTTCCTCAAGGTAGTCGGCAGGAAGGATGCACTCGCGGCAGCCGCCGGGGAAAACTACAATTTTAATATTAACTGTGTTGCCTTCAATTGAGCTAATCTCAATTTTAGAACCGTCTGATGCGAAACTCTCTTCGAGCGGCTCTAAGGCGCTCTTTACTACTTCCTTATCTACCATCATTATTCCTCCTTTAGAGAAGTCAAAAGCAATTAGAAATTTAAATGATTCTCGATACAGCAAAAATAACATGGTCAACTTGCCTTTTGCAGACCGAAGTTCAATGACAGGCACACGGCAAGTGACCACGTTATTTTGTTCTAGTATACTACTTCTTTATCTCCACTGTTGTCGGGCATCCGATGTTCATGGAGAGAGCTGACTTTCCGGCAGCTCCGCCGATAACCGCGATATCGAAGTAGCTTGGGTCTCTTACCATCGGAACTTCTGTGTCATCCGATGCTGTGGCAAGCCATCTGTAGCCGGGGTGTACGGTACCGTCTTTAATGCGCGGGATAACCAGATGTTTGAACTGACCCCAGGCGCGACGGCACTTTGCATAGAGGTACTGTCTGACGTCGAATTTAGTCCAGCCGCTGTTGGTAATCAGTCTGGCATGGTCAGGCGCAAAGATGACAGTTACATGCATGACGTTGGGATCGATGAACCCCATCCAGCTGCGCGCGCCTGGCCATCCCATAGTGTCTATTGTGCAGGCAATAGTCATAAGGAGGTCTTCGGGTCTGCCGCTTTCGAGATCCTCAACGTCCATAAATGACTGACAGGGCATTGTCGTGACACAGTTCGTTCCGGGCTTGAATCCTTTTTCAACGTTGTACGGCTCGTTGAAGGGGTTGTCATCCTCGTTTTCGCAAGCACAGAGCGCGTATTTGTTAGGCGAACCGAGTGTGTCAATGTCGCGGATACTGGGGTAGCAATGCCCGATATTCATCATCGTAAGGCGTACCGCTCTTCCGATTGCGGTATTGACCGCTGAATATTTGCCGGGGCCAAGGCAGGCGCCTTCAGCCGTCATTCCTATCTCTTTGGCGATAGGTCCGTTTACCATCACCATCGGTGTATCTGCGCCGGATGACTGTGTCAGGCTGGTAATGTTGAATCCATCTTTGTGCATTGCTTCGATTGCGGCTGCAACAACAGGAAGATGTGAAGGCTCGCATCCCGCCATGACGCAGTTGACCGCAATCTTTTCAATGGTCGCGACTCCGTTGCCGGGCTGATATTTAAGAAGCACTTCATCGCGTCCGCGTATCGTGCCGGAGAGCATACGGTTAACTGCCGCCTCTGTCGGAGGAACTAAGGGGAGGCCATCGCTCCAACCGTGGTTAATGAAATAACGATTGAGGTTTGTGCTGAAATCAAAGTAATTTTCTCCCTCAATTGTTATACGCTCAGGCTCTGCTTTTTCCTCAATGGGCCTTGCAGCTTCCGCCTCAGGCGTATCCAAGGCTTCGCCGTCCTGAGTAAGCCCCTTAACCACTGCGTCATAGAGAGCATCTGCAACCTGGGCAGCCTCTTCTTCAGGCAGTGAGTTGAGAGGATGCTCCATTACCGCTCTGCTGACTTTAAAGAGTCCTTTGAGGCGCAGTTCGGCATTGCTTATCAGCAAGAAGGGTTTAGCTATAAGCATTACAGCGGGGACGCCCATTTTTTCAAGGGCGCACAGGTCGCGCGTAAGCGTAACTGCGCTTGAGCCGCAATCTGCCGTGGCGGCAACTACCGCTGCACAGCCAGCGTCTGCCACGGCAGCGAAAGCCTCTTCGCTGTGGAACAAATCCTGTTTAAAAAATACTGTCTCAGCATTATAGTCCTTTTTCAGGCGTTCAGCTATTGTGTTTAATGCAACGTTGCCTTTTGACTTGCCATTCCACCATAAGGCTATTTTCTTACTTTCCAGGCAAGCCAGTCTGGCCGCGGGCGTTATAGCAGCCTCTGTCTCAACCTTAGCAACAGGATTCATTACTGTCGCTGAGAATTTTTCCGTAGACATACTTATACCTCCTCAAAATACATACATTTATTTCATGATTATGATAACTCTGCGTACCTATGAAGCTGCATATAGTTCAGAGAGCAGCTTTTTATTTAACCATGTTCGGCAGGAAAAGCACGATCTGAGGAACATAGGTAAATACAAGGAGCGCGCCGACATATATCGCAATCGGGACCCATACATACTTCATTACCTGCTTAATCGTACGGCCGGCTATTGCCGCGGCAACGTAGAGGCAGATGCCGTATGGAGGCGTAAACGTTCCTATTGCAAGGTTAATAACAACGATTACGGCAAAATGCACAGGGTCGATTCCATAGCTGTTGACAGCTATCGGCATTATTACAGGAATCAGGATCAGAAGAGCCGAGACGGTCTCCATGAAACAGCCGACAATCAATAGGAAGATATTGACCACAAGCAGGAAGACAATTTTTGAACTGGAGAAATTGGTCATAAAATTGCCCACGAGCTCCGGCAGATTGTTGATCGAGATCAGCCATGAAAATACGCTTGCCATTCCGCAAATAACCATGATACCTGCTGTAATAGCTCCGGTATCTACAAGGATCTTAGGAATATCCGACCATTTTAGTTCCCTGTAGATGAAGAGTCCTACTACAAGGCCGACGAAAACTGCCATAGCGGCTGATTCCGTTGCCGTAAAGGCTCCTGTAACGATGCCGCCGACGACTATGACCGGCATTAAGAACCCGGGCAGAGCATTAATGGTAGATTTAATTACATCTTTCCATGAGAATGGCTTATCCTCGCGGTAGGCTGAGCCGTGCGTCTTGGCAAAACGGTATGCATAAATCATCATGGCAATGCACATCAGAATGCCCGGTATGACTCCTCCCATAAAGAGGTCCTTCACAGAGACCGTGATAGGCGAGCAGGTCGCCAAAACCACCATGAAAAGGCTCGGAGGAATGATCGGCCCCAGAAGACCGCCGGCTGCGAGCATAACGGCAGTGAAATCAACGTCATATCCGCGTTTGCGAATTTCCGGCAGTATTATTGAAGAAAGAGCCGCGGTGGATGCTGACCCCGAACCGGTTATTGCCGCAAATCCGGCTCCGGCCAGAACAGTCATCAGGAGAAGACTGCCGGTTACCCATCCGACAACCGCGCTTGTCCAGTCAATAATGCGCCGTGCGATTCCTCCCCTGTCCATAAGCTGTCCCGCAAGGACAAAAAATGGAATAGCCATCAGGGGGAAGCTGTCGAGGCCCGCCATCATGCGTATCGCAATCGTATTCATCGGAACGTCCATGAGATACAAGAATGCGGCCGAAACAGTTCCGATTGCAAAAACGATCGGCGTACCGCTGAAAATAGCCACTACGAAAAGAATAAATATTAGAGCTAACATTATTCTTTCGCCTCCGAATCTGGCGTTGATTTTAGTTGTTTCGCGTTAAAAACAACATATTCAATCAGCCAATAGAACAGCCCGATGGGTATTATGAAATATACATAGCTCATCGGCATGTTCAGCGCCGCGGATATCTGTAAGCCGCCGACGGCGATCAGGTCGAAACTGCCGTATATGGCGACAACGAGGAATACAACGGCAAATATTCCGCAAAGCACAACGAGAATTTTTTTACTTGTGCCTTTAAGCACGCCTGTAAGGACGTCAACGCCGACATGCAGGTTGCGCTGCATCGCGACTCCGGCTCCAAAGAAAACCATCCATAACTGAGCGAATCTGGCGCTTTCTTCGGTCCATGAAATATCCATGTCGTTCGGCAGGTAACGGCCTAAGATCTGAAGAAGTATCGCTATTACCATGTAAGATAATGTGATTACTATTCCAGTCTTGGCAATCAGCCTACAGACTTTAAGAATTTTCTCAAGTGTATTTATCATCTTAGATGATTATTTGCCCATATCTTGGATCTGCTTCAGAACCTCTTTAAGCTCGGGCTTCTTTATATACTTATCCGCAACTTTCTGGGCAACCTCTTTGAAGGGCGCCACATCAGGCTTCGTGATGTTGACTCCGGCCTTTTTCATAGCAGCCAGGCTGGCGCTTTCGCTCTTTGCATAGGCCTCGCGCTCAACCTTCGCTGAGTAAGCGGCAGCTTCCAGAATAGCCTTCTGGACATCCTTAGGATAGGACTGGAACTTCTTCTCAGACATCATCATAGCGGTGACGCAGCGGTACCAGCTAACGAGAGCCCAGTTGGGAGCGGGACGGTAGAACTGCTGGTTGTAGCAGCTGGTGTTTGAAGCTTCGACTCCGTCAATGACTCCCTGCTCGAGAGCGCTGAACTGTTCGCTGAAGGCCATAGGAGTCGCTTTCGCACCGAATCCGTTAAAGGCGTCGATATGAATCTGGGACTGCATAGTTCTGATCTTCATCCCTTTCAGGTCCTTCATGCTGTTGATGGGCTTTTTGGACGCAATGTGACGAACTCCGGCATCGTAGATAGCCAAAAGGCGAATGCCCTTCTTTGCACAGGCGTCTACAAAGAATTTTCCGGGCGCGCCGTCAGAAGCTTTGTAGAAATGCTCATCGCTGTTGAAGAGAAAGGGAAGGTCGTAGACGATGAACTCCGGAATGAAATTCGTTACCACGGTGGTAGCTGAGGTCGCAACGTCAACATTGCCGAGGAAGAGGCCTTCGGTCATTTCCTTTTCGCTTCCAAGCTGGCAGCTCGGGAAGACCTTAACCTCAAACTTGCCGTTTGTCGTTTCTTTCAGTTTTTTACCGAAAGCTTCGAGACCAAGCTGGTATGGTTCCTTGTTAGTTGCGCTGTGTCCGGCCTTTAAAACGGTGGCGCCCGCGGCGAAAGCGGAAGCCGTAAAGACAAATGACAGCACAAACGTCAAAAAGAGCACGAAAGATTTTTTCATAAGAATATCCCCCTTAGTCCAGTGTTTATTCAGTCAATTCATTATGACTATCATATTGTTAAAGCTAACGAGCAAGATACCCTCCGTCTACAGCCATAGCTGTGCCTGTGACATAAGAAGACTCATCTGAAGATAGGAATAGGACAGCATTAGCCACTTCTTCAGGAGAGCCCATACGTCCAAGAGCAACGCCGCTGACATTGCAGAGACGAGCGGCATCCGGATCCGGTGCGCGATCCCATGCCTGACGAACAAATTTCGTATCAATAGGACCGGGGCAGACGCAATTAACTCTGATATTGTCCGGCGCCAGCAAGAGAGCCAGAGATTTTGTCAGGGTAACGATGCCGCCCTTCGTTGCAGAATATACTGGGCTCATGGGAGAGCCGACTTTTCCGGCAATTGAGGAATCGAAAACAATCGCGCCGCCGCCTGTCTTTCTCATTTCCTCGACAGCATACTTCGCGCTGAAGAAACAACTCCTCAGGTTCACGGCAACTGTCTGATCCCATCCCTCTTCAGTAACTTCATCCAGACCTCCGGGGCCCGGCACGCCGGCATTGCTGAAGAGTATATCCAGCCTCCCGTAGCTTTCCACCGCTGTCTTTATCATCTTCTGCAAATCCGTGAGCTTAGACACATCTGTATGGACAAGAATGGCCTCCCCACCCGCTTCTTTAATCAGCCTTACCGTCTCTTCGCCTTTGCTGAGTGTTCTTACTGCCACTACAACCTTTGCGCCGTTCTTAGCATAAAGGCAGGCGGCTGCTTTTCCTATGCCCGCTCCCGCGCCTGAAACCACAGCGACTTTACCAGCTAATTTCAAGTTCATCTTTCCCCTTTGTCAATCTTTTACAGAGGTATCGAGCGATACTTCTTTAAGATTCGCTGAATTTAAAATTGTCGAACGGCAGAGAATAACATGACCATACAACGACCTCATAGGAGACAGTAAACTTTGGTACCTATCGCCGTAGATCCAGCAAATAACCATGTTATTTCCAGAGTGCCTGTTAATCCTTAATTTCCTTCGTTATGGGCCAACCGAGGCCAAGGCTCACAGCTGACTTTCCGGCAGCTCCGCCGACTACCGCGATGTCAAAATAACCGAAATCTCTTACCATCGGAACCATCGTATCATCCGATGCATCGATTAGCCATCTGTATCCGGGAAGTACAATCTTGCTTTCAATGCGCGGTATAACCTGATGTTTGAACTGCCCCCACTTACGGCGGCACTTGGCGTAAAGGTACTGCTTGACGTCGAACTTTGACCAGCCTGCGTTGGCAATCATTCTGGCGTGGTCAGGAGCAAGAAGCAATGCCACCTTCATGCGCGGAGGTGTTACGTAGCCCAGCCATGAACGCGCACCGAGCCAGCCCATTGAGTCTATTGAGGAAGCGAAGGTACGAAGAAGAGTTTCCGGCGTGTCGCTCTCCATATCCTCTATTTCCATGAGCGACTGGCACGGAATTGCCGTAACGCAATTCGAGCCCGGCTTGAATCCCTTTTCGACGCTGAAAGGTTCCCATGGGTTTTCAGCTTCATTTTCAGCTGCGCAGAAGCTGTATTTGATTGGAGAGCCGATCGTATCCATATCGCGTATACGGGCATATGTAAAACCGATATTCATCATGCAGAGGCGCACTGCTCTTCCGATTGCCGTATTTGCCGCCGAATCTTTGCCGGGGCCAAAACAGCATGCCTCGCTGTTCATCCCTATTTGTTTGGCAATAGGTCCGTTTACAAGAAGTATGGGGGCATGAGCGCCGGTGGACTGAGCTAGGATGGTCAAAACAAACTCCTCTACATCCATAGCTTCAATTATAGCTATCAATATAGGCAGGTGTGCGGGTTCGCAGCCGGCCATAACGCAGTTGGCTGCAATTTTTTCTACTGTGGCCAGCCCCATGCCGGGCTGCATTTTAAGGATAACTTCATGACGGCCGCGTTTCGTGCCAGTCAGCATGCGGTTGACAGCTTCCTCGGTGGGAGGAACGATCGGGAATCCGTCTCCCCAGCCGTGGTTAATGAAATAGCGGTTGAGGTTGTAGCCCCAATCAAAATAATCTTCTCCCTCAATGGTTATACGCTCCGGTTCGACTTGATGTTCCAGAGGAACTTCTTTTACCGGCTTGTCTGATGCAGCAGCCTCGCCGGCTTTTTTCTTCGGAGGGAAGAGAAGCTCGCCTTCATGAGTCAAACCGTAAACTACGGCGTCATAGAGCGCCTCGCCGGTCTGAGCAACTTCTTCCTCTGGCATCTCGGTGAAGGGATGAGGCATTACTGCTCTGCGTGCTCTCAGCAATCCTCTGGTTTTGAATTCCGATGCATTAATCGGCAAAAATCCTTTGGCTACAATTCCTACGGTCGGAAGACCTCTTTTTTCTAGGGAGCTTACGTCACGCGTAAGCCATGCTGTGCACGATCCTCAGTCTCCTGTGGTAGCGATGGCCGCTTGGCACTCCGCCGCAATTACTCTATCGTATACCTCATCACCATGAGGCCAGCCCTGAGTAAATAATTCGGTCTCAACGTTATACTCTTTTTTCAAGCGAGCCGCTATCGTTTTTAATGCTATGTCGCCTTTCGCCTTGCCATTCCACCATAACGCTATCTTCTTTCCTTCAAGGCTAGTCAAGCTAGCCGCTGGCGTTATAGTCTTTGATTCAACTTTAGCCACAGGATTCACTATTGTCATTGAGACATTCTGAGCTTTTTCCACTGACATTCCTTATACCTCCTTGAAGTATCAATAACACATTTAGTAACAAGATTCATTATTTCTGTTACTAAATTTTAAGCTTTCCCCTTCGACACCCACTACCTCCTTTCGAAGTCCTGCAGGAGTTCAGCTTTTTGTTCGCTACCATGTATCCTTGAGATGGTGTAATTTTAAAACAAGATTAAGGAATTGTCAATTTATATGGACTAGTGTCCCATAGGACTGATGTCCCAATAATAGTGTTTGTTTTTATGTAGTTAGCGAGAAACTGTAAGGTTGGAAATAAAAACATTATTAAATTTACAAAAAATAATGAGGGAAAATAGACGTAGAAAATCTGCAATTATCGGAAGAAAACTAAGATAATAAAACCAAAGACTACGGAAGAAGCCCAGGATAGATTGTTCCAGAACAGACTAGAAAATATGATAAATATGGGCCATGGCGTGATGATTTGCCGCCGGATTATGGGCTGGAAAAACATACATCGCCGCTGTTTCAAAAAAATTTTGGCAATGGGGTTGTTCAAAGCCGTAGGTAAGGCTGTATCCGTTATTTACTTCATTAGCCGGCAATCTTTTACAATTCAGTCCGTCCCCGCTAAAATATATACCCTTGATTTTCTTTCTCCGCGCTCCGCAAGCAGACCTTCCATGACCATTTCATTGCTTTTCATTCTTCGCCGGCGATTTTTGCGATTATCTCGTCCGCGGCTTCCGGCCTGGCCAGTTGCTTCGCGGCCCCGCGCATCTTCTGCGCGGACTCTCCGGAAAAGAGCGCGTCGACGCTTTCGGCGGCGCGGGAGGGGCGCGGGAGGGACCAGGCGGCGCCGTTTGCCGTCAGATAGGCCATGTTCAGCTCCTCCTGTCCCGGCACGGGGTCGATGAGCAGCATCGGCAGCCCCGCGCAGAGCGCCTCGGAGGCGGAGAGGCCTCCCGGCTTCATCACCGCGGCGTCGGCGGCGGCGTAGTAGTCCTCCATATTGGAGACGAAGCCCTCTATTCTTACGTTGTCTTTGTAGCGGAAGTATCCCTTCATCCGGCCAAGCAATCTGTGGTTGCCGCCGCAAATGACGACGACGCGCAGTTCGCGGCGGGCGGAGAGGGATCTCGCGGCCTCGAAGACGGAGCCCGCGCCGATGCCGCCGCCGCTAACAAGGATCACCCGCTCGTCCCGCGGCAGGCCGAGCCTTGCCCGCGCCTCCTCCTTTGAGGGAATGGCTTTGAATTTCCGCGCGATGGGCACTCCGGGATCGCTCACGTTGTATATGTTTTCCGCGAAACGCTGCCGCATCGCGCGCGGGCTGCCCGCGAAGGACCAGGCGAATTCCGCGCTGCGCTGGAAGCGGTGGCTTTCAAAGTCGGTGTCGGCGCAGTACACGGGGATATGTCCGCGTTCCATTTTCGCCAGCTCGGCGGCGCCAAAGTAGTGTGTGAAGACCGCCGCCTCGGTCCCGTTCGCGGCGAAGAGGTTCTTCAGCCGCGGCAGGTAGAGGCGGCAGAGCTTTTCGTGTACCCATTCAAAGGCGGACGACTGCGCTCCGGGGCGGTCCGAGCCCCAATAAAAGGCCCCCCACAGCCACGGCGCGCGGCGCGCCATCGCGACGTATCCCTCCGAGACGGTGTATTTGAGCCACGCGGGGATGATATCCAGAACATCGCAGCAGACGACGCGCCCCTGTGGGTTGTAGGCGAGAAAGGCCTCGCAGAGGGCGAAGGCCGCCGTCCGGTGGCCCGTTCCCTCCGAGGCGTATATCACCGCGAGAGAGTTTAATTTTTTCATGCAAGCCCTTTAAACAGATCGCCGAGAGTCACCTTCGGCGCGGCGTTGCGCTCCTTCTCGACACGTATCGCCGCGAGAATGGAGTCCCGCATCTGCTCCTGCGTATAGTTGCGCGGGAAGTAGAGCGCCGAGGCGTCTCCGTGGCCGCCGCCGCGGATCTTCTTACCGTCCTTCAGCAGCGCGAGCACCCTGCCCGCGAGACCGTCGCGGCTGCGCATCGAGACCGCCCAGTCGCCGCCGAGCCGTCTCGCGGCCACCGCGGCCACCTCCGGCGGGTTGTCGTCGCGGTCGAGGATGAGGCCGCAGAAATCGGAGACGTCGCCGTATTCCAGCACGCCGTCGCAGACGAAGGCCAGCTCGCCGCCGGAACGCCAGATATGCTCCTTCGCCTGCGCAAAGCGAGCCTCCTGCCGCTCCGTGAACTCCTCCGCGCCAGCCAGCTCCGCCGGTGAAAGCTCCGCGCGCGGATTATCCATCAGCCGCGCCAGCATCCCCCACTGGCCGCACATCGTGACGAGCGCCTGCCAGAGGCGGCTCTCCGGCATCTGCCCGAGCCAGAGGTCGCGGTCGTTGGCGATCTTCACCGTCGGCTCAAGCTCCGCCAATATCCGCTGAGTGCGCTCGTCCTTCGCGTTTTCGCGCAGCCACCGCCAGTAGACGAGGGCTCCGCAGTAATTCGTATCGATGACGGCCCATTTGCGGTTGCCGTATCTCTCGAAGGTGCTCTTATGGTGGTCGAAGAGGAACGGGCGGCGGGAATCGTTCCACAGTTTGTCTATCTCGTCCACCGTCTGCTCCCGCTGGCAGAAGAGGTCCAGCACGAGCGGCTCCTGACCGGCGGCGAGCGTCTCAAGGATCAGCATGTCCACGTCGCCGTAGCCGGTGAGCGATATGCGCACGAGGCGGTCGTGATGGTTGACATGCCAGGCGAGCGCCGCCGCCGCGACGCCGTCGAGATCCGTATGGCTGATTATATGAAGAAGAGGTTTATCCATTGTAATTCCTCCGATTTTTGTCAATAATATATCTCACAAAGAGGCTGATGTAAATTAAAAATACCGTAATAAATATCAGCGCGACAACACGGGAACGGCGGCGAAAAAACACCGGCGTGGGATTAAGGCAGAGAGGGGCAGACAAATGAAAAAGGCCGTCATAGATATCGGGACGAATTCGGTGAAGCTGACCGTCGGGGAACGTTCCCGCGAGCAGGGGATAAAAATATTGTTCGACGTCAACGTGATAACCAAACTCGGCGAGGGGATGCAAGAGAGCGGGACGCTCTCGCGGGAGGCGATGACGCGCACGGCGCAGGCCGTCGTCAAGTTCGCGGATTTCGCGCGCTCACAGGGGGCGGAAGAGACGGTCTGCGTCGGCACGATGGCGCTGCGCACGGCGAAAAACGCCGCGGACTTCTTAAAAATGGTGCGCGAAGAGGGCGGACCGGAGGTGCGGGTCATCTCCGGCGAGGAAGAGGCGGCTCTCTCCGGCCGCGCGATGCTGAACAGCATCGAAGGCGCGGCGCGCGGCGAGGTGCTGATCTTCGACACCGGCGGCGGCAGCACGGAATTTACCCGCGTTAATAACGGCGCGCTGGAAAGCCCGGTCAGCGTGCTGGTGGGCGCGGTGACGCTGACGGACGAAAACTTCAAAAGCTCTCCCGCCGATCCGCGGAAGGTCTGCGCCGTCGTCGCGGAGCTTGCCAAAAGATTCTCCGAAGAGGGGCTCCGACCCGGCGCGGCAATGATGATCGGCGCTGGCGGCAACGTCACCGCGATGGCATCTGTCGCCGCGGGCCTCGACGAATACGACCCCAACAAAATACACGGCAGCCGCCTCTCCCTGAAAGAGGTGATGCGCCAGACGGCGCTCTACGCGAAATGCACGGGAGACGAGCGCCGCGCGATAAGGGGCCTCTCGCCGAAGCGCGCCGACATCATCCTCGGCGGCGCCTGCATAATCCTCGCCGCGATGGAGGCGGCGGGAGCCAAAGAGATCACCGTCAGCGACAGGAGCCTGCGCCACGAACTGCTGCGGCGGATATACGAGGGACAGCCGGCGGAAGAGCGGCCTTAATACGGAAATATTGCGGCTGGTATTGCTGTATCCCGGTGGTAAATCGATGGTGTAAGGTCTGCTGCTTCATCAGGATTTGTCACGTTCTTATGCGGAACGGCTATCTTTCAGTCCCATATTTTGCTATTGTAAAGGAACGTTTCGAGAACTTGGAGATTAAGGTTTTTCCTAACCTCTTGTAAAATCAACAAAAATGCTGTTTAATTGAATAAATGTTAATTTCAATACAAGCGTAAATTATACTTGATCAAGAAAGCCAAAGCACAGGAACATAAGAAAAAAGGCTGCCTTTATAAGTAAGGGGGAATCTCAATGAAAAAAAGCATACTTGTATATCTGATGATCGCGGTGGCTGCGCTCTTCCTGACAGGCGGCTGCTCCAACAGCGAAAGCGGCGCAGAGATAATGCTGTCGGATTATCCGCACTTTGTCGAGATCCCGCTTATCCGGCAGGGAACGACTTATTCCTGCGGGATAGCATCCATGCACAGCCTTCTGCGATGGGCCTCCTACAACCTGGATATCAATGACGAACACCTGATGGAAGCCTGCGGCACGACTAAGGAAAGCGGCACTGCGTACCAGCGGCTGCTCTCCTATATGCAGGAGACCGGCCGGCTGGACGCGGAATGGAAAGAAAAAATGACCCTTGAAGAGGTGAAAAATACCATCGACGCAGGCGGCGTCGTAATGATGCCGATACAGGCATGGGAATCCAAGAATAATTCCGCAGGCGAATCGACGGCATTCGAAACCGACGACTACAAAGATTATTGGGCGGCCGGCCACTGGGTGATCGCCTGTGGCTACAACGACAGGAGCGTCCTGTTTATGGACCCGTCTACAGCCGGCTGCTATACGCAGATGCCCTGGGGAGCGCTGGATATACGCTGGCACGACAGTCCCGACTATGAGGATGGTTCGACGACTTTTACGAAATACGAACACTGCGGCCTCGTCATATATAAACTGGGAAGTGAGAAATACGACCCTAAGGTCGTCAAGCCTCTCGGCTGATACTTAATCCCCAAACGTCGATTAAGGATTTTGTAAAGCGCTTGACAAACATCCTCTTTTCGCATATAGTTAGCTTCAGTCAGGATGAACATTTGATTTCACATGTTTTTTGTAAGTCATTTGCCCGCTAAATGAGTTACAAAAGGCATGTGAAATTTTTTTATCCCGAAAATATATTTGATGGAGGTACTGATTATGAACAGCGGTACTGTAAAATGGTTTAACCCGGAAAAAGGCTTTGGATTTATCTCGAACGACAACGGCGGCGAGGATGTTTTCGTCCACTTCTCAGCCATCGCGGCAGAGGGCTTCAAGTCTCTGAACGAGGGACAGAAGGTCACCTTCGAAGTAGAGCCGGATCCCAAAAACAGCAAGAGAATGCGCGCGGTCAACGTTAAAGTAGCATAAGAGGCAAACGCTTGCGCCCCTTCCTTTCGGAGGGGGCGTTTTTGTTATACGCCGGATGAAATTGTAAGCGCGGCCGGCCACATCTTCGCCAGCCCGCTCAAGACCGGATAACGCGCGGCGACATGATCCTCCCCCCTCTCACGCGCCGCCTTACGGCGAACCCATCTCCTATTCGCAAACGCCGCGATAAAAAAACCGGCTGAAAGCCGGCGGTACGCTTGCGGCCCGTAGTTTGCAAAAGAAGCGATCGTAAGAAAACCGTAAGCTGGGAACGCGGCGGTGGATGTTTTGCTAAGCGGGCGGCGGCGGTTATAAAGCCGGGCCTTCCGGTTTCCGAAAGAATTCTCCGCGGTAACGAAGGAGGAAATAGGCCGCCACCGCGAGCGGGAAGAGCATATACCAACCTGAGAAGGCAAAGACGGCGCAGGAGAGCGTTCCCGACAGAAGGCCGCACAGGCGGCCGCTCTTTGTCGGCAGCACCTTCGCCGCGGAGAACATGCCGATGGTGTAGACAAGCAGAAAGGTGGCGCTCGGGATGCCGAGCAGGGGCTTGAGATCCCAGGACAGCGCCCAGCTCAGAAAGAGCAGAGAAAGGTTGAGCGGGACAAAGAGCCACAGCGCGCGGAACGGCGTCTTGTAGAGGGGGTGGAGCTCTCCGAAGCATTTGGGAAAGTATCCCTCGCGCGCCTGCGCGTAAAAGAGGCGCGAAAAACCCGCGATGTAGGTATGGACGGGGCAGTAGCAGATGACGAAACCGAGCAGGCCGACGAGCACCGCGGCGGGCTCCCCCCAGCGCAGTTTTATCAGCGAGATCATCGCGATGTTGGGATTGCCGCCCCTGTAGACGCCGCTGCCCACCACGACCAGCGCGATCGCGAGGTAGACGGCGTTGACGACCACGTAGGCCGCGCCAAGGCTTATCGGAATGTCACGCCGCGGGTCTCTGAATTCCTCCGCGAGGTGACCGATCATCTCCCAGCCAAGGAAGGCAAAAAAGAGCAGCGACATCGTGTGCCCCACGGCGCCCAACCCGTGGGGCAGGAAGGGCGCGAAGTTCGCCGTCCTGATCTCGGAGAGTGATGAGAATACGACAAATATGAGTATCGAAAGGATCGCGCTGACGATAAAAAGCTGGCTCTTGCCGGAGAGCTCTATCCCACGCAGGTTCAGCGTGACCGCCGTCAGGATCAGCGCGCCGGCGGCGATGTGAGCCGCGCCCGCACCCCAGCCGAAGAGGCTGCATAGGTAGTTGGCCCCGATGAGCGCCGTGGGCGGCAGGCCGATGGGCATCGCCGAAAATATGAGGAAACCCGTGAGCCTCCCCATGCCGGAGCCGAAGGCCTGCCGCGCGTAGGCGGCGATCCCTCCCGAGTCCGGGTAGCGCGAGGACATCTGAGCGATCGCGGCGAGCATCGGCAGAGAGATGAGCCCCATCAGCAGCCAGCTCACGAGCGAAGCGGGCCCGGCTATTTCCGCGGCGATCGCCGGAAGCACCAGTATTCCCGCGCCGATGACGGCGCCGATGGTCATCGCCGTCCCTTGAAGCCAGGTTATACTTTTCCTAAGTTCTCCTCTGCCGCCAGCCATTTATACCATCACTCCCTTGCCTCTAATGACGATCATACTGTGTTTTTGGTCCGCGGCATCATTAGTAGTATAAGGGAGAGGCCGAAGCCTCTCCCTTTATATGACGCGCGTATTGCTGATTGTTGCGAATGGCTAGATCTCTCTCGGCTGTGCGCTGTAATGCGTGTGGAGAAGATGGTGCGACTTCTCGCCGAGCGGTTTGCCAAGCCATTTCTCATAGAGGGCGACGATGTCGGGGTTCTTGTGCGACTGGCGCAGCGTCTTGCACTCGTCTTCACGGTAGACGGCCGCCGTGCGGGCCGCGCGGATCTCCGCGTTGACGGGCTGGGGCTGTCCGCCGCCGCCGATGCAGCCGCCGGGGCAGGCCATGACTTCAATGAAGTGATAGTCGGCTTCGCCGGCGCGAATTTTGTCCATGAGGATCTTCGCGTTTTTCAGCGTATGGGCGACCGCGAGTTTGACGGTGACGGTCTGTCCGCCCACCGGAACGTCGACGGAGGCCTCTTTGATGCCCTCCATGCCGCGCACGGGCTGGAAGATGATCCCCGGGATGTCCTTGCCTTCGTTGAGGACGGCGTAGACGGTGCGGAGGGCCGCCTCCATAACGCCGCCGGTGACGCCGAAGATGACCGCGGCGCCGGTCGACGAACCAAGCGGGCTGTCATAGTCCTCTTCGGGGAGGTTTTTGAAGTCGATACCGGCGTTCTTGATCATGCGCGCAAGCTCGCGTGTCGTGAGAACGGTGTCCACATCGGGTATTCCGGGATTGCTCTGGAGCTGCGGGCGCACGCACTCGGCCTTTTTCGCGGTGCAGGGCATGATGGAGACGCTGTAGATGTCCTCAACATGGATCCCCTGCGTTTCGGGCCAGTAGGTCTTCGCGAGGGCGCCGAACATTCCCTGCGGCGATTTCGCCGTCGAGAGATGCGGCAGGAGGTCGGGATATTTGATTTCGATGAAGTTGATCCAACCCGGCGAGCAGGATGTGATCATCGGCAGCACGCCGCCGTTGACGACGCGGTCAAGGAATTCATGTCCCTCTTCCATGATCGTGAGGTCGGCGGAGAAGTCGGTGTCGAATACTTTGTCGAATCCGAGGCGGCGCAGAGCGGCGACCATTTTGCCGGTCACGATCTCACCGGCGGGCAGGCCGAGCGCTTCGCCGAGGGCGACGCGCGTCGCGGGAGCGGTCTGGACGATGGTGTATTTTTTCGGGTCGGCGAGGGCGGCGAAGACCTTCTCGGTGTCGTCGCGCTCACAGATGGCTGCCGTCGGGCAGACGGCGGCGCACTGTCCGCAGTATGTGCAGGCGACCTTGTCAAGTCCGTAGCCGAAGGCGGGCTCGACGATCGTTTTGAAGCCGCGGTTCACAAAGCCGTAGACGTCGAGGCCCTGACGCTCGTGGCAGGCTCTTATGCAGCGTCCGCAGAGAATGCACTTGTTGGGATCGCGGACAAGGCTCGGGTTGCTCTCGTCTTTCACGGCGGAGCGGGTCGCGCCCTTGTACGGGACCTCGCGGATGCCGAGGTCGGCGGCCGTCTGCTGAAGTTCGCAGTCCTGGTTCTTCTGACAGAAGAGGCAGTCCTGCGGGTGGTTCGCGAGAAGGAGCTCGACGACCGCTTTGCGGGTCTCGCGCACCTTCGGTGTGTTTGTATGAACGACCATGCCGTCCGCTACGGGGTAGACGCAGGCTGCGCCGAGTCCGCGGCCGCCGACGATCTCAACTACGCAGACGCGGCAGGCGCCCTCTTTGGAAAGCTCCGGGTGATAGCAGAGCTGAGGAATGCGGATTCCGGCTTTGGCAGCGGCTTCGATCACGGTAAAATCGGATGGCACCTCTACTGTTATGCCGTCTATTGTAACCTTAACAAGTTCCATATTCTTTTTACTCCCCTTCCATTAACCGAAATTAGCCGCGCACGATCGCTTTGAACGGGCACTTTGTCATACATACGCCGCACTTGATGCACTTGGCCGCGTCGATGACGTACTTCTGCTTCGGTTCGCCGCTGATCGCATCGACCGGGCAGTTCTTCGCGCAGAGGCCGCAACCTTTGCAGGCGTCGGTGATCTTGTAGCTCAGCAGGTGGTGGCACTGGCCGGCAGGACATCTCTTCTCCTTGATATGCGCCTCGTATTCGTCCCTGAAGTAGCGCAGTGTGGAGAGGATGGGGTTCGGGGCCGTCTGGCCGAGGGCGCAGAGCGCTCCGGCTTTGACGGAGGCCGCCAGCTTCTCGAGCTTCTCGATGTCTCCCTCTTCGCCCTTGCCGTCCGTGATCTTTTCGAGCATTTCAAGCATGCGCTTCGTACCCTCGCGGCAGGGCGTGCACTTGCCGCAGGATTCGGACTGGGTGAAGTTGAGGAAGAACTTCGCGACGTCGACCATGCAGGTCTCCTCGTCCATGACGACGAGTCCGCCCGAGCCCATCATCGCGCCGGCGGCGATGAGCGAATCATAGTCGATCGGAGTGTCAAGAAGTTGCTCGGGGATGCATCCGCCGGAGGGGCCGCCGATCTGGACGGCTTTGAATTTCTTGCCGCCAAGGATGCCGCCGCCGATCTCAAAGATGATCTCGCGCATCGTGATGCCCATCGGGACTTCGGCAAGTCCGGTGTTGTTGATCTTGCCGGTGAGGGCGAAGACCTTCGTGCCCTTTGATTTTTCTGTCCCGAGCTTCGCGTATTCCTCCGCGCCCACGCGGAAGATGTAGGGGATGTTGGCGAATGTTTCAACGTTGTTTATGTTCGAAGGTTTCTCCCAGAGTCCCTTGATGGCGGGGAACGGCGGGCGGGGACGCGGCATGCCGCGCTTGCCTTCGATGGAGGCCATAAGGGCCGTCTCTTCGCCGCAGACGAACGCTCCGGCGCCCTCTTTGATGTGGATGGTGCAGCTGAAGTCCGTGCCGAGGATCTTGTTTCCAAGAAGTCCGGCCTCTTCAGCCTGCGCTATGGCCTGCTTCAGGCGCTTGATCGCGAGCGGGTATTCGGCGCGGCAGTAGATATAGCCCTCGTCGGCTCCGATCGCGTAGGCGCCGATGATCATGCCCTCGAGTATCGCGTGGGGGTCGCCCTCAAGCAGCGAGCGGTCCATGAACGCGCCGGGGTCGCCCTCGTCGGCGTTGCAGATGATATATTTCTTCGGGCCCGGCGACTTCTGGCAGAAGCCCCACTTCATGCCTGTCGGGAACCCGCCGCCGCCGCGGCCGCGGAGTCCGGTCTTCTTCATCTCTTCGACGACCTGCTCCGGCGTCATCGTGAGAAGGACCTTCGCAAGTCCTTCGTAGCCGTCGGCTCCGATGTATTCCTCAAGCGAGTCGGGGTTGATGTGTCCGCAGTTCTTGAGGACGAGGCGGTGCTGCTTCTTGTAGAAGTCGATATCAGCATAGTCGGGAACGCTCTGCGACGTGAGGGGTTCTTTGAAGAGCAGGCGGTTCACGATACGTCCCTTGATGAGGTGTTCGCTGACTATTTCCGGAACGTCGGCCTCCTGCACGTGGGTGTAGAAGGTCCCCTCCGGGTAGATGATGACGAGGGGACCCTGCTCGCAGAATCCCTGACAGCCGGTCTCTACTATCTTTACTTCCTTATCAAGGCCGTTCGCCTTGAGTTCTTCTTCGAGTTTCGCAATTACCTTTCTTGAACCGGAGGAGACGCAGCCCGTTCCGGTGCAGACCAGTACGTGAGCTCTTACGAGAGCCATCGAAAATTCCTCCCTTCGACCTATGCTTCTTTGTTGGGGATCTTAGCTACCACAAGATCCTCAACCACTACGCCGTTGATGAGATGGTCCGCGATGATACGCGGGACATCAGTCGGGCTGACGGGGCCGTAGGTGACTCTGTCTTCGCCGGGGCGTACTATGTCGAGAAGGGGCTCCTTCTGGCACATGCCGATGCAGCCGGTCTGAAGGACCGCCACATCGTGAATGTTGCGCTTCGCGAGCTCTTCGAGGACCGCCGTCATTACCGCGCGCGCTCCGGCGGCGATGCCGCAGGTGCCCATGCCGATGATGACCTGTTTCTCATTGAGCTTTCTCGTCTCTGTCTGCTTCTTTGCCTCTGCCTTTATTTTACGAAGATCTTCAAGACTTTTGATAGCCATTTTATGTTCCTCCCTTTCCCTATGCGTACTTATCCAGGATCGGTCCGACCGATTCGGGCGTAAGTCTGCCGTGCGTGTCGTCATTTACCATGAAGACAGGCGCAAGGCCGCATGCGCCGATACAGGCCACCGTCTCAAGCGTGAACTTGAGGTCCGGCGTCGTCGCCTGGCCCTCTTTGAGGCCAAGCTTTTCACGAATGGCGTTCAGGACGCCCTTCGCTCCGCGGACGTGGCACGCCGTTCCCTGACAGGACCTGACGATGTTCTTTCCGCGCGGCTCGAGATGGAACTGAGCGTAGAAGGTCACCACGCCGAATATCTGGCTGATGGGGACCCCTAGCTTATCGCTGATTTCGATCAGGACCTCTTTCGGCAGATAGCCGAAGATGTCCTGTGCCTGCTGAAGCACGGGAATGACGCTTCCCTTAGTGCCGCGGTATTTGCCGAGGAGCTCAGCCAACTGCTCCCACTGCTTTTCCGACGCTTTCTCCACCATAAAACGCACCCTCCTTAATTGTCTCCTTTTCAGGCCCTCCCGCCTGAAAAGATGAAAATGTAACCCAATAGAAAAAGTTACAGGTCATTCCGCACGCCTCAAAAACGCTCCAAATGAGACACTCTATATTGGCAATCGTGCCGTGCGAGACAGCACTTGCGAAAAAGTACACAAAGCATGATTATTATAGCCCCTTGACGATAGTAACCGCAACCGAGAATTCCTTTTTTCAGACAATTTAATTTATATTTGCGCTTTTTTGTCTGCTTTTGTTTTTGGGGTATTCAGTTAAAACTCCTTGAATTCTTAAAAATTTCTTAATCGCCGCCAATGTTTGGCGAAGCCGCCGGTCCATTCAACAGATCAACGCTCTTTTTTTAAAAAATTGCAAGTTTGTTGCGAATAAATCCATTCTCTTTATTAAAGATTAATAAAAACGTATAATAAGCTTTAATCATCTTCGTTCGGAGGAAAAAAGGAATGTCTTTTTCAGACATAGAGATAAAATATTTGGCGCGCGGGCTCGCCGTCCCCCGGGAGGGAGAAAAAGTGACGCCGGAGGAGCAAAGATAATGCCGGCGGCGGTGATAAACGGCAAAGAGGTATCTTTCGAGCCCGAAATGACGATATTGCAGGCGGCGGAGCGCGCCGGGGCCATCATCCCAACGCTTTGCCACCACCCGGCGCTTGAAACATTCGGAGGCTGCCGCGTATGCCTTGTGGAGGTGAAGGGATATCCCAAGCTCGTCCCCGCCTGCGCGACTCCCATATCGGAGGGCATGGAGGTCGTGACCGAGAGCCCGCTCCTGCGCGAAACGCGGCGCGCCATTGTGGAGCTGATGCTGCTGCGCCATCCGTTTGAATGCCTTTACTGCCACGCGAACGGCCGCTGCGAATTACAGCGGCTCGTCTATAATCTTGGAATAAAGCGCGAGTCGTTCCCCTGGCGCGGAGACCCCGCCCCGACGCCGCATCCCGTCGACGAATCCAACCAGTTCTTTATCCGCGAACCGGATAAATGCGTGCTGTGCGGCCGCTGCGTGCGCGTATGCGAAAGTCACGCGCAATACCGCGCCATCGACTTCCTGAATCGCGGCATCGATACCGTGATACAGCGCCCCGCCGATTTCGGCGTCGAGGCCTCCGACTGCAAGTTCTGCGGGCAGTGCGTCGCCGTATGCCCCGTCGGGGCCCTCTCCGACCGCGCCGCGCTCGGCGGCGGCCTCGCGGCGGATATGAAGCGCGTAAAGACGGTCTGCCCATACTGCGGCGTCGGCTGCGCCGTCGTCGTTGAGGTAAACCGGCAGGGGAGGGTGGCGAACGTGACCACCGACCACGCCGACATGAGCTCTCTCAATCAGGGAAGAAGCTGCGTCAAGGGACGCTTCGGCTGGGAATTTGTCAACAGCCCCGACCGCCTGACGACGCCGCTTATAAAGGAAGCGGGAGAGTTCCGCGCCGCCTCGTGGGATGAGGCGCTTGACCGCATCGCGGAGGGGCTGCGCCGCAACATGGGACGCGCGGGATTTTTCACCTCGGCCCGCTGTACGAACGAGGAAAATTATCTGATGCAGCGTTTCGCGCGCGAGGTGATGTCCACAAACAACGTGGACCACTGCGCCCACCTCTGACACTCCGCCACGGTAGCGGGTCTCGGCGAGACCTTCGGAAGCGGAGCGATGACTAACGACTATGAATCGATAAAACAGGCCGATACTATCATGGTGATCGGCTCCAACACGACGGAGGCGCATCCCGTCATCGGCGCGATGATCAAGGAGCGGGTGCGCGGCGGGGCGAAACTCATCGTCTGCGACCCCAGGCTTATCGAGCTGCACCGGTACGCCGACGCCTCGGTGCGCCAGCGGAGCGGCTCGGATGTCGCGCTGGTCAACGCGATGATGCATGTGATATTAAAGGAAGGGCTTCACGACGAGGCCTTCATCGCGGCGCGCGCCGAGAATTTTGAGGCGCTCAGGACCGCGGTCGAAAGATACTCCCCCGAATACGCGCGGGAGATCACGGGCGTGCCCGCGGAGACGATCGTCAAGGCGGCGCGCCTGTACGGCGGAGCGAAGAACGCCGCCATCTTCTATACGATGGGCATCACGCAGCACGTAACGGGGACAAACAACGTACGCAGCCTTTGCAATCTCGCGCTGCTCTGCGGCAACCTCGGCCGCCCCGGCACGGGGGTCAATCCGCTGCGCGGCCAAAATAACGTGCAGGGGGCCTGCGACATGGGATGCCTGCCCGCCACGCTGCCGGGATACCTCAAGGCGGATACGGAGGCCGCCGCCGAAAAGGCGCGCGCCTATTGGGGATGCGAACTTCCCTCCGAGGCCGGGCTCACCGTCGCCGCGATGATGGAGGCGGCCTCGGAGGGAAAGATCGGCGCGCTCTTCATCATGGGGGAAAACCCCGCCGTCACCGACGCCGACACCGGCCACGCCGTCCATACGCTGAAGGATCTCGACTTCCTCGCTGTGCAGGATATCTTCCTCACCGAGACGGCCCGGCTCGCGGATGTCGTGCTGCCCGCCGCCTGCTGGCCCGAAAAAGAGGGCACCTGTACCAACACCACGCGCGCCGTACAGCTGCTGCGCAAAGCCAGCGACGCCCCCGGCGAGGCGCGCGACGACTGGCGCACCTTCGTCGGGCTCGCCCGGCGTTTCGGCCATGAGTGGCGCTTCGACAGCCCGAAAGATATATTCGAGGAGATAAGAAAACTCAATCCCGCCTACGCCGGCATGAGCTACGAGCGGCTCGAAAAGGGCTATCTGCAGTGGCCCTGCCCCGATGAGGACCACCCGGGGACGCCGATCCTGCATAAGGATAAGTTCGCGCGCGCGGGCGGCAAGGCGGCCTTTTCGCCCTGCGAATGGCGCGCGCCGCACGAATGGCCGGACGGGGAATATCCGCTTATAGCGACGACGGGGCGCAGCCTCTTCCACTATCATTCAGGGAGCATGACGCGGCGCGGCGCGCCCGGACGCCACCTCAAAGAGCTCTACATTGAGATCAACCCGGCGGACGCGAAAAAACTCCCGCTCGCCGAGGGGGAGACGCTCACGGTGACCTCGCGCCGCGGCTCCGTCTCGGGACGCGCAAGGGTCACGGAAAAGGTGCCATCGGGAATGGTCTTTCTGCCATTCCACTTCGCCGAGGCCCCGGCCAACCTGCTGACGGCGGCGGTCTGGGACCCCACCTCCGAAACGCCGGGCTTCAAGGTGAGCGCCGTGAGGCTCTCGAAGGGATAGCGCCGTGCCGGATCGTATCGGATCATCACTGCTGCTGCTCGCCGGAGGGCTCGGCAGCCGGATGTGGGGAAAGAACAAGCTATATCTCGAGTTAAGCGGCGCGCCGCTGCTCGGGCACATCCTGGCGCGCCTCGCGCCGCTCTTCGACGAAACGCTGCTGCTCGCGGCCCAGGGCGGCGCGCGGGAGGCGCGCGAGCGGCTTGGACCGCTGCTCGACAGATGGGACGTCCGCGTAACGGAGGACCGCGCCGCGGGGCGC
>OGYB01000294.1_pt1 | contig 38576 bp, 33 predicted proteins | sample 1576421 | NCBI WGS metagenome assembly OGYB01 (sample SAMEA3541577, study PRJEB24748) | human gut metagenome | biome: human gut; feature: human-associated habitat; material: faeces | place: China | collected 2012
CCCACGATGAAACCAAGGAAGGAAGGTTCGGAGGTCCTGGCCATAGGGTTCCCGGTCATGAGTGCGTGAAACCTGTGAAGGCGTTCCACGGCACGATCAGTAATTCCCATCGACGATAGTTTGACCTCGAACGCACCCCAGCGCCCGTCAGCGAGTTCGATGATGAAGTCGACCTCGAGACCTTTTCCGGCAGCTGGGGTGAAAACGCTGGCGGCATCACGCAGGCCCTCTCGGAGATAAACCGCGAGAAGTGCGACTACGCGGCCTTTCTGCGCCGTTTCGCGGCGCTCGGAGAGAATATTGAGGTCAACGACGAGGAGTTCGACTATATCTTTTATACCTACGGGCTCTCGTTATATAAAAGAATGCCGCTCATTGAGGCGCTCGAGTATAAGGAGGTGCGGCGCGTGCGTGAATTCGTCGTCGCGCTCGACACCTCGGAATCGGTCGCGGGCGCTCTCGTGCAGAAGTTCGTTGAGAAGACGTGGAACATCCTCAAGCAGACGGAAAACTTTTTCACGCGGGTCAACGTGCACATCATCCAGTGCGGCGCGCGCGTCGAAGAGGACGCGAAGATCACGAGCCAGGAGGAGTTCGACGCCTATATGCGCCGCATGTCGCTCAGGGGTTTCGGCGGCACGGACTTCCGTCCGCTCTTTGAATATGTGGACGGACTTATAAAGAGAAATGAATTTACCAACTTTAAGGGGCTGATCTACTTCACCGACGGCTACGGCGATTTTCCCGCCATGCCGCCGGAGTACGAGACGGCCTTCGTCTTTATCGACCAGGGGCGCAAAGCTCCCGCGGTCCCCGTCTGGGCGATACGGCTGCTGCTCTCCGAGGACGAGATAGATGAACTGTGAACGGAAATCATCGGCGATGAAAAACGGCGATTTTGAGATAAAAGACGGCGTACTGGTAAGGTATCACGGCGAAGAGCGCTTCGTCGGGCTGCCGCCCGGGCTCTTGGCCGTCGGCGAGGGGGCTTTCCGCGACTGCCGCTCGCTCGAGGAGGTCTATATCCCCGATGGCGTGGCGGAGATAGGGCGCGAAGCCTTTCAATGGTGCGCGAACCTGAAGCGCGTGGCGGCCCCGGCGAGCGTGACGGAGGTGGGGCGCGGCGCCTTCGCCGGCACGCCCTACTATAAATTTTACTGCGAAAACGAGACGGAGTGGCGCGAGGACTTCCTCTTCATCGGCAGATGCCTCGTCAAGGCACGCCGCAACCTGCGCCGCGCCGCGATCCCCGAAGGGACGGCGGCGATCGCGGCGGACGCCTTCGCTGAGCGCGTGCTGCTTAACGAGCTCTCGATCCCGCGAAGCGTCTCCCGTATCGGCTGGCGCGCCTTCGCCGACTGTACGGGGCTCACGCGCGCGCACATCCCCGACGGCGTCAGGCTGCTGGGCTGGCACTGCTTCAAGGGCTGCTCGCGCTTGCTGGAGGCCTCCTTTGAAGAGGGGACGGAAGAGATAGAGAACGGCATCTTCTCCGGCTGCCGCAGCCTGCGGCGCGTCGAATTCCCCGCGAGCCTCAAGAGACTTGGCGGCTGGGCCTTCTTCGGCTGCGGCAATCTTGAGGAGGTCTGCTTCAAGGGAGAGCTGGCGGCGGTCGGCGAGCGCGCCTTTTCCGGCTGCGCGGGCCTGCGCCGCGCGGAGCTGCCTGAGAGCGTCGAAGTCATCGGCGTCGACGCCTTCTATGACTGTACGAACGTAGAACTGCGGCTGCCGCGCGGGCTGCGGCGGCTGGAACGCCGCGCCTTCGCGGGCGCGCGCAGCCTCGCGGAGCCCGCGCTGCCGCCGTCGCTCGAATACCTCGGCGAAGGCGTCTTCAGCGGCTGCGGGAGCATAGAAAAAGTGACGGTCCCCGCGAAGGTGAAAAAAATTCCCGGCCACGCGTTCGGCGGCTGCGAAAAGCTGGCGAAACTCACGCTGGAAGAGGGCGTCGCGGAGGTCGGCCCATACGCCTTTGCCGGCTGCCGCGCTCTGCGTGGGCTCGCAGTGCCCGAGGGCGTGACGGAGATAGGAGAAGGGGCTTTCGCAAACTGCCGGGCCTTAGAAAAGATAAAACTGCCTAAATCCCTGTCACGGCTGGGCGAGAAGGCCTTCGCCTCCTGTCCCTCCCTGCGCGAAGCGGAGATGCCGGAGGAAATCGCGGAGATCGGCGGCGGCCTCTTTGACGGCTGCCGCGCCCTCGCGGACGAAGAGGGCTTTGTGATCATCGACGGCGTCTGTTACGGCTGTCAGAGAACGGCCTTTGAGCTCGTCCTTCCCGCCGGCGTCCGCGCCGTGGCGAGCGGAGCTTTCAGGGACGGCGCGGGATACCGGGGCGTCACGCTGCCGGAGAGCGTCGAACGTGCGGGCGTCCGCGCCTTCGCCGGCTGCGCGGAGCTGCGCCGTCTCGTCCTCCCGGAAAAGGTGAAGGCGTTGGGACCGGAGCCCTTTGCGGGGTGTTCTTCGCTGCTCGTCGTGGAGGCTCCGGGGATCGCGCCGCGCGGCTTTGACGAAGAACGGGCGCGCCTTGCGGCGGCGCTCGGCTTCTGCGGCGCGGAGGAGAGGTATCGCGGCGGCGTTGCGCGCTCCTATTCCGTCTACGCGGAGGAGGAAAAAGAAAACCTCCTCAATGCCGCCATCGACAACGGCCTCGCGGATGCCGCCGCCTATTTCACGCGCCGCGCGCTGCTTTCGGCGGCGGAGTTCCGCGCGGCGCTGGAGCGCGCACAGCGGAAAAAAGAGGCGGAGATCGTGGCGCTGCTGCTCGCGTACGGCAACGACAAACTGCGCGGAGAAGACATCTTCGCCAAATATTCTTTAGACGATTGACAGTATTTGTCAGGGAGGGATCTTTTTGAACATAGCGGAGGCCAAAGAGCAGATAAAGGACGCGATGACCGCCTACTTTACAAAGGACGAATTCGGCGCTTACCGCATCCCGGTGGAAAAACAGCGCCCCATATTCATGATCGGGCCGCCCGGCGTCGGCAAGACCGCCGTCATGGAGCAGGTAGCCGCGGAGCTCGGCGTTGGCCTCGTCTCCTATTCCATGACCCACCATACGCGCCAGAGCGCGCTGGGCTTGCCCTACATCACGACGCGGGAGTTCGGCGGCGAAAAGTACCAGGTCTCCGAATATACGATGAGCGAGATAATCGGCTCCGTCTACCGCCTGATGGAGGAGACGGGGGTGAGGGAGGGCATCCTTTTCCTCGACGAGATCAACTGCGTCTCCGAAACGCTCGCCCCCTGTATGCTCCAGTTCCTTCAATATAAGGTATTCGGCCAGCACCGCGTCCCCGCGGGCTGGATCGTCGTCACCGCCGGCAACCCGCCGGAATACAACAAATCGGTGCGCGATTTCGACATCGTCACCTGGGACCGCCTGAAACGCATCGACGTCGAGCCCGATTACGAGGTCTGGAAGGCCTACGCGGAGAAAAAGGGCGTCCACCCCGCCGTCACCACCTACCTCGCGGCGCGCCGGAAGGATTTTTACAAGGTCGAAAGCGCGGCGGACGGCAAACGCTTCGTCACCGCGCGCGGCTGGGACGACCTCTCGGAGATGATGCGCCTCTGTGAGGAAAACGGCCTTGCCGTCAATGAAAAACTCATCGGCCAGTATCTGCAGGAGCCGAAGATCGCGAAGGACTTTGCCATCTATTACGACCTCTTCAATAAATACCGCGGCGACTATCAGGTAGGAGCGATCCTCGCCGGCGCGGCGGATGAGGCGGTGCTCTTTCGCGCGCGTCAGGCTCGGCTCGACGAGCGGCTGTCGCTGATCGGACTGCTCTTCGACGCGCTGACGGCGGAGCTGCGCGGCGTCTGTGACAGCGAGGATGCGCTTGATTCGCTGACCGCCGAACTGAAAAAACTGTGCGGGCTGCTGGCGGAGGAAGAGGGCGCGCCGGCTGATACGCTTGACAGGCAGATCGCCGGACTGCGCGCGGAGCTTGAAAAGGGCCGCCGCGCCTCTTCGCTGCCGGCGGCGAAACAGCGGACGCTGCTGCGCGTCATCGCCGCGCTGGAGGAATACCGCGCTTCGGTCATCAAAAGCGGCGCGGCGGACGGCAGGGCGGCCTTCGCCCTCGTCAGTGAGAGCTTCGCGAAATCCGTCGCGCGGCTCAAAGAAAGCGCGTCGGCGGCGGGCGCGGCGCTTGACAACGTATTTGACTTTTGCGGGAAAGCCTTCGGCGAGGGGGACGAGATGCTGATCTTCGTCACCGAGCTGACGGCGGGCTACTACAGCGCGCGCTTCATCGGCCACTACGGCTGTGAGAAATATTATCTGCATAACAGAGAACTCCGTTTTCAGGAGCGGGACCGGGAGCTGCGCGACCGCGCCGGCAAACTGGACTGGACGATATAGGAGGTCAATAATGAACGACGACAATCGGAGACTGGCGGAAAAATTCCTGCCGCTGATAGAGGAGGAGCGCCGGGCCTTTATCAGGGCGGAGCATGGACGGCTGCTGCGGCTCATCGGGGCGGAGTATTGGCGGCCGCGCGGAGAGAAGGCATACTTTTTCCATCGCGGCGCGGAGGAGGAGGCCCTTCCCGCCGACCCATACGAACTGAGCCTTGGCGAACTCGCGATGCTTCCCGGCCTTGAAAAGCGTGTGGAGCGGCTGGGGACCTACAGTTACCTCGCTTTCTTTCAGATGTTCCCCCGTGACAGGGAGCGCCTAGCCTTTCTCTCCGGCCTCTGGCTCAGGCTGACCAAGGGGCTCGGCTGCACGGAGGCGGAGGCGGAGAGACTCACCGGCGGACACGACGGTTATCTGGCGTGGAAACGCGGCGATACGGTGAGGGTGATCGTGCCGGAGGGCTGGGGCGCCCATGCGTGTAATTGATAAAAAAACGGACGGAGAAACGCTTGCCGTCACGCTGCTGATAGAGCCGGAAGAATTCGCCGAGGCGCTGCGCGAGGCCTATCTCGACGACAGTGAGCGCTATGTCGTTCCCGGCTATGCTCCCGGCCTCGCGCCCCGCGCGGCGATCGAAGCCGTGTACGGACCGGAGGCCCTGTTCGACGAAGCGATCGCCGCCGCCCTCCCGGCGGCCTACGGAAAATTTCTTGCGGAAGAAAAGCCGCGTACCGTGGGCAAGCCCGAAGCGTCGGATATAACCCTCCTCGCGGGCGGCGGCCTGCGCTTTCGGGTAAGGGCCGACCTCTGCCCGCGGGTACGCCTCGGAGCCTATAAGGGGCTGCGGATAACTCTTCCGGAGGGCGCGGACGAGGAAAATTTCAGGATGGCGGCGCTAAGGGCGGCCTGCAAAGAGATGGAGGGACGTCCCTCGGAGGCGATGGTCGAGGAGAGACTCGACGCGACGGCGGCGCGGGAACAGCTCAACGTCTCCCGTGACGCCGTCTATCACCTGCTTGCCGATTCTGCCTGGCTCCTGCGCGAGACATACCTCGCGGCGGGGCTTTCGCGCCCTCCGGCGCAGGTGCGCGCCGAGGCGCTTGACGTGATGCTTGAGGCCGCCTCGGGCGGCAACGCCGACCCCTCTTGGGAATTTATCGCGCGGCGGCTGCGCGGGCTTGCCGCGCGCTACCGTGCGCTGCCCGATGATTTTGACGAGACTCTCGCGGGGTTATTCAAACGCCGCGCCGCCGTCAAAGAGGGAATGACGCCGGAAGAGCTTGCGGCGGATGCCTTCGGCGCCTACCTTGGCTCCATCGGCCTCGACGAGAAGAGGTGGCGCGCTGAGCGCCGCGCCGAGGCGGAGGAGTCGGCGCGCTGCGACCTGCTGCTTGAGGCCGTGGCGGAGGCGGAGGGGATCACGGCCTCCGGGGACGAACTGCTGGCGCTGACCGCGGAGATCGCCGCGCGCTGCGGCATGGAGACTGCGGAGGCCGCGGCGCGTATCGACGCTGAACCGCTGCGCCGCCAGATAGCGCGCGACAAAGCCTGTCGCCTCATTGTCGCGAGCGCCGTGCGGGCGTGATGAAGCCCGGAGCGGAGGATCTGGAGCGCGGAGACCTGCACCGGCTGCTGCGCGGTTACTGCGTCCCCGCGCTTGCCGCGGGCCTCGTCACATCTTTCTATAATATCGTTGACCAGATCTTCATCGGGCGCGCCCTCGGAGTCGTGGGGAACGCCGCCGCCGGCGTGGTCTTTCCCGCCGTCACCGTCATCACCGCGCTCTCGCTGATGTGCGGCGTCGGCGCCGCCGCCGTCATGAGCCTCTCCCTTGGGCGCGGGGATGTGGAGGGCGCGCGCCGCGGCGCCGGCTGCGGCTTCGTCCTCATGGCGCTCTGCGGCGGGGCCGCCTCGCTCGCGATGCTTTGCCTGACGGCGCCGCTGCTTCGCCTCTTCGGCTGCACGGAGACGGTACTGCCGTACGCCGCGCCCTACGCGCGGATAACGGCCCTCGCCTTCGTCTGCGCGATGACCGGCGCCGCGGGGCCTTTTCTCCTGCGCGCCGACGGCAGCCCCAAATACGCCCTCTGCTGCACGGCGGCGGGGGCGCTGCTCAACGTCGCGCTCGACGCGCTCTTCATCAGCGCCTGCGGGTGGGGGATAGCTGGCGCGGCCTGGGCCACGGCGCTGGCACAGAGCGTCAGCGCCGCCATGGTGCTTGCCTACCTGCCGCGCTTTAAGACCATGCGGCTGAGGGCGGCGGACTTTATCCCCGACCTCCGGCTCTGCGCGCGCATCGCCGCGCTTGGCGCGGGGCCGATGTGCAACTTCCTCACGCAGGCCGTCGTACAGATATTTTTAAACGCCGCGCTGAGAAAATACGGCGCGGCCTCAGCCTGCGGCAGCGAAGCCGCGCTGGCCGCGGCCGGCGTCGCCAACAAGGCCAACACGCTGGCCGCCGCCGTCGTTACGGGCCTCACGAACGGCATGCAGCCAATCGTCGGCTACAACTTCGGGCGCGGAAATTACACGCGCGTGAGGGAGGCCGGCCTCCTCGTCGTTAAAACGGTGATCGCCGTATCCTTCTGTATCTTCCTCTGCTATCAGTTGATCCCGCGGCAGATCGCCGCGCTCTTCGGCGCGGGGACGGAGGCCTACTTCGACTTCGCCGCCCGTTTTTTTCGCATCTTCCTGATGATGACCTTCCTCAACGGCCTGCAAAGCTCCGTCGGCGGCTTCTTCTCCGCGCAGGGGAAGCCTCTTTTCAGCATCCTCATCTCCGTCGCGCGCCAGATCATATTCCTGCCGCCCCTTTTGCTGCTCCTGCCGGCGCGCTTCGGCCTTGACGGCGTCCTCTGGTCCGGCCCCATAGCCGACCTTGCGACTGCCGCGATCGCCATCTTTCTTATGGCGCGCCGCTGCCGTCTGCTGGAGGAAATGCGGCGAGCGGGAGAATTGCGCCGGTAAAGGCAGGATAAATATAGCGAACGGGGCTCCGGTCGGTACAAATACCGACATGAACGGGGCCGGTTGACTGAACTCAAACGTTAAATCAGAAATAAATGTTAAATAACTCCTTTTAGTGATTATCGCAGTTTGATAATTACTGATTTATGACTTTTGGCGGACGACCGCCACTTAAAAATGTGAAAAAACTCAAAATGGCAGTCGACTGCCATCAGAATGGCGGAATCCCGACGTATGCAAAACCGGGAAAAAATGCTAACGTAATGGCGTTCAGCCACCTCAAAAAGAATTTCCGGCGCTGGTTCACGATAGAAAAATGAAATCACGAAAGGGCAGCGGATGAATAGTACCCATTTGTTCATCAGCCGCGTGCGCCGGGCCGGAGGCGCGCGCCGTGAAAAACTTTTTGAAGGGAGCTGCTGCAAATGAGAGAAGGGCCAAAGGCAAGAGTCCTCACAGAGGGCTGGCGAAACATAAGTATCGGAAAAGGGGGGGGGGCGCACAATAGCGGAAGGGCAAGTTTTTTTGAGAAACGAAACCCTGGCGATTCCTCCAAACGCCAGCAAATCATCCGTATAACGGCCCCGATAGACCTCTCGGCGCATCTGTGGGAGCCGATAGGCAATGGTATCGACAGCAGCCTAACTTTTTGTGGAATCTTCGACGGAGGCGGCTTTCCGATAACCGGAATGAAGGTCGTCAGCAGCGCGCAATACGCGGGGTTTTTCGGCGTTGTAGGCGCCAGTGGCATTGGCCCCACCCTGCTCAGCATCAACCTCAGCGGAAACGTCAGCAACTCCAACAGTGGTGACACTTCACGGCGCCGCCTCTGACCTGGTGGCTGTAGGACGGCGGCACGGGGCCGCGGGAACGCCTGCCGAAGCCCCGCGCCTATTATGCAAAAAATAAAATTGATGTTACAATAGCGCGAGTGACATAAATATTATGGAGGTGTTTGAACATGAGCAAAGAAAGGTTTCTTATTTCGTCGGAATCGGTGACGGAGGGACACCCGGACAAACTCGCGGATCAAATATCCGACGCGGTGCTTGACGCTATTCTCGAAGCCGACCCGATGGGACGCGTGGCCTGCGAAACGCTGGTCTCCACGGGGCTGATAGTGGTCGCGGGAGAGATAAGCACGACCTGCTACGTAGATATTCCGAAGATCGCGCGCAAGACGGTCAAGGATGTGGGCTATACGCGCGCGAAGTACGGCTTCGACGGCGATACCTGCTCCGTGCTGACGACGATAGACGAACAGTCTCCCGATATCGCGCTCGGCGTGGATAAAGCGAAGGAGGCCAAGGAGCTCTCCGACGACGAGATAGACGCCATCGGCGCGGGCGACCAGGGATTGATGGTCGGTTACGCCTGCAATGAGACGGAGGAGCTTATGCCTCTGCCGATCTCGCTCGCGCAGAAGCTGACGCGCCGCCTGTCGGAGGTCCGCAAGAATAAGACGCTGCCCTACCTGCGTCCGGACGGCAAAAGCCAGGTGTCGGTCGAGTACGCGGACGGTAAGCCGCTGCGCGTAGATACGGTGGTCATCAGCACGCAGCACCATCCCGCGATCGACCAGAAGCAGATAGAGGCCGATATTATCGAGCACGTCATCAAGCCGGTCATTCCCGCGGCTCTCATCACAGCGAAGCCGCGCATTCTCGTGAATCCGACGGGGCGTTTCGTGATGGGCGGCCCTCAGGCCGATACCGGACTCACGGGACGCAAGATAATCGTCGACACTTACGGCGGCGCGGTGCCGCACGGCGGCGGAGCTTTTTCCGGCAAGGACCCGACGAAGGTCGACCGCTCGGGGGCCTATATGGCGCGCTACGCGGCGAAGAACGTCGTCGCGGCCGGGCTCGCCGACGCCTGCCAGGTGCAGGTAGCCTACGCGATCGGCGTCGCCAAGCCGGTATCGATCATGGTCGAGACCTTCGGCACCGGCAGGATAAAGGACGGGGAGATCACGAAGCTGCTGCGCGAGAATTTTGATTTCCGCCCCGCGGCGATAATCCGCGACCTCGACCTGCGCAAGCCGCAGTACAGACGCCTTGCCGCCTATGGGCACATGGGGCGCGTCGATCTTAACCCGATGCCGGCCTGGGAGCGCACCGATAAGGCCGAGACTTTGAAACGGGCTGCGGAGCGTTTCGCGTAAGTATCAGGATGGATAGGATCCGGGCGGCTTCATGCCGCCCGTTTTTTGATTTTTGAACGTCATGCGGCGGTTTTTTTCTTATCTTTCGCACATAGTCTTTCCCCAGCATTGTCCGGTCTGCGGCCGGCTGTCGGCAGCCTACTGTCCCGGCTGTCTGCGCGGGGCGGCGGAAAAACCGCTTCCTCCTTTCTGCGCCGACTGCGGCGGGGCGTACGGCGCGGACTGCTGTTATGAGAGCGTGCCCTGTTACGCGGCGGCTCTGCACGACGGCGACGCGCGCCGGTTCATACTTGCCTTAAAGTACAGGAATATGAGGCCGCTCGGAGAGGCGATCGGGAGGGAGATGGCGCGCCTGATACCCAGGCAGGAGGCGGAGCTGCTTGTCCCCCTGCCGCTTCATTCCGGCAGCCGCCGCGCTTTCAATCAGACGGAGCTGATGGCGCGCGGGATCTCTTCGCGCTGGGAGATCCCGGTCGGCGAAGGGCTACTCAAATGGCGTGTCAGCAGCGGAGCGCAGACGGAAAAACGGGGGAAGGCGCGACGGGCGCTGACCTTTGATTCATTCGAGGGCTCGCCGGCGCTGGCGGGCAGGAGCGTCGTTCTTGTGGACGACGTTTACACCACGGGCGGCACCGTGCGGGCGGCGAAGTTTGCTCTGCAGAGGGCCGGAGCCATTGTAAAGGCGGTGCTCGTATGGACGCGGCGGGTCTCCGCGCCGGAGCGCCCGGGAGCCTGGCCGGAGGATGGGGAATATTGGTTATAGGCAAAGTTTGTTATAATAGAACGCGCATAAAAATAAAAGATGAGAAATATGCCGGGACGGCATGATAAGGGGGACGAAAGATGCTTCGCAGAATCGGGGTTTTGACGAGCGGCGGCGACGCGCCGGGGATGAACGCTTCCATACGCGCCGTCACGCGCACGGCTTTATATCATGGTTTGCAGGTGGTCGGCATACGCCGCGGATACGAGGGGCTGCTGGAGGGAGACTTTGTCCCTCTGACGCGCAGTTCCGTCGGCGGGATACTGCTCCACGGCGGGACGATGCTCCGTACCGCGCGCTGTCCCGCCTTTATGAGGCCGGAGGGGATAAACGCCGGCGTATCGAAATTGAGGGAAAGCGATATCGACGCGCTGGTGGTGATCGGCGGCGACGGTTCTTTCCGCGGGGCGAAGGAGCTTCACGACCGCGGCATTCACGTAGTCGGCGTTCCCGGCACGATCGACAACGACATGGCGGGCACGGACTGCACGATCGGCTTTGATACGGCCTGCAATACCGCGCTTGAGTGCATCAGCAAGCTGCGCGATACGGCCTCGAGCCACGACCGGATGTTCATCGTCGAGGTGATGGGCCGCCACGCCGGTTTTCTCGCGCTTGAAACGGGCGTCGCCTGCGGCGCGGAGTTTGTGCTGATACCGGAACTTCCGGTCGACCTGGAGGCGATAGCGAACAAGATCCACTACGCGAAGCAGCGCGGCAAGACGCATTCGCTGATCGTCCTCGCCGAAGGGGTGATGTCCGCTTCAGAACTCGCCGAAAAATTGAAGGGGCATTGCGATTATGACCCGAGGATCGTAGTCCTCGGCCACTTGCAGCGCGGCGGCGCGCCCTCCTGCTTCGACACCGTCCTCGCCTCGCGCCTGGGGGCGGCGGCTGTGGAGGCGCTGCTTGACGGCAAACGCGGCATGATGGTGGGGAGGACGAAGGGCGAGATCGTGACCGTGCCGCTGGAAACGGCGTGGACGCAGCGCCATCCGCTTGACGCGGATATGCTGCGGCTGGTGGAGACGCTGAGCATTTAGATATCTGTCCGGATCTGTTTGCCGGCAGATATCCGTACCCGTTATCGACAAGGAGGAGATATCGTGACCGCTGAAAAGAGCCTACCGGAGGCCTATGCCAGAAAGTTGATCTCGATCGTTTCGCGAGATAGGGGCGGACGGGGCGTTTCCAAGCTCAGCCGTCCCGACGATTGGCAGGCGGCGGCCGCGGCGTTTGCTCCGTTGAGGAAGGTCGCCGTCGTCTCCGGGTTTTATATTCCCGGGGCCGGAGCCCCAGAGACGGACGGCCCCGGCGGCGCGGTGATGCTGGCGCGCGCTTTTTTGCGCGAGGGGCGCGGATCGGAGGTATGGACCGACGAGCTGTGTCTCGATGTGATGAAGGGGGCCGCCGCCGCCGCCGGATATCCCGAACGGCTGGTGAAGGTCGCGCCGGAGCGGCTCGACGACGATCCGCCCGAAGGCGTTATCTTTACGGAACGTCTAGGCCGCGCGGAGGACGGGGGCTATTACAACTTCCGCAAGGCGGATATCACAAAGTGGACGCCGCCCCTGGACGAGCTGGCCATCGCCGCCGGAGAACGCGGGATACCGACGCTCGGCATCGGCGACGGAGGCAATGAGGTCGGTATGGGAAACTTTTATGAGGAGCTGAAAAAACTGCTCCCCGCCTATGCCTCCTGCCTTTGTACGGTGCGGACGGACTACGCGCTCGCCGTGGACGTCAGTAACTGGGGGGCCTACGCGATGACCGCGGCGCTTTCCTTTATGTGGGGAAGCTGGCGCGGGCCGGAGGCCGGAGAGGAGCTGGCGATGCTTGAGGCCATGAAGGAGCTGGGCGCGGTCGACGGCATCAGCCGTCTGCCCGATATCACCGTCGACGGTTTTGATATAATATTGCAGGATAGGATAATATCCTCGCTCAATGAGCTCTGGCGCCTTTACAGTTTTGACCGGGGCCCGAGCTCTTCGTAGGATGCGCTATATAATATTTTCAAATTTTCGTGGGCTTTACGTAGAAAAGTATATATATTTTCCGGCAAACTCATGATAGAATAATAAGTTAGAGACTGGTGGAACATATGGATCAGAATTACCAAAAGCGTTCCGGTAAGGGACCGTTGATACTGCTGGGCGTTGCGGTCATAGTGCTGGTAGTGTTGGTTGCAGCAAGTCTCAAGACGGGTCTCTTGGGAAGTTCTTTCCGCATAGATAAGGCCGTTGTCTGTGTGGAGCTTGACCGCGACAGGCTTCCCCATAAAGTGATGAACACCATTCAATACGGAACACGTCAGGTCTGCTTGTGGTTCCAATATTCTTCCGCACCGGAAGGAAACCATCTGGAAGTTTCATGGTATTACGGAAAAGACATCGTCTTGTCCGAGCCTCTGAAATTGATGACCAAGGACGGTGTCAGGGCGTTCTATCTGCTGCGGGAAGAGGGTACGCCGCTTCCCGTCGGAAAGTACCGCGTAACAATCTCATCACCCACAAAACGGCTGAGCGAACTGGAATTTGAGATCATACGAAAGAATTGATATTTTATTCTTCATATTAAAACGGAGGCTAATGATTTGCCAAGGAAAAAGACAGAACCCACAGAGGAACCGAAGGCTGCTGTGAGCCGGCGCGCCGCCTCAAAGAAGAGCGAAGCCGCGGAAACGGCCGAGAGCGCCGAGGAGACGAAGGAGAGCGCCGTAGCGGCTCCCGAGGAGGCGGAAAAGGCCGTCCGTAAAAAAAGGACTTACGTCAGAAGGAAGAGCGCCGAAGAGACGACCGAGACCGAGGCCCCGGAACAGCCTGCCGCCGACGCCACCAAGGGACGCCGCGGCAGGAAGAAGGCCGTAGAAGAGGCCTCCGGAACGTTGTTCCCCGAAGAGGATAGGATTGCCGCCGCTGAAGAGGAAAAAAAGACGGTAAGAAGGTCTCGCCGCCCATCCGTGAAGGAGGAGCCCCCCGTCAAAGAGGCGGCCGCCGATGATTCCGCGCCGGCGACGCAGGCGGAAGCTCTCCCCGTGGAAACGCCCGCCGCTCCCGAGGCCGCTGCGGAAGCCGATGAGATCACACCTGAAGCGGCTCTGCTTGCTCAGGCCTCCGACGGCGCCGCCGCCGCCGAAGAAGGCGGCAAAGGTAAAGAAGAAAAAGACGAAGAGCTTGCAATAGCAAAAGAGATAGAGGCCGCCGCGGAGACGCAGGACGGCGCGGAGGCGGAAGCAGAAAACGCCCCGGAGGACAACAGAAACCTTCCCGTAGTCGATTCTCAGAAAAATGACAGAGGACAGATACGACATCAGCATCCGAAGCTCGGCTTTAATCAGCTGGCCGGCCAGACGCTCGCCGAACTGCGCAAGATAGCGAAGGAGATCGGCGTGAGCTCGATAACGACACGCCGCAAGGATGACCTGATAAACGATATATTGAAGACGCAGGCGGAGGCGCTCGGTTATCGTTTCAACGGCGGCACGCTCGAGTGTATGAGCGAGGGATACGGTTTCCTGCGTCCGTCGGGACTCCTCCCGAGCAGCAACGATATATATGTCTCCGCTTCACAGATAAGGCGTTTCGGCCTGCGCAACGGCGACGTCGTGTGGGGCATCATCCGTCCTCCGAAGGATCAGGAGCATTACGAAGCCCTGCTCCGCGTGGAGAACGTCAACTTCACCGACCCCGAGGCGGCGCGACGCCGTCCGCATTTTGAGGCGCTGACGCCGATATTCCCGACAGAAAAACTTGAACTTGAGACTGACCGCAAGCAGATAGCGACGCGCATCGTCGACATATTCGCGCCGATCGGCAAGGGGCAGCGCGCTCTGATCGTATCTCCGCCGAAGGCCGGAAAGACGACGCTCCTCAAGAACCTCGCGCACTCCATAACCACAAACCACCCGGAGGTCATCCTCATGGTGCTGCTCATAGACGAGCGCCCAGAAGAGGTGACCGATATGGCGCGCTCCGTCGACGGGGAGATCATCGCCTCCACCTTCGACAGACCGGCGGAGGAGCACCTTCGTGTCGCGGGGCTTGCCCTCGAAAAGGCAAAACGGCTGGTCGAGGTTTCCAAGGACGTCGTGCTGCTGCTCGATTCGATAACAAGGCTTGCGCGCGCCTCGAACCTCATCGTTCCCCCCTCCGGACGCACGCTCTCCGGCGGTATGGACCCCGCCGCGCTTTACTTCCCGAAGAAATTCTTCGGCGCCGCGCGAAATATTGAAAACGGCGGCAGCCTGACGATAATCGGCACTTCGCTCGTGGAGACGGGGAGCCGCATGGACGACGTGATATATGAGGAATTTAAGGGGACGGGCAACATGGAGGTCCATCTTTCGAGAAAGATATCCGAACAGCGTATCTTCCCGGCTCTCGACATCACGCGTTCAGGGACGCGCAAAGAGGAACTGATGGTGCCGGAGGCCGATCTGCAGCGCATCTGGGGCCTTCGCAGGAAGATCGCCAACATGGACGAGGCCGAAGTCTTAAATCTCATCCTCGACAAGCTGAGAAATACGCCCACGAATCGCGATTTTCTTGCTACAATAAAGGCTGGTTAAAAACGGACTTTTTATAGTTAAAGAGAATTGCTGAGAGGTGGCGCTATGAAGGCCGGAGATGGTATGCATAAAACAAATCAACGGAAGACCGTTTGCCTCATCATCTTTTTGATGGCCGCGGTAGGAGGCGCCGTCGTCTTCGCCGCTAAGGCGGCAGAGCATACAGGCATGTACTGGATCGGACTTGACAGTGAATTTGTAACGGAACGCCCCGAAGACAACCGGGGCTTCTTTACTGTGGACGTCTCTGATTTTCTGAACAGCGCGGGGACCGCGCCGGCGGACGCCGCCGCGGCGGAGGGTACCGAGGTAGTGCCGCTGGCGATCGGGCCGCTGCCCAGCATCCCCACACTTACCGAAGAGGAGCTTAAACTTTATGGGATACTCTCGAAGAACGACGGACGCATATCCAGCTCCGATCAGAGCGTTCTGGACGAGGACATACACTGGACGGAGGTCGTGCTTGAGCCCGGGGATACCGTTGAGTCGATAGCCGGAGAATTCGGCGTCAGCGAAGAGGATATCCGCCAGGCCAACGGCCTCCGGAAAAATGAGAAGGCCAATCCCTCCGAAGTGCTCTATGTGCCGGACAGCCACAACGACGTCGTCGCCACGCTCCTTTTTGTCAGAAAGCTTCAAAAAGAAGAGCTGCTCCTCGCGAAGAAGGGCAAACTGCTGGAGATCTCGGAGTATGTGGTGAAAGAGGGCGACACTCTCTGGGGGATATCCGATAAATTCAACCTTGACGTCGACACTCTGGTGGGGTCCAACCAAAAGATCCTCGGCGGCAACATAAATCACCTTAAGCTGGGGATGAAGCTGCGCATACCGAACCAGGACGGCGTATTCGTAAAGGTGGCGAAGAAAGACACTCTCGCCAAGCTTGCCGATAAGTATGGCTCGACGAAGGAATCGGTCCTGCTCGCCAACGCGATGAAGAGCGATTCTTTGGTTGCCGGCAGCGAGATATTCCTGCCCGGCGGCAAGCTGGTGGCAGTTACCGAGGTACGCATAGCGACCAATAAAAACGGACGCGTCCGCACCGCGACGGTAAAAATATCAAGCGGCGCGGTCAGGGGCTTCCGCTGGCCGGTCCTCGGCCAGATATCAAGCCCGTTCGGATGGCGCAAGAGCCCCTTCGGAAGGCGCAGGGTCTTTCATTCGGGCCTTGACATACGCGCTCCGCGCGGTACGGTTATCAAAGCCGCCTCTTCCGGCGTGGTCGTCCACTCCGGCTGGATGGGCGGCTACGGCAAGACGATCGCCATCTCACATTCAAAGGGGCTGACGACGCTCTACGGCCATTGCAGCAAGCTTATAGCGGCAAAAGGCACTAAAGTATCTCAGGGACAGACGATCGCCCTCGTGGGCAGCACGGGACGTTCAACGGGAAACCACCTGCATTTTGAGGTGCGCGTAAACGGCTCGCCTCAGAATCCGTTAAGGCATCTCAGATAAAGATCGACAAATTTAGAAATGCGAAAAAGGGGCGTTCTTAATTCAATGACTAAGTACATTTTTGTCACCGGAGGGGTAGTTTCTTCACTTGGAAAGGGAATCACCGCCGCGTCGCTCGGCGTATTGCTGAAACGCCGCGGCTACAGGGTGAGCATCATAAAGATGGACCCATATATCAACGTTGACGCGGGAGCCATGAGCCCATTCCAGCATGGAGAGGTATTTGTCACCTGCGACGGGGCGGAGACGGATCTGGACCTGGGGCACTACGAGCGCTTCATCGACGAGGCGATCATGGGCGAGAACAGCTGCACTACCGGCAAAGTCTATTCCTCCGTCATCCAGCGCGAACGGGCTGGCGGCTACAACGGCGCTACCGTGCAGGTCATTCCGCACATCACGAACGAGATCCAGGACAGGATAGAACATGTCGGCGCCACTAAAGACGTCGTCATCGCCGAGATAGGCGGCACGGTCGGAGACATAGAGGGGCTTCCCTATCTGGAGGCGATACGCCAGTTTGCTGGGCGCGTCGGCCGTGAAAATATCCTCTACTGTCACGTAACGCTCGTTCCCTATATCGCCGCCTCCGGCGAACTGAAGACCAAACCTACGCAGCACAGCGTCAACGAGCTGCGCCGCATCGGCATACAGCCCGACGTCATCGTCTGCCGTTCGCAGTATCCGGTGGGACCGGATCTCAGAGAGAAGATCGGTCTTTTTTGCAGCGTCCCCGCCGGCGCGGTATTCGAGGCGATTGATTCGGACTCGATCTACCGGATCCCGATAGTGCTCCACTCACAGAAGTTTGACAATCTCGTACTCAAAAAACTCGGAATGCCGACGCATAAGGCTCCGGATATGAAAGATTGGAAGGAATTCCTGCATCGCTACGACACCCGTAAGGGCGAGCTCGTCGTCGCGCTGGTAGGGAAGTACACGGAGACTAAAGACGCCTATCTCAGCGTCAACGAAGCGGTCTCGCACGCTGGTATCGTCAACGGCGTAAAGGTCAGGATGTTCCCCGTCGAATCAGGAGATCTCGAGAACGGCAATGTCGAGGAGATTTTGGGCGGCGCCGATGCGATACTCGTCCCCGGCGGCTTTGGCCAGCGCGGGGTCGAGGGCATGATCGCCGCGGCTAAATACGCCCGCGAAAAGGGTATTCCCTATTTCGGGCTCTGCCTCGGCATGCAGGTCGCCGTGATCGAATTCGCGCGCAACGTGCTTGGACTCAAGAGGGCGAACAGCCTGGAGATGGACGAGAAGACGCCCGATCCCGTCATCTACCTGATGGAAGAGCAGAAAAACGTCAAGGACATCGGCGGCACTTCCAGGCTCGGAGCGTATCCCTGCAATATCAGCGCCGGCTCAAAAGCCGAAAGGATATACGGCGCCAATAAGATCGAGGAGCGCCACCGTCACCGCTTTGAGTTCAACAACAAGTACATCAAAGAGTTTGAGGCCGCCGGAATGAAGGTCGCCGGGATCTGCCCGGCCGGCGGACAGGTGGAGATAATGGAGAACGTCAACCATCCCTGGATGATCGGGGTACAGTTCCACCCGGAGTTCCTTTCGCGTCCCGTCAAGCCGCATCCGCTCTTTAAAGATTTCATCGCGGCGGCGCTTGAGAGGCAGAAAAAACTTAAAAAGGAGGCAAAATAAAGATGAAAAAACGCATACTGGCCATATCACTGACCGTAAGCCTTATTCTGTCCGCCGCGGCGGCGTTCGCGGCGACGAGTACGACCCCGGTAACGGCACCCGCCGCCAACACCGCGCCGGCTAATACAGCCGCGTCCACCGCGCCGTCCGCCGTCCCGGCGGCGGCCCCGGAGCCGGCCGCACAGGTCCCGGCTACCGTATCGACCGGCACGCAAAATACGATAATCAAGCCGATGAATACGGCGCCCGCCTTTCAGATGCTTGAGAGGATAGAGACTATAGTATACGGGAGGCCCCGTGACGGCGGCCTTATGAACAGGCTCAACGACGTGGAAAAGTCGGTATTCGGCAGAGAGCTTCCGGGAAGCCTGACCGAGCGCCAGACGGCCCTGATCGATTTTCTTGAAAAAGGCACCGGCACCCAGCCCTCGCTGCTCTTCAAGCTTTCCGTCGCCGAATGGGGGATCGAGCAGCAGATACATCCGACCTGGTCGCTCTCGAAGCGTGTCGATTCTATGGAGGGCATCCTTGAAGGGGCTATCCAGTCCGGCCCGCTGGTCTCCCGCGTGGAGCGCCTGCTGACGAAACTGCTCCCAGACGGCATCACCGCAGTGCGCTTCGACCTGCCGAAGGAGACCATCGTAAAAGCCGAGCTGCTTGATACCCTTACGGTGCGGAATGTCAAAGTCGACGATATTATAATCCTCGGCCTCAACGAGCAGATCGTTGTTGGAGACGTGCTCGTCGCGCCGAAGGGCAGCCGCGTATTCGGCCATATAACGAAGGTCAAGCCGCCGCGCAGCTTCGGACGCTCTTCCGAGATAGAGATGCGGATAGACAGCGTCGAAGTGCTGGGACCCTCCGTCGTCCCCGTCAATCTCGGAGAGGCGGCCAAGAAGGCGATGGAGGTGGACAGCGGCATTATCGGAGCCGCGGGAGCCAGCTTTGGGGGCGCGCTGCTGCTTGGCCCTGTAGGCCTGGCGGGCGGCTTCCTCATTCGCGGCAATGACAAGCAGCTCAAGGCTGGTACGGCCTTCTATGTCCAGACGGTGGATAGCGCCTCCATCTCCGGCTATAAGATACCGCAGCAGATAACGCCGATCACACAGACGGAGGATTCCGCGCCGCAGGGGACTCAATCCGCGCCTTTGAATTAGAGAAAGGCCAGATTGTGTTTAAAGGGAAAATATCCGGAAAGAAACTTATCGTCCTGACGGTGATCCTCGTGATCGCCGTCGGGGCATTTTATCTTTGGCGCGACCTCAACCTCAGCGCCATGAACAAGATACCGATCCCCGATCTGGTCGTCGAAAATATTGAGATAGAACGGATGATCAACGGTAAAAAGTGGAAATTGATCTCTCCGCGCGTGGAACACAAAGACGGCATCGTCTACGGAGATTCTATGGATGTGACGATCACCGACCCGGCCGGCAGGGTGACGCACATATACGCCGACAAGGGAACATTTACCCGCGAGAACAACGATGTATCGCTTACAAGCGCCGACGGCGTCATGAAAGAAAACGCCAAGGAATATAATCTCAAATCGGGCAATGTAAAATACGAGGCGGCGGCGGAGAAGTGGAACTTCGACGACGGAGTCGCGCTCAGCGACGGCCGCATGCTGATAGAGGGCAAAAAGGGATACTATGACACAAAGAGCGGCGAATGCCGGCTTACAGACGGAGGGACTATAACATGGAGCGATCGCTGATGAAAGGCGGAAGGGGATTGCTGGCGGTCCTTTTCTGCGCGATGATATTTTTTGCGCAGGCCGCGCCATCCCGCGCGGAAGACAAAGGCGAGCCCGCTCCGATGGCGGCTCCCGCGGAAGAGGATGCAGGGACGGCAAAACAGCCGCCGAACGAGGTATTCCTTGATGCCGATGAGGTCAGTTATGACGAACATACCGGCGTTGCCGTGGCCGAAGGCAATGTGAAGGTACGCAATAAGCAGGTGCGCCTTTTCGCCCCCTACGCCGAATATAACGCCGATACGAATATAGTGGACGCTTACTCCGACCACCGTGAAAACGTCGTTATTTTCTCCGGCGGCGATAAATTTACCGGTAAGCATCTTAAATATAATATGGAGACGCGCCGCGGCGTACTGACGCAGGTCTCCGGCAAATCGGAAGCGATGTACATGCAGGGCGGCACCGTGAGGCTTATGCCCATAGAAGAGGCCGTTAAGCTCGGCATAGTGCGTGCGCCGAAGAAAAAGAAGAAGCAGAGCGGCTCTGAAGACGTCGCCGAATGGCTCGGCGTCACCTCTACGACCTGCGACTTCACCAACCCTCACTACCGGCTCGTCTCGAAAAAAGTGGTCGTCTATCCCGGCAAGAAAACAGTCATCAAAAAACCGAAATTTTACATCGGCAAGACTCTGATAATGGCCTACCCGTTCGATTACATCGCCAACAGCAAGAAAAACCGGGACGCTCTGATGCCGATCATCCGTTACAGTTCGAACAAGGGGATGGGGTTTGGAATAAAAGGCCCCATCGACATGGGCGATCTGGGCGAACTTGACGTCGCGGGTCTTTACTGGAGCAAGGGGATCTGGGAGGCCCGATTCAACTATAACTATGAAATAATGGACTCCCTATCTCTCTTTGCGACCGTGAAACACCTTTACAACGAAGATACGGACGATACTATGTGGCGTCCGGCCTGGGGGCTGTTATATGAGAAAAACGGCTGGCTCGCCAGGCTCTGGTGGGCTGAGCGCGACCTCGTCGGCAACGAGATAGAGCCCGACGTCTCCGTCGACTACGACGTCTGGCGCAAACCGGAATTTTACCTGCACACGCCATGGTTCAGCGACGGCGTTTCCGGCGGCCAGTTTCGCCTCTTTGGCATTTTGGGAAAATACAGCGACAACTTCTCCAAAGACGGCGAGTGGACGGAACGTCTTGCCTACGGAGCGGAATATCGCGGACAGCCGAAATGGTCCCTGTGGATATTCAAACCATTTTATGGCGCTAGATACACGCGCTATGATTATTATGACAAGGACAGGACCCAGGACGTGACCAACGCCTGGTTCGGCTTCAGCTACAAGATCGGCGATATCAGTTTTTCAAGCTCATACTACCGGCGCTGGGCCGACGGCGGCAGCCCTATGAGTTGGGATTACTACTCTGACAGCGAATCATTCAGCCAGAGCGTATCCATCCCGCTGCCGATAGGCGCTTCGTGGGAAAAGTGGTATCTGGCGGTCAGCGGCAACTATGACCTTCAGGCCGATAAGATATCATCCATGCGTTACGCGCTCACCTACGATAAACACTGCATGACCTGGCAGGTATGGTACCGTGACAACAAGTCGGACAACGAGACCCAGTTCGGACTGACATTCTATATCAACGCCTATCCGGAATACAAGCTTGAGTTTGGCTCCGACAGCAACGAAAGCGTAAAAGAAGATTTCTAAATTTTACAGTGAGAGGAACACCACGATCATGAAAGTTGTTATATTATGCGGCGGAGTAAGCCCGGAGCGCGAGGTCTCGCTGAATTCAGGGGCCGCGGTCGCGAAGGCTATGGCCGATTTCGGCTACGAGGCAGAGCTGTGCGATATCACCTCCATAAGCGAGTTTGTCAAAAACTGGCCGGGTTATAAGGCGGACGGCGTCTTTATCGCCCTCCACGGAGGCTGGGGCGAAGACGGCAGGATACAGGCCGTCCTTGAAGCCTTTGGGATCCCCTACACCGGTTCGGGCCCCGAAGCCTGTATGCTCTCGATGGATAAGGCCGCCGCGAAGCTTCTCTTCGCCAACGCCGGAGTGCCGGTGCCGCGCGGTTTTATCGCCACAAGAGATGACGACAAGAGAAAACTTGCCGGGGAATACATCCAAAACCACGGGAAGATAATCGTGAAGCCCAACGGCGGCGGAAGCACAGTCGGCGTTACCATCGTCTCTGAGATCGCTGAATACGGCGCGGCGCTGGAGCTTGCCTGGCAGTCGGAGGCAAAGGCGCTCGTCGAAGAGTTCATTGACGGTGAAGAGGTCACTGTGCCCGTGATGGAGACCGCGGACGGAAAGGCGCTGGCGCTGCCGGCGATACATATAAAACCGAAGAGCGGTTTTTATGACTATAAAAATAAGTATACCTCCGGCTGTACCGAGTATATCTGCCCTTCCGACCTTTCTGAGGAGATAAATTCACGGCTGGCCGATGCCGCAGTCATCGCCTACAGGGCGCTGGGCTGCCGCTCCTACAGCCGCGTCGACTTCCGCGTCACGCCGGAGGGCGCGCTTTATGCGCTGGAGGTCAACACCGCCCCCGGAATGACCGCGACGAGCCTTGTGCCGAAGTCGGCGAAGAGCAGCGGGTTTTCTTTTGGAGAGTTTTTAGACGAGGTGGTCAGATTCTCATTCGCGATCGACAGGGAAGAGAGATAGCCGGACTAATATTTTCCTAAACGACAAAAGAGCCCGCGTGATATTCCGCGCGGGCTCTTTTTCTTCTGAGTATGCTCCGCTACTTGAGCTGGATCTTGACGACCTTGAGATGGCGGATGCCGCGCGGGGTCCTCACCATGACCTCGTCGTCAGCGTGCTTGCCCATTACCGCCTTGCCTACCGGGCTGGCCGCAGAGATGCGGTTATCTTTGATGTCGGCCTCTTCCGTGCCGACCAGCGTATAGACGAATGACTTTTTAAGGTCAAGGTCCTCGAACGTTACCGTCGTGCCGAGGCTGACGACGCTGGTGTCGATATCCTCTGTCTCCACTATCTGGGCCTTGCTCAGCTGATATTCGAGCTGCAACACGCGGTTCTCAAGCTTTTCCTGCTCTTCTTTTGCCGCGTGGTATTCCGCGTTTTCACTGAGGTCTCCGAAAGCGCGCGCCTCTTCGAGCTTAGCGGCTATCTCCGCACGTCCGTCGCCGCGTAGGGAAACAAGTTCCGCCTTCAGCTTCTCATAGCCGTCCCGAGTCATTATCACTTTATCGTCTGCCGCTTTGGCCATTGATATCCCACCTAACAAGAAGTCTCTCTAAATTCTTGTGAATTCTAACAGAAAGAGAGAAAAATATCAAACATAAAATTTAGCTTGACAATTTCGGTGGGGAGTAGTATAAATTCCACCAACGAACTTAATAATCACGATGCGATGACGGGGATAGTAAAGTTCACAACCTTCACAGAGAGAAGATCGAATTGCTGAAAGATCTTTGTCGGAATGGATTTGAAGACCACCCCTGAGCGGATGCCGAAGCGGAGACAGTGCCGATAAGGCGTCAGGGTGCGCCCTGTACAGCGCGGATGAGGGCCGTCCTTGTGCGGCTGAATGGAGTGGAACCGCGACGCTGTTTGTTATGCCGCCTCCTGTACCGCCGGTACGGGGGCGGCAATTTTTATATTTGCGCGAAGTGCATAAAAGGAGGAAATTTATTATGGGAGTAATCGAAAGATATTCGGAACTGTTGCCGGTAACGGAAAAGACGCCGAAGCTGACGCTGGGCGAAGGCTCGACGCCGCTCGTCCATCTCGACAATATAAGCGAGATGCTTGGCATTGAGCTTTGGGCAAAACTTGAGGGCTGCAATCCCTCCGGCTCGTTTAAAGACAGGGGCATGGTCATGGCCGTAGCGAAGGCGCTGGAGAGCGGCGCCAAGGCTCTCGTATGCGCCTCCACGGGTAACACCTCCGCCTCCGCCGCGGCCTACGCCGCCGCCGCCAACGTGCCCTGCTTCGTCCTGCTGCCGGCGGGAAAGGTGGCGCTGGGAAAGCTGGCCCAGGCTCTTATGTACGGAGCTACGGTCATTGCCGTCAACGGCAACTTTGACCGCGCGCTCGAAATGGCGCGCGAAGCCGCTGAAAAAGAGGGATATGCGATCGTCAACTCTGTCAACCCCTATCGTCTCTGGGGACAGAGGAGCGGCGCCTGGGAGATCTGCGAAGCGCTTGGCAAGGCTCCCGACTGGCACGCGATACCCGTCGGCAACGCCGGCAACATCAGCGCCTACTGGGCCGGTTATAAACAGTATCAGGAACTTGGAAAGATAGACAAGCTGCCGCGCATGATGGGCTTCCAGGCGGCGGGCGCCGCGCCGCTCGTGACGGGCGAACCCTGCCCCAATCCGGAGACGGTGGCGACGGCGATCCGCATCGGAAACCCGGTGAGCGCCCACCTCGCTAAAGAGGCGGTAGCCATGTCAAGCGGAGAATTTAACTCCGTTACTGACGAAGAGATACTGGCAGCTCAGCTGCTGCTCTCTTCAAAGGGCGGTATCTTTGCCGAGCCCGCCTCCTGCGCCCCGCTGGCCGGACTTATAAAGTTCAAGAAAGAGGGGCGCCTGCCGCGGGGGATCACCGCGGTCATGATCTTGACCGGGAACGGTTTGAAGGACCCCGACACCGCGATGTCCCAGGTCGGACGTCCGCTGGAGATCGGCGACAGCCTTGAAGAGCTCCTGGCGGTGATGAAAAAATGAACCCGCTGATAACACTGCGGGTGCCCGCCACCAGCGCGAACCTCGGCTCCGGCTTCGACGCGATCGGGATGGCGGTCTCCCTCTACAACATATTCAAGGTCATGGAACTTCGCCCCGAAGGCGAATACGAGGTAGAGGCGCACGGCGAAGGCTGCCGTGAACTCTCCTCGCCAAAGGCGAACCTCGTCATCGTAGCCTATGAGGAGACCTGCAAACGCTGGAATGTGAAAGGGCCGGGATTCTCCCTCTGGTGCCACAACATAATCCCGCTCTGCCGCGGCCTCGGCAGCTCCGCCGGCGCCGTCGTCGCCGGAGTCCTCATAGCCAAATATCTCACCGGCTATGAGGCCGGCGAGGACGAACTGCTGCGCGCGATGACCGTCATCGAGGGCCATCCTGACAACGTCGCTCCCTGCTACCTCGGCGGCATGGTCGTGAGCTGCTGGGACGGGCAGGACCTTCGCTACGTCAACCTGCCGGCGCTGCCGCCAGAGGTGCTCTGCGTCGTCGCCGTACCCGACGAGAGGGTCAAGACCTCCGACGCGCGCAAGGCGCTTCCCAAAGAGGTCCCCTTCGGGGACGCCGTTTTCAACGTAGGGCGCGCGGCGCTGCTCACCGCCGCCTGGGCCACCGGCAAATGGGATTACCTCAAATGGGGAATGGACGACAAGCTCCATCAGCCCTACCGCAGCAAGCTTTTCTCCGGCGGCGAAGTCATCTTCTCGCGCGTGGAGGCGCTGCCGGAGTGCCTCAGCGTCGCGATCAGCGGTTCGGGGCCCAGCGTCATCGCGCTCGTCAAGGGAACGACCCACCGTGTCGCGGAGGCGATGTGCCGCACATTCACCGAACATGGGGTGCGCTCGCAGTTCTTCGTTCTCGACGGAAGTGCCCAGGGCGCGCGCGTCGACATAAGCATGGAGCTTAAGGAAGCGCTGGAAGCGGTAAATTCACCGGCAGGCCCGTCCTCGGAAATTTCCGCCGCTCGCGCAGGCGAACAGGGGACTGCGAACAAAGCCGGGGGGTGCAGATAAATGGAATGGGAAAAATTGCCGCTTACGGTCCTTAAATTCGGCGGCTCCTCGGTCGCCGATTCCGAGAGGATGAAGCATGTGGCGCAGATAGTCAAAAAGATACGCGACAAGGGCTTCCGCGTCGCCGTCGTCGTCTCCGCGATGGGCAACATGACGGACGAGCTGCTCGCACTCGCGAGCGACGTCGCCACGGAGAAGGACGGACGCGAGATGGACCAGCTGCTCGCCACAGGAGAGCAGCAGAGCGTGGCGCTGCTTTCGCTTGCGATAAAGCAGTACGGCATCCCGGCGCAGTCCTTCACGGCGCTGCAGGCCGGCATAAAGGCCGCGGGTTTCCCGATGGAGGGCCGTATCTACAGAATAGAGCCTGATGCCGTGGAAAGGGCGCTTAACGAAGGTACCGTAGCCGTCATCACCGGATTTCAGGCGATAACGGACAACGGCGACGTCATCACACTCGGACGCGGCGGCTCCGACCTTTCGGCGGTTGCGCTGGCGGCGGCGCTGGGGGCCGACTCATGTCAGCTGCTTAAGGACGTAACGGGGATAATGACCGGCGACCCGCGCATCGTGAAAAAACCTAAAAAGCTGGCGCAGCTCGGCTTTGACGAGTGCATGGAGATGGCGGTGCAGGGCGCGAAAGTGCTGCAGGCGCGCAGCGTCGAAATGGCGGCGCGCTACGAAATGCCGCTTTACGTCGGTTCAAGCTTTGTGAAAGAGGAGGGTACTTGGGTAATGAGCAATCCGGTAACAGAGGGACTTATAATAAAAGCAGTCATACAGGACATGAAGGTGGCGAAGGTGGTGCTTCTCGGAGTGCCTGACATCCCCGGCATCGCGGCGCGCCTCTTCGCGAACCTTGCGGAGAAGGGCGTCGGCGCGGAGATGATAATTCAAAACAACATGCGCGGCGGCGTCAACGACATCGGTTTCCTCGTTAAAAAGACGAGTTTGGAGGTGGCGAGCCAGGTCTGCCGCGAACTTTGCCGCGAGATCGACGCGCAGGGCGTCTCCTTCGATACGGAGATCGCACGCGTCTCCATTGTCGGCGCTGGCATCGCGAACCACCCGGAGATACCTTCAAAAATGTTCAACATTCTCGCCGAGGCGGGCATCAACATCGAGATGATCGCCTCCACGGCGCTGTCCATCACCTGCGTCGTCGGCTCGGCGCGCGCGGACGACGCGGTGCGCGAACTCCACGATCATTTTATCGACGAGGTGGCATTCTAATGGGCGCCAAGAGAGTGGCGGTGCTCGGAGCTACCGGGCTGGTCGGACGCGAGATGCTTTACACGCTGGAACAGAGAAAATTCCCCGTTTCAGAACTCATCCCGCTTGCCTCTCCGCGCTCCGCGGGCAAAAAGGTGGTATTCAACGGCGAAGAGATAGAGGTGCGGGCCGTTAACGAAGATTCCTTCAAGGGAGTCGACATCGCCCTCTTCTCGGCGGGCGGCAAGACTTCAAAACAGTGGGCGCCGGTCGCCGCGGCGAGCGGCGCGGTCGTCATCGACAACAGCTCCGCCTGGCGCATGGACCCGGAGGTGCCGCTCATCGTGCCGGAGATCAACGCCGGCGACGTCTCGATGGCGAAGAACAAGGGGATCATCGCGAACCCGAACTGCTCGACGATACAGGCCGTCGTCGTTCTCTATCCTCTTCACAAGGCAGCCGGACTGAAATACATAAACATCAGCACCTATCAGTCGGTCGCCGGCACCGGCAAGGCGGCGATCGAGTCGCTGCGCGACGGCGCGAAGGCGGCGATCAAGGGCGAAGAATACGGCGACGACGTCTATCCGCACAACATCGCCTTCAACCTCCTGCCTCACATCGGCCCCTTCGACGAAGAAGGCATATCTGAAGAGGAATGGAAGATGGTCAACGAATCGCGCAAGATCATGCACATCCCCGGCCTTCGCGTCAGCGGCATCACCGTGCGCGTACCGATCTTCCGCTGCCACGGCGAAAGCGTGACGGCGCAGTTTGAACGCCCGCTCAGCCCCGCCGAAGCGCGCGAAATACTGAAAAACGCCCCCGGCGTCGTCGTGCGCGACGACCCGAAAAACGCCGAATACCCGATGCCCATAGAGACGGCCGGCAAAGACGACGTCTGTGTCGGCCGCATACGCCGTGACACCGGCCTCGACAACGCGCTCGCGATGTGGGTCGTAGGCGACAACCTCAGAAAAGGCGCGGCGCTCAACGCGGTGCAGATCGCGGAGAAGCTGCTTTAGCGCAAGACAACAGAAACCGGAATAAGTATTACGAACGGGCGGGAAGCCGCGGATAAAGTTTGCGGATTCCCGCTCGATTACTGATGCAGGGCGGGATGTATGCTTCCTCCTGTTTGTTGAAGTTCTGTTTATACGTTTTTTCTCGCCTATCCCTTTGCCTTTTTAACCGTATAGTTTCGTCAAGGTAATTCATTTTTTCTGCTATAATCATGTGGGAAAACAAAAACAACTTAATACATTTTACGCTTCAGCCTTATAAAAAGGACGGGATGCAGGTGCAAAAGGACAAGTCAGTTCTCTTCTCACCCATAGGCTCGACAGACCCCATCTCCAACTGCCGCGACGGAGGAATGCTCCACATTGCCAGAATATACAAACCCTCCAAAGTTATACTTTATTTTTCAGATGAAATGTTGGCTTTTGAAAAAACTGATCACCGTTACACACGCGCGCTCTCTCTGCTTGGCGAAAAACTTTCTCATGGATTCGATGTTGAGGTACAAAAATGTGCCGATATTACAGAGGTACATAAGTTTGACCTTTTTTATGAAGAATTTGAAAAACGCCTGAAAAAAATAAGTGATGAGAACCCGGAAAGCGAGATACTTGTCAACATATCCTCCGGGACGCCGGCGATGAAGAGCGCACTGCAGTTTATAGCGGCGCTTGGCTCTGTAGAAAGACTCACGGCAATACAGGTAGCCACTCCTGAAAAAAAATGCAACAAACACAGAGCACCCGCAGTCAACTATGATCTTGAGACCGAATGGGCCTGCGACGAGGATAATGAAACAGAAACTTTTGAAGACCGCTCGGAAGTATCCGGCAGTCTGAATCTGGCCGCGCGGATAAAGAGGGAAACGCTTATCAAACATGTCGAGGCCTACGACTACCACGCCGCGCTTTCAATCGCCGTCGGACTGGGAGATAAAATCCCGCCTCTCGCCCTGAAACTCCTCGATGCCGCTGCGGCCAGAGCACAGCTTAATCTGAATAGAATCCAGATTTCCTTGAAGGAGACGGGGGTGAAAATCATCCCCGTAGAGAGTTCCGACCTTCGCAACATCGCCGAATACCTGCTTTGGCTCGACGTCAAACTGAAACGCGGCGAACTGGCCGATTTCATCCGCGGCCTCACGCCGTTGATCGCGGATCTGTTTGAATATTACATATCAAAGGTCTTGAAAATCGATATAAGAAAATATTGTGACAGCAGCGGCGAATACAGCCTAAAACTGAAACGTTACAAATTAGAGCGCACTTCAGAGGGAATGAAGATCCTCGAAATGCTTGATGCGCAGTTTAACTGCTATAAAGACGACTATCTGTCATCGAAGAACATGCTCTGCATTTTAAAAGCCTTCTGTGCCGATAAAATGGCGGCGGAACTCTTTGAAAACATCAGGAATGTGGAATCTGCCGTCAGGAATATCGCCGCTCATGAGATCATCGCGATCACGCCGGAATTAATAGAGAAAAAAACCAGAGAAAATGGCTGTGCCTCCGCTCCGGCAGGGATCCTGAACATGCTCTTCAAGGCGGCGGAGCTTTATGGTATTCCGCAGGGAAAAATAAAAAATTCATACGGCGAGATGAACGAGCTTATAAAAGAGGCTCTAAAGGGATAGCAATTCTAAATAGATAGAAGATAACAAGAAACGGAAGGTGATCAAGTGACCAGTCGAAAAGAAACGGTGGCTGTAGGCGGTCTGCTCCATGACATCGGCAAAGTCATCTATCGTGCTGAGATAGAAAGCGGCAGCCACAGCGCCATCGGTTACAAATGGCTGAAGAATATCGCCGCATTCTCAGAGGCTTCCGAGATATTGGACTGTCTGCGATATCATCACGGAACGGCGATAAGAGGGGCCAAACTCCAGTCTTCCTCGCCGGCCTACATCGTATATATCGCTGACAATATCGCGGCCGGAGCCGACCGTCGCGAAGAGATTCCCGAGGAAGGCGAAGCTCACGAGCGTGCGCCGTTTATACGCACAATGCCCCTTGCCTCGGTATTCAATCTGCTGAACGGAGGCTCACGCAATTTGGCCTGCTGCCCGCGGAACCTATCACCGACGGCAAATTATCCGCGGGAAGATGCCGGTCAGCTTACGACCGCGCTCTATCAGCAAAAAACGAGAGAGTTGAAACATGAGCTGGAGAGCATAGAGTTCAATGGCTCATATATTAACTCACTGCTCTGTCAGCTTGAAAGCACCTTATCCTTCATCCCATCAAGCACCTCGACAAAAGAGGTCGCCGACATCTCGCTCTTTGACCACGCCAAAATAACCGCGGCCGCGGCGGCCTCCATATGCGCCTACCTTGAAGACGCCGGCAGGACGAACTACAAAATGGAGCTTCTGGACAAAGAAAAAGAATTCATGAAAGAGGAGGCTTTTCTCTTCTTCTCCTGCGACTTTTCGGGCATTCAAAAATTCATTTATCGAGTGGCCTCCAAAGAGGCGCTGAAATCACTGCGCAGCAGATCCTTCGTACTTGAGATGCTGATGGAATACCTCATGGACGAGATACTTGAGGAGTGCGGCCTGTCGCGCGCGAATCTGATATACACGGGAGGCGGCCACAGCTACATGCTGCTCCCCAACACGCGGCAGTCCCGTACCGCGCTGGAAAAATTTGAGAAAAATACAAACCTATGGCTCCGGCGGCAGTTCGGCGACACGCTCTACCTTGCCTGCGGCTGGCTTCCCGTATCCGCGAACAGTCTTAAAAACACGCCGGCGGAAAAATCACCCTACACCGGCATCTACCGGTCGCTAAGCCGCCTGATCTCCGAGAAAAAGCTTCGCCGGTACGGCGCGGAAGAGCTTCGCGAACTCAACAAGGCGGGGAGTGAGAGCGGAGCGCGCGAGTGCAAAATCTGCGGCACTGCTGCGAAGCTGCGGCCCGATGAGGAACTTTGCGAATGGTGTTCAACATTTGCCGGGATCTCTTCCGAGATACTAAAAAAGGAGATATTCGCCGTAGTTTTGGAAGATGACCAAGAGGGAGAAAAATATTTAAACGTTCCTAACATTTATACTGAAAAGCCAAGACACATACAATTTAAAAACCATGACGAAGCGCTGACAAAGATAAAGAATGGGGAGGCCGTTCGCGTCTACAGCAAAAACAGCCCGCACTCCGGCTACAACTACAGCACCAACCTTTATATGGGTGACTACGTCTACGATAAAGATCTCGAAAATCTGGCGGAAGAGGCAAACGGCGTAAAACGGATCGCCATCCTCCGCGCAGACGTGGACAACCTTGGCAGGACCTTCACTTCCGGCTTTGAACGCACCGGCAAGACGCTGAGCGCGGAAGAGCGTGAGCGTTACAAAACGCTTTCTCGCACGGCGGCGCTCTCAAGACAGCTCTCCATGTTCTTCAAGTATCATTTAAACACATTGCTGAGCGGCAAGGACGGAGAACTCGCCCCCTTCCTGCTTTCGGGCGCCGGCGCCGCTAAAAAAGCGCTTATCGTCTATTCCGGAGGAGACGACATCTTCATGGTGGGGGCATGGGACGATATACTGGAAAGCGCTGTCGACATACGCAATGCATTTAAGAAATTCACCGGCGGCGCTCTCACCATATCGGCTGGCATCGCGATATACCCTTACAAATATCCCATCTATAGAGGCGCGCATCTGGCGGCGGAGCTGGAAGAAAAATCGAAGCGGGTTCCTGGAAAAGATTCCCTTACGCTCTTCACCGCGGATGAGGGCTACACATATAAGTGGGATGACTTCTCATCGAGAGTGGTCCCTAAACTACGGCTGCTGGGCAAGTTTTTGGACGGGGAGGACTCGGAACGGGGCAAGGCCTTCCTATATAAACTTCTTCAACTGCTGCGGCGGGCAGATAAAAAAATAAATATCGCGCGCTGCGCCTACCTGCTGACGCGTCTTGAGCCAAAAGAAGAGGGCGCAAAAAAGAGGGCCTACGGTGAATTCGCGAAACAAACATACCTGTGGATAACAGACGGTAAGGACAGAGGCGAACTCATAACCGCCATCCAAATATATGTATATCTGACAAGAAAGAGGGGCGCGTAATAAGATGGTTGGACCAGGGGGAAACAGGAACAATTACCAACGGCAAGATACAAGGGCAGCATATAACAACAGACAGCCGCAGAGCGCGCAGCCGCAGCCGCAGCCGGTGCCCGCGGAAAAGCTGCCGGCAGAGTATGTCGACCAAGCGGAGGCCGTAATGCTCTCCCTGCGCACGACAGACAAGCATGGCAACCTTAAATTTAATATAACGGCCAGCAAAATCAGAAAGATACTGACGCTGGTGACAGATATCCTGAATGAAGAGAGGTTTAACAAAAACGCGGAGCTGAATCAGGCAAACATACAAAGGCTGAGTATGGCTCGTGTCCGTATCGCTTACGACGCGGGGCGCGACAATGGTGTAAAAGAGTTTGCGGAAAAGGCAAAACTGCTGAACTACATCAAGGGTATCGGCAAAAGCAGGGCGGAATTTATCCGTTTTGCGGAATATATGGAAGCACTGGTAGCGTGGCACCGGTATCTGGGCGGGGAAAACTAGAGGAGGCAGAGCAATGAGAGGCAAAATAAAAATAACCACCACACTGAGAGTACTGACGGGAATGCACATCGGAGGAAGCGATGCCTTCTCGCCGATAGGAGCTGTTGACAAGCCCGTAATCGACGACCCGCGCACAGGAAGGCCGATAATTCCCGGAAGCAGCCTCAAAGGAAAGCTGCGTTCGCTGCTTGCCGCACACTTGCAGGGTGACAAAAGGGCCGCCGAACCAAACCAGGACTGCGAAGCGATAAAGAGACTCTTCGGCGCCAGCGAACCGATAATGAGATCAAGGCTTCAGTTCTCGGACGCCTTCGTTTCCAACGCGGAGGAACTCGAAGCCGTCGGCCTGCGCGAGGTGAAATTTGAAAACGCGCTTGACCGGATCTCATGCCAGGCAAACCCGCGTCAGATAGAACGCGTGATAAGCGGCGCGGAGTTTTTAGCCGTCATCACCTACAACATCCCCGAGAATGAAGAAGAGATAAAAGAGGACATGGCAAACCTGGCGGCGGCCATGCGCCTGCTTCAGATGGACTATCTAGGCGGCCACGGCAGCCGCGGCAGCGGGCGCGTCAGCTTTAAAAACATCAGGCTGACACAGTCTGGCGGCAGCCTTAAAGAGGAGGATGTGCGGCTTCTGAATGAGACCTTCAGGGAAATAGAGGAATATGAACTACTATCTATATAAAATTTCCTTTATAACGCCGCTTCACTGCGGAAGCGGGGAGAGCGCGAAATCACTTGAAAGTTCGCGCGCCTCGATTTGCGCCGACACGCTCTTCTCCGCCCTCTGCTGTGAAGCCGCGGCGGACGGCGGCGCGCAGGCCGTTTCCGACCTTTGCGAAGGGGCGAAAAGAGGTGACGTCCTATTCAGCGACCTCTTTCCATATCACGGAGACGATATCTACATTCCCAAGCCGGCCCTGCTGCCGAGGACCTTTGGCGAGGCGCTTGAGGCAGACCGAAAAAAAGCGATGAAAAGTCTGGAATACATCCCGCTGCTGCGGCTGGAAGAATATATAGACTCAATGGAGGGGCGGTCCCTTTTTGAGCCGGAGGGAATATTCAAAAACTTTGCGGAAACCGAAATTGTTGAAAAAGTATCCCTGAAAGGTCTGGAAAAGAGCAATCCATACTTTGTGACGACCTCTGTCTTCAACAGAGGATGCGGCCTCCACGGCCTCATCGCCTGCGGGGACGAAAAAAAATTGAAGACCGTAAAACGTCTGCTGAGGCTCCTCGGCATGGGAGGGATAGGCGGAAAAGTCAGCGCGGGGTACGGCAAATTTAAAATAGCCGACGAATATGACCTTACGTATGAGGAAGATGCCTACGACGAACAGACGAAGAGGCTGTGGCATATGCTGACGACGGAAAAGACTCAGGCATATCTCAGCCTTACCACCTCGCTTCCGTCGGACGAAGAGCTTGGGGAGGCTATGGAAGGTTCCCTGACCACGCTGCGGCGGCGCGGTGGATTTGTCGCCTCCGAAAGCTATGGCGTGTCGCGCAAAAAAGACACGCAGTACTTCTTGGGCGCCGGTTCGCTCTTCCGAAAAAAATATGCCGGAACGCTCTATAACGTCGCGCGCGGCGGCGCGCACCCCGTTTACAGATATTCAAAGCCGATATTTCTGGGGGTGGACTACCAGTGAACCAGCTCAAAAACTACAGGATAAAAATAACCGTAGCCACACCAGTCTTCATCGGGTCGGGGCTGAGCTACCAAAAAAATGAATACCTTTATGACAGAGATACACGGAAGATCCACATCATAAACCCAGAAATCCTGATGCGGTGGATCGTTGAAAAAGGGCGAATACAGAATTTTGAAAGATTCTCGCTCTCCGGCGCGTCCCTTTCAAAATTCTTTGAAGATCTTCGCGTCCGTCCCGAAAGCATCCCCGGGCTTATCGAATACAGCGCCGACGCCGGCGCCGCCGTCGAACAGGGGAGGCTGATCGAGATCAAAGCCTTTATAAAAGACACCGCCAACCGCCCGTACATTCCCGGTAGCTCCCTGAAGGGCGCGCTGCGCACCGTCATCCTGACAAAGATGCTGCGGGACGCCGGACGGGAAGAATTCCTGGATAATGAAAGAATAGCGAAGAAAAATCCCGCCGCTCAAATAGAAATAAAGCATCTCCACACGCTTGACAGAGCGGGGGAAAAGGCAAACGCTCTCAACAGCGTGATGTCGGCCCTCTCCATCTCCGACAGCGCGCCGCTTGCCCAGCCCTCGCTCACGCTGTGCCGGAAGATCGACGTATCCAAAGGCGGATATGAGGGGCGGCTGAACATTGCCCGCGAGTGCCTGCGTCCGGGGACGGAAGCCGAGTTCATCCTCACCCTCAAGCCGGAGAGCGGAAAAATAGACGCCGGATATATCAAAAAGGCGGTTGAAGAATTCGGCGGATACTATAGCCGGACGTATGCCGATAAATTCAGCCTTCCGCAGGGGGCTGTAAAAGAAGATTTCAGCAACTGCATCCTTCTCGGCGGAGGCTGCGGCTATTTCGGGAAAAACATCCTCTATCCCGGCAGGGATTATGAAAGCGCTCTGCGGCTTGCCGCCGCGCTGATGGCCAAAAAATACGCAAAACACAAACACGAAGGGGATGTGGAAACCGGCGTATCTCCGCATACCTTGAAATACACGGAATATATAGAGCCGAACGGACGCGGCTCCGTCAAATGTCAGATGGGGATATGCCGTGTGGACATAGAGGAGCGCGCCTGAGATGATAAAAGAATATACGCTGAGGCTGAAGCGGCGCGGCGGGGAGGCGCCGCTTGAATATGCGGACGCCTACCCCCTCTACGCGGCGCTGCTGGAGCTGGCGGGAACACGGACCGCTCAGAACCTTCATGAGGAGGGACGCCCCTCCCTTTCGCAATACCTTATGCCCATGGAGGGCGGCGCCGGCGCTCTCTGGAGAATCACGCTGTGGAAAAAAGAAGAACAGGAAGAGATCGCCCCGCTGCTCACGAAAAACCGGGAATTTACCCTCAGATCGAAAAAAACAACGTTGACAGTGGAAGAAAAAAGCGTGATAGAAATAAGCAGCCTCTCCGAGCTGCTTGAGATCCCCGGCGCGAACCGTGACGCATCGAGGTTCTTCCTCCGTTTTCTCTCTCCCGCGTCCTACCGCAGCGGCGGCGAATACCAGATATTTCCGTCGGTGAGACATATTGTGCGCAGCGCCGCGCAGACATGGAATGATGTCTTTCCTGAAAATTCAATGGACGACGAAGAGGCGATGTCCATGCTGGAGGCCGGCGTAAAAATAACGGGCTATAATCTTAAAAGCGTTTACTATGCCTTGAAGGGAAACAAAATACCGGCTTTTTGCGGAACGGCCACGCTGAACGCGCGCCTTTCCGCGCCGATGCTGCAATTGCTGCGGGCGCTTCTCTCTCTGGGGACATTATGCGGCACGGGGATAAAGACGACGCTTGGGATGGGCGGCATGAAAGCGACAGAATCTCCGCGATGATATGAGGTAAAAGCTCTAAAGGGGACGGACGGTTCGCGATGCTGATCATTCCTGTAAAAAAATAGATTTTCATGAAAAATACCGACCGTGTTTTGTATTAAAAATTGAAGTTCGCGGAAAACGATGGAAAAAATATTGCTGAAGCTGTATATTTTACCGGTACCATTTCAACTCACCCCCGCGAGGGGACGAAAACCTGTATAACCTTCCAACCGCATTTCCGCTACCGATTTCAACTCACCCCCGCGAGGGGACGAAAACTAGGCTCTGTGTCCTACTATGTGTTTCTGGGGTATTTCAACTCACCCCCGCGAGGGGACGAAAACGCTGGGAAAGTTGATGAACAAGCACTTTTAGGCAGATTTCAACTCACCCCCGCGAGGGGACGAAAACTATCATCTTGCTTACCTCCAATATTCAAAGTGTATTTCAACTCACCCCCGCGAGGGGACGAAAACGCAGCGCGCCTATCATCAACTTCGATGCCATGATTTCAACTCACCCCCGCGAGGGGACGAAAACTGGTTACTACTCTCATCTCTGCCATTTTAGTTATTTCAACTCACCCCCGCGAGGGGACGAAAACCGTCGGCCGTGTACTCCATAATGGCCCCTACAAATTTCAACTCACCCCCGCGAGGGGACGAAAACTTGAGCAATCCGCTGGATTTTATGCGGGTATGCATTTCAACTCACCCCCGCGAGGGGACGAAAACCGCATTGCCATTGTTTTTTATGTACGCTCTAAATGATTTCAACTCACCCCCGCGAGGGGACGAAAACACAGCCACACTACCCGTAATATAAGTAATATCTATTTCAACTCACCCCCGCGAGGGGACGAAAACTGACAGCGTTTCCAGCATGGAGACCGTTACTACATTTCAACTCACCCCTGCGAGGGGACGAAAACATCTGCTATTATTATCTTTCTCATCATCTTTATCATTTCAACTCACCCCCGCGAGGGGACGAAAACCTATCATTTTCCCTCACCTCCATTAAGCAATCCGATTTCAACTCACCCCCGCGAGGGGACGAAAACTGTCGGCTCCGGCGGAAATGATCAGTTTAGCGGATTTCAACTCACCCCCGCGAGGGGACGAAAACTGGTTGACGGGCGATTCAGGACTGAGTGTGCAGCATTTCAACTCACCCCCGCGAGGGGACGAAAACTTGATGTCTTCAAAATTATACGCGAGGATGCTCATTTCAACTCACCCCCGCGAGGGGACGAAAACGATTGCTACGCCGGCGTTAATTAGTGCCCTTAGATTTCAACTCACCCCCGCGAGGGGACGAAAACCATGCGGCGTCCGGCTCTTCACCAAGCTCTTTTATATTTCAACTCACCCCCGCGAGGGGACGAAAACGAGTAGTTCCCGCCGTTGTTGCTCTGCCCACCCATATTTCAACTCACCCCCGCGAGGGGACGAAAACGTGTTCTGCCAGGAACTTTTTGTGAGTTTCAAGCATTTCAACTCACACCCGCGAGGGGACGAAAACCTCAGCCAGTTGATCAAGCGTAATAAGGTTACGCAATTTCAACTCACCCCCGCGAGGGGACGCAGGCGTGTCGTATGGCGTATTGAAGTGATTGGGATAGTTGTTTCAATACGCCTCGCCCGCGACACCGGCGTCGAAGATCCCTACATGAAAGAGGCCTCCGGCTTCCTCGACCGCCTCAAAGCCAGGACCCCGGGACTCTCCGCCGATCTGCCGACCCAATACTCATGGCTCACGGGAGAGGCCAGGACCTTCGGAGACTACAGCCTTGTCAACTTCGTCCCTTACAAAGAGAGCACAGACGACCAGATACACGCCGAACTCCTCTCCTACGGCGCGAAACTCGGAGGCCCGTCGAGGACCCAAAACGGCGTCCGTCTATCCGACGAACAATACAGCCGCCTCTGCGAACTCCACGGCACGTTGAAAATCGGAGGCCTCACGCTCATGCAGGCCCTCGAACGTGAAGCCCGCTCCACGGCCTACCAGCGAGTGCCCGAAGGCGACGCACGCATGAAAGAACTCAACTCCGTCATCGGCAAATATCGCATGGAAGCCAGAAACCGGCTCAAACGTGAATTTCCAGAACTTGCGCCCAAATCAGCATGGCGCTATAATCAATCGAATACAGCCGAAGCCGACCTACAAAAACTGATACGTTACGGGCAGTCGTAAAGAAAGGAGCACGCCAGGCATGACAAAAGAAGAATTTAGAAACCTCGCGTTAGTGGAAAGACCTCTGAAAAGGAACCTAACGCTTGAACAATTCATCGCTGAACAGAGCGTCAAAACCGACAGGTTCGACTACGAAGGCACCACCGTTTGTTATTCGACCAATTATGCCTATCGCGTCCCCTACCACCTTCGGAGCGAAGATGTGCAGCCAGCCTGGGACCACGGACACCTCGAAAAAGAATTAGACTAGTCCCTCCCACACAACCCACCCAACCAAACGCCCTCCCCTGACAAACCCAGTCACGGAGGGTGTTTTTCATTATGGTGCATTATAAGAAGAAGAAACAATTATAACTGACTAAAAGAGGTGATAACAATCTCCATAATAACAAAAACCATCTACACAGCGGACGCCGCAGCCCCTGTCTTTATCGTCTCTTTTCGTATACCTTTCGAGATTTCACACCAACATCTTTTCTGCCGGAGCGCCATGATAAACGCACCAGCAAATTGACAGAGTATAAATTTATGCTTGTAAGCGATTGCGAGAGAATGGTAAATTGCGATTTAGCGCTCTGCCCTTCCGTCGCTCCGGCCTCCGAGCCGGAGCCGAGTGGCGTTGGTTTTTGTTTTACAATCGATGTTGGAACAAACCTGAAGCCACTGGATGCC
>OGYB01000304.1_pt1 | contig 37742 bp, 43 predicted proteins | sample 1576421 | NCBI WGS metagenome assembly OGYB01 (sample SAMEA3541577, study PRJEB24748) | human gut metagenome | biome: human gut; feature: human-associated habitat; material: faeces | place: China | collected 2012
GTGCGGAAGGACGCCCGCTCCGCCCGGTAGCCGGGCAATGCCCGCAGGACTGCGATGAAGACGGACTGGGTCAGGTCCATGGCGTCCTCCTTGCTGCCGGTCTGACGGTAGACGAAGCGGTAGATTTCGTCATAGTAGGTCTGGATCAGCTGCTCCGCCGCCTCCCGGGAGTTTCGCCGCTGGATAGCCCTGATCCATGTCTGTTCCCGCTCCATCGCCTCACCGCCTTTCACAGGTATATTCGTGTTTCAGAGTACCATCGTTTCAGGGGAATAAAAAGAATTTTTACAGGATTTGGGGCGGACGATCCCAAAAGCCCCCCACCTTTCGGCAGGGAAAGCATCGTCCCCGGCTATAGCCAGGGGCAGTTCCATGCGGAAGCCCGGACCCACTTTTAGCTACGATTGGAGAAAAACACGAAAAAAGATATCAAATTCAGCACGCGCATGGCGTCCGCTGACCGTGAAAAAATCAAGACGCTGGCGGCAAAGGCCCACATGTCCATGAGCGACTATGTCACCGCCTGCTGCCTTGGCAAACGGATCGTGGTCATCGACGAGCAAAAGGAGCTGCTCCGCCAGCTCAAGGGCATCGGCAGCAACATCAACCGCCTTACCGTCCTCGCCAACATGGGCAAGGTGCAGGTCATCGGTCTCGACAAGGCCGCGCAGGAGCTGTCCGAAGTCAGCGCCGCGTTGCGGGCTGCCATGGAAGGTCGGTGAGCCGTATGGCCATCGTACATTTTGTGAACTACAAGCGGGGCACACAGTCCCGTGCCGCCATGCGCGGCGTGATGCTCTACGTCATGCAGGAAAAGAAATCCGCATGGGAGGGCGCGCCGCTCGTCAGCGGCATCAACTGCCAGCCGCAGAGCGTCTACGACGATTTTCTGAACACGAAACTGCTCTACCACAAGGACGGCGGGGTGATGTTCTACCACATGGTGCAGAGCTTCCCAAAAGGTAAAATGATTGACCCACGGCAGGCTCACGAAGCCGCGCGGCGGCTGGCGGAATACTTCGACGGCTGCGAGGTGCTGGTCTGCACCCATGTGGACCGTGAGCACACCCACTCCCACTGCGTCATCAACTCTGTCAACTTCGAGACGGGCAAGAAGCTGCACATGGCAAAGAAACAGCTGCAAGCGTTGATGCGGCGCAACGATGCGATCTGCCAGGAGATGGGGCTGCCAGTTTTTGAGCCAATCGCACAGCAGGCCCGCGGCATGAGCGGTGCGGAATATCACACGGCACTGAAAGGCCAAAGCTGGAAACTGCAGCTCATGAACACTATTGATGAGTGCATGAAATACGCCGCCGACAAGGACGCCTTCGTTTCCCTGATGGCATCCGAGGGCTACGCCGTCCGTTGGGAGAGCATCCGCAAATATATCACCTACACCACGCCGGACGGCATGAGATGCCGCGACAGCAAACTATACGAGGAAAAGTATTGCAAGGAGGTCATGGAACATGAATTCAGAATCAGAGCAGAGATTGTCTCTGCAAGAACTCAAGCAGCGCAACCTCCAGCAGACAGCGCTGCCGATGCAGGCACCACCTCCCGAAGCACGTCCCACAAAAGCGGACTGGGAGCGAATGATGAAATACATGGATGCACTGTGGTACCATGCAGATCGGCAGACGGATCTGTTGGAGAGCGTCAGCAGGCAGATGTCGCAGCTTCCCACGCGGACGCAGCTGGACAATCTGCTGAAAGCGGTGCGGCATCTGGAACAGATGACCGAACAGGCTGGGAAGCCGAAAGAGAATTCTTTTTCTCTGCACAGAATCAGACTTCCCAGACTGCATCTGCCACACGTCAGTATTCCGGCATTGATCTCTCTGCTGATGGCGGCGGCAGCACTACTTCTGCTCTGGTGGGGCTTGGGCACCGTCTGGAGCAGCTCCAGTCTGCTGATCCTGTGATTCCTGCGCGGCACTACACCGACAGAAAGGTACTGCAAAAAGAACGTGAAAAGAAGATTGCCCTCGGTCACAAGGCTGATGACCACGAGGACGAGGTGAGCTATGACTGGCAGCAGACCATGTGACGCAAAGGGAGAGTTGAAGGATTTCGACTCTCCCTTTCTGCATAGGACAAGGTTCTCGCAAATAAAATGATAGCACTGCGGGAGGTGATAGTTATTATTGTCCGCCCTTTCACTTACGATAGTGACGCGCACATTATTTCCGGCAGAAAAAATATGATCAGAATTGAAAACCTTACCCCACAGCTTACCGCCGAGGAGTGCATGGAACAGCGGCGATGTATCGAGGAAGGTCTTTTCGAGGTCTTTATAAAGTATGAAAAACACAATGAAAATGATAGCTATTTAGGAGCTGCTGCGGTATGATGTACCTGTCAGCAGCTCTTTTCTGTGAGGAAGGAGCTACAAAATGAACGCAATCTACGCAAGACAATCCGTTGACAGAGCCGATAGTATTTCCATCGAAAGCCAGATCGAGTTCTGCCAATACGAAATGAGAGGTGAACAGTACAAGGTTTATGCCGACAGAGGCTACAGCGGGAAGAATACAGACCGCCCGGCCTTTGCGGAAATGATGAACGACATCGAAAACGGAGTGATCGGCAAGGTCGTTGTTTACAAGCTGGATCGTATCAGCCGTTCCATCCTTGACTTCTCCAATATGATGGAGCAGTTCGGAACACACAAGGTCGAGTTCGTGTCCACAACAGAGAAATTCGATACATCTTCCCCGATGGGGCGCGCCATGCTCAATATCTGCATCGTGTTTGCGCAGCTGGAACGAGAAACCATTCAAAAGCGCGTGGCTGATGCCTACTACTCCCGCAGTCAAAAGAGCTTCTATATGGGCGGCAGAGTTCCGTATGGATTCCGGCTGATCCCGACGACCATTGATGGTGTCAAGACTTCCATGTATGAGATCAACACGGAGGAAGCAGAGCAGGTGCGGCTGATCTATGAGCTTTATTCCAAGCCGGAATGCTCCTACGGCGACATCATCCGCTACTTCCAGAGCCACGGTATTCTCAAAAACGGAAAGCCGTGGGGACGCACGCGCCTTGCAGACATTCTGCGAAACCCCATCTACGTTCGTTCGGATCTGTCCGTCTATGAGTTCTATCGTGACCAAGGCGCGATCATGGCAAACGATCCGAGTGACTTTATCGGCACGAACGGATGCTACTACTACAAGGGACAGGACTCCGTAGGACGCAAGCAAATGAATTTAGAAGGCAACCATTTGGTGCTGGCTCCACACGAGGGCATCATTCCCTCCGACCTGTGGCTGAAATGCCGTGCAAAGTGTCTGGAAGCGCAGCAGATCAAGCCATATCAGAAAGCCAAGAACACATGGCTGGCGGGAAAGATCAAATGCGGCGTCTGCGGATACGCGCTGGTGGATAAGCACTATTCGACCACCCGCTCCAGATACCTCCTCTGCTCCAACAAAATGAACTCCAAAGCCTGTGCGGGTCCCGGAACGATCTACACGGACGAGTTTGAGCAACTCATCTATGATGAGATGCGAAAAAAGTTGGCACAATTCAGAAAACTCAGACGGTGTAAAGGAAATCGCATTAACCCTGAATTGACTGCGTTGAGCGTTCAGCTCACGCAAGCCGAAAGTGAGATCGCCGCCTTGATGGAGCGCTTGTCGGTTGCAGACGATACCATGTTCCGCTATATCAGCGGACGCATCAAGGAACTGGACGGAAAAAAGCAAGAGCTGATGAAACGCATCTCTGAGCTGAAGCTGCACAAGGAGGCCGACTACACGGAGATCAGCAATCATCTGACCATGTGGGACGAACTGAGCTTCGACGATAAGCGGCAGACGGTAGACCAGCTCATCCGCGTCATCTATGCTACCAACGATTCCATCAAGATCGAATGGCGCATTTAAGCAAGTACAGTTATTCCATCTTGTACGCTTCGGCGAGGGGCTGCGGCTGGCAAAGGAGAAGATGGATCAGAAGAATCTCTACTTCGTCAACCCCTCCTTCGATCAGTAGGAGAACTACAAAAAATGTCCGGCCCTATGGCCGGACATTTTTTATGGCTGCGATTATTTTGCCAGAATTTTCTTCAGCTTGGCGAAGCGGGGGAGGGAGTCCACCTTGGGCAGATCCGGCTCACCCTGAATCAGAGGCAGGGCGTACTCGATGAACTGGTGGTTCACGCCGTTGCCCTCGGCATTGATCCACTCACGGGGAATTTTCTTCTCCACATTGGCCACCTCCATCAGAGGGATCAGCTTGGTTTTGCAGGCATAGCGGCCGTCCCGGACGCCGCGCTCAAAACCGATCATGCGGCCGTTGATGCCGTTGACGGCGTTTTCCACGGCGGCCTTGCCCGCCATAAAGGACTCCTCGATATCCGTCTCGGAGGCCAGATGTGCGCCGCAGCGCTGCAGCAGATTCAGCTCGATGCCACGGACCTTGGCGCCGGTCTCCTCCTTCAGCACCTGCGCCAGAATGGCGGCCAGACCGCCCAGCTGAGCATGGCCGAAGCCGTCATTGGCGGCTACCTTGGCCTCGGAGACGAAGCCGCCGTCCTCATAGTGGATGCCCTCGGAGACGGCGATGATACAGCTGCCTTTTTCGGCATAGACCCGCTTCACGTCCTCGATGAACTTGGGCATACTGAAATCCGTTTCCGGCAGATAAATGAGGTCGGGACCTGCGCCGTACTCCGACGCCAGCGCCGCAGAGGCGGCCAGCCAGCCGGCGTGGCGGCCCATGATCTCCATGACCACGATCATGCCGGTGTCATAGACATGGGCGTCGTGATAGACCTCCATCATGGACGTGGCGATGTACTTGGCCGCCGAGGCGTAGCCGGGGCAGTGGTCGGTACCGAAGAGGTCGTTATCGATGGTCTTGGGTACGCCCATGACCCGGCACTCGTAGCCCACGGATTGCATATAGGTGTTGATTTTGTTGCAGGTATCCATGGAGTCGTTGCCGCCGTTATAGAAGAAGTAGCGGACGTTATGCTTCTTGAACACCTCCAGGATCCGGCGATAGTCGGTATCGTCCTTTTCCGGGTCTGCGATCTTATAGCGGCAGGAGCCCAGAGCAGAGGAGGGAGTGTATTTCAGCAGCCGCAGCTCCTCCGGGTCCTCCAGCCCCATGTCGAACAGACGGTCATTCAGCACGCCCTTGATGCCGTGCTCGGCACCCAGCACCTGCGTGATGCAGGGGGACTTCAGCGCCGTGTCGATGACACCGTAGGCGCTGGCGTTGATGACCGATGTAGGCCCGCCGGACTGTCCGATGATGCAGGCACCCTTTAATTCTTTCATGATCTATACCTCCACAGAAGAATTTTTAATCAAGCTCTATCAGTTTAGCACGGAAATGCCATAAAGTAAATGACTGGGGGTTGCAAAAAAGAAAAAGTGTGATACAATAAGCCATGGATATATTATTCCAATCATTCCGTACAAGTCAAGAACTATTTTGCTAAAGGAGCGATTTTTATGCCACTGGTCACTTCCAAGGAAATGTTTGAAAAGGCCTATAACGGCGGCTACGCCATCGGCGCTTTCAACGTCAACAACATGGAGATCGTACAGGGCATCACCGAGGCCTGCCAGGAGGAGCACGCCCCCGTGATCCTTCAGGTCAGCAAGGGCGCCCGTGCCTATGCCAACCACACCTATCTGGTGAAGCTGGTGGAGGCCGCTGTGGAGTGCTGCCCCGATATCCCCATCGTGCTGCATCTGGATCACGGCCCCGACTTCGAGACCTGCAAGAGCTGCATCGACGGCGGCTTTACCTCTGTGATGATCGACGCATCCTCCAAGCCCTTTGCCGAGAACATCGAGATCACCAAGCGTGTGGTGGAGTATGCCCACGACCACGGCGTGGTGGTGGAGGCCGAGCTTGGTACGCTGGCCGGCATTGAGGATGAGGTGAAGGTGGCCGCTCATGAGGCATCCTATACCCGTCCGGAGGAGGTGGAGGAGTTCGTGTCCAAGACCGGCTGCGACTCTCTGGCCATCGCCATCGGTACCAGCCACGGCGCCTATAAGTTCAAGCCTGAGCAGTGTACCCGCAACGAGCAGGGCATTTTGGTGCCGCCTCCCCTGCGGTTCGACGTGCTGAAGGAGGTCTCCCGCCGTCTGCCCGGCTTCCCCATCGTGCTGCACGGCTCTTCCTCCGTGCCGCAGGAGTACGTGAAGATGATCAACGACCACGGCGGCCGGATGCCCAATGCCATCGGTGTGCCGGAGGAGCAGCTGCGTGAGGCGGCCAAGCTGTCCGTGTGCAAGATCAATATCGACTCCGATCTGCGGCTGGCTATGACCGGCACCATCCGTCAGTTCATGGAGGAGCATCCCGACAAGTTCGACCCCCGTGAGTATCTGAAGCCCGCCCGTGCCAACATCAAGGAGCTGGTGCGCCACAAGCTGGTGGACGTGCTGGGCTGCGCCGGCAAGGCTTGATAGCGTCTATTGACTCATAAAAAATTCCCGGAGAACGAAAGTTACCTACGCATAAGGACAACATTTCAAATTACCGTTCAAGTAGCATTGAAAAAGCCACTGACTCTGAATTATTCAGGGTCAGTGGCTTTTCGTTGAAAACGAGGCTGCATTCTGGTGCAATCTATGTGTATAAAAGGAACTTCTCATAATTGCGCCTTACAGAGCTTGTTTATGTAACCGTTGTAATACTGCAAGACCTGTTCCACGGCCCCGGCGTCACCGGCGCGGGCCGCCTCGATCACTGCAAGGGGCAAAGGCTCCTTATATCTGGCCTGCTTCATTCTGCAATACCTCCCGTCAGTCTTGCTCTCATGGTTTCCAGCGTCTTAGTCCTGTGCCGCTGGACGGCGCTGCGGGACATTCCCACCACCGCGCCGATCTCGCCGTCCGTCAGTTCCAGGACACAATGCAGTATCAAGATGCTTTGTCCCGGCTGGGGCAAGCTGGCAAAGGCAGCGGCCACCAGCCCGTCGCTGATCTGAAGCTCACAGCCATAGGCCGGAAATATAAAACTGTCGCTGGGGTACTGATCTATCGTGCATAGCGTGTCCAGTTCCGAAAGCGGCAGCGTTTCAAAGGATGTTTCCCAGCCACGCTGACGCTTCCTTTCCCGGAAGTAGTCAACGGCTTCATGGTACAGTACCAGCTTGCAAAAATGGTCAAACTGGCAGCGCCTCCCGTAATCATCAGGGGTAACTTTCATCTTCTCACCCCCTTTCCGTGGGGAGTGAGCAGGATGATCCTGTCCGTTGTCAGGGGCCTATGCTGGCCCTGGTCTGCTGACCGCCTCCTTTTCCATCTGATTTTTTGCCGGAAATGACAATCCGCGAAAATCGACAAAAATCGCCCGGCAGGTCGTAAACCTACCGGGCGACGATTTGAAGCGTTTTGTTGTTTTCTTACATGGTAGAGTTCATACTCATAGCCGGAATATTCCCGTGGCGGGGCAAGGCTTTTTTTAAGCGGTAGAAGTGGATTAGATTATAATGATAGTAAAACAGCATGGCGGCGTCCTCCCGTGGGCCGCCATGCCTTTAACTGCTGGGAATGACAGAAAGAAAGCAGCGGCCTTGATTTCTCAAAACCGCCACCAGTGAATATAAATTAAGCGTGAAAATGGGTCTGCCCAGCAGCGGTTTTTTTCTTTTCTGCCGCTGGGCAGATGTTTTTTCTTTAGATACATGATAAGAGGAATTTTTGAAGATTCCATAAAGATTTGAAAAATGGACGGACATAAAAGACGTCCATTACACTATCGGAAAATCAGCAAGGAAGTTTCATAGTAACCTTTGCGCCGCCGGTTTCTTTTGAATTTTCTAAAATAAGCTGACCATTATGTTGTTCCATAATCGAATTTGTAATATATAGACCCATACCAAAGTGTAACTTTGAATTGCGGCTTTGATCGCCCATATAGAACCGTTCCTGTGCGTGGCATAATGCCTCTTTAGAAAACCCCGTTCCCTCGTCTGTGACTGAAATTTCCACGAAACCGTTGTTACTCTGAACATCCACATAAAGCGTTCCGCCTTGCGGGGAGTAGTCCAGCCCATTACTGATAACATTCATAATAGCACGTTCTATCAGCACCCTATCAAATTTCAGCATTTGAGGGAGTGAAACAGTATTCATTTGCAGCCGAATTTCTTTTGTCCGGCATAGTGATTCCATATAACCGAACAAGTGCTGCATGAACGCTGGCAAGTCTATACTTTCAATATGGAGCTGATAACCAACCGCCGCCCGTGATATATCAATCAGGGTTTGAATATATGACTGCATCTGGCCGGAGCTTTCCACGACGTAACCAGCGTATAATCGTTGCTCATCATCAAGATTTGTTTCTGTGAGTAAATCAGCATTTCCTTGAATAACCGTCAGAGGCGTTTTCAAATCATGGGCAAGCGCGGCGATTTGCTCTTTCTGTGTCTGTTCGGTTTTCCATTGCCGTTCTAACGAAATTTTCAGATTATCTTTCATATCTGAAAAAGATGCAAGGACATCTTCAAACTCTTTGATTTTGGCGTGTCCTACTTCAAAATCAAGGTTTTGCTTTGAAACCTCCGCAGTTGCTTCTAAAAGCGGGGTCAGTTGTGTACGCAGGTTCTTAGCAAATCTGGCGGTCAGTATGATAATGACCAGCAGCGAATTAACAGCCATCAGGATAAACGCAAGCGTGTCAGGAGATGGAAAATATTCCGGTAGCCATGACACTGTAAATTGAGAACCAATATAATACCTTAAAACGCAAAATTCGTTTTCCCGGACAACAAGTGCAAACTGCCTCCCCGTAGCATATTCAATATATTCTCCCTTTGCGTACAGCAGGGCAATTTCTTTTTCATCATCGTCCATATTGCTGTAAAGCTCATTAAAGTTCTTGTCCAGAATTAAGTAGCCGCATCCCTGTGGAATCACAACCTTTGTAATATCCGGGGCAATCGTCAGCGTTGGAATGATCTCTTTTACCTGCAATTCACTTAGATTTGCTCTTGTAGCTAATCCAGCATTTACAGCAAGTCCCTCCAAACCAGAAGGGACAATAATTGCCGCTACCAGCATGACAATGAGGGAGATAGCAAACTGGCGAAACAATATTTTCAATGTAGGTTTCTTTTTCACTCCCATTTATATCCTATCCCCCATACGGTGCTGATCGGACTTATTTTGAAATGCTCCAATTTCGCACGAATATTTTTTATATGCGTTGAGATCGTAGAGTTATCGCCTATTCCATCAAACCCGAAAACGGCTTCATAGATTTGTTCTTTTGTAAAAACCTGTCCCCGGTTTTTCGCAAGGTATTCACAGATTGAATACTCGCTTTTGGTAAGGGGAACCGGCTGTTCTGAAACATACAGTACCTTTGCGGAAAGGTCAAATCTTATATCAGGCTCAAATGAAAGTGTGCTGTGATGCTCCCTTTTTTCTCTGCGTAAATGTGCCGCGACACGGGCGCGAAGCTCCTGAATACGAAAAGGTTTCGTAATATAATCATCCGCACCGATGCCCAATCCAAACAATATATCTTCCTCTAATGTCTTTGCGGTCAGAAAGAGAATCGGGCAGTCTACCATATTCCTGATCTGTTTGCAAAACTCAAACCCGTCTGTGCCAGGCATCATCACATCCAAAAGAATGAGGTCATAGAAATGCAGCTTTTTGATGTCTACATCATCCGCATTTTGACAGACTGTTATCAAATATCCTTCTTTCCCCAAACTGTTCTTAATCAATTCCAAGATAGAAACTTCATCGTCAACTACAAGTAAGTGGGTCAAAAAATCACCTCCCGCCCCATTATACCACATTGTCGAGGTTACTCATCATTATTTTTAATGTCAGCTTTCCGATATTCATTGTTGATATTTACAGCTACGGCATTGCTTATATCCACATCCACAATACTGTAAACGTAGCCGAAACTGAAATATTCCCCCGCCACATTTTTGAAGCGTTTCGATACCTGCCCGATTTCTTCTTGCAGTTCTGACATTTCAAGACATTCATCCGTTATGGTATATGTCAGGCCGTTATATGAAATTTCATCATAGTTTGCGGCGTTCAGCTCATAATACGGCAGAGATTCATTTAACGCCTTATTTTTATCGGCGGTATCGCGGAGCGCACCGCAGGCCGATAAGCATATAAGACTTACAAGCACAATTACCACGGCAAACAGGCACTTTTTATTCACTGTTTTTACCTCCCTCCCAACCATGAAACCAAACCAAACTGGCAATCAGCAGACAAACAGTGCAGCATACAGAAATAATCATACCGCTGAAAAAATCGGTTTTTACCTGTGCATACAGTTGGGGGCTATCCCATGCAAGCACAGTGTAATCCATAGCACGAACGCCCCAGGCCCAGGGAATATATTTCCATGTAGCGTCACCAAGCCCTGTTATCATAAGGGCAGCTATTAAACTCCCTGCAATTCCCAATCCCATAGATGCACCTTTTCCGAAGCTCATTCCCACAAACAAATGAATCAGGTAAATGGGAAGCATGGTAATCAACAATAGAATCCCTGCTTTCAGGTAAAGGCTTGCCGGAGCATCCCTATATAGTGCAGCGAATGTTCCTAACGCTAAAAATGTTGCGCCAAAAGCACAGATCATCAGAAAACCAAGTTTACCAATATACGTTGCCATGCGAGATGGGATTGTTCCCAACAAAAGCTGATAATGCCCGGCCTGATTTTCGATCTGAACAACCAGGCCCACAATAATGCCGATCAGAAACGGGAACGCAACGGCCAGCACTTCCAGATAGGCACTGATTTTGGTTGCCAGTTCCCATCTGGATATATGATAGTAACCCGCAAAAATCGCCGCACATATAATCGGAATCATGCTGTGCATATAGAGCAAAATGCTATGTTTACACTTCTGATATTCTGCTTTCCAGCAGCGAACCACAGATACCATAGTTACCCCACCTCCTTTTTCTCAAACCATCTTGCAGTTAAAAATGACAGCGCCGCAAACCAGGCCAGCGAAATGACCAATACAAGTATAATCATCCAAAATGCCATTGCCGTACTCTGATCTGCAACCGGCTCACCATTAGGCAAAATACCTAACACGGAAATCATAAGATGCGGCACCCAGCTATACGGGCAGATCATCCACAAAGAGGTTGTAGCCGTGAAAATCCCTAAAACGCTTCCAAGTCCGGCATTAAGAATAACCGTGACAAAGATACCAACTTTTTTTGATAACCATAAGCACAGCGGAACTTCCCATAGGCTTGCAATGACAATACAAGCTGTTCCGGCCGCAGCCTGCCAAATTCCGATTGTCAGGGGAATTTCGTTGATAACTAATATTGCAAAACCGCCCAACAGATTTAGCGCCAGGAAAATGAAATTCCCCACACAGGAGTAAATACCGGCCACTCCAATTTTTGCTTTCCAGACTTTGTTCTGCGAAACAGGCAATGAAGCAACGGCACGATATTTTAGTTTGCCATTATCCCGCTGTTCAATCAAGGCACAGGTGAGCGTAAGGAATCCAGGATAAAGCAGGATATACCACCAATTATAAGAATTGAGCTGGAACCAAAGAGGGGCAAAAAAGTTCATAAGCGCAGTTACAAACGGGGCCAGAACGATCAGCGTTTTTGTGAAAGTTCTCTTATGCTTTAGGTTCTCTGCCTGAATATATGCCATCTCCATTTAATATCCCTCCTTACCATTTCTGCGAATAACATCCATAAAGAGTTGTTCCAAATCTTCACCGGCGCGAAGCTCTCCCTCATATCCAAGGACGCCGCCAGCAATGATACCCACATGATCTGCAATCTGCTGGACTTCTGACAGAATATGGCTGGACAAAATAACTGTAATCCCTTTGCAGGGAAAAGAGCGAATTAACTCTCGAAGTTCCTCAATCCCTAAAGGGTCAAGGCCGTTAGTCGGTTCATCCAGAATCAAAAGCTGGGGACTGTTCAGCAATGCAATAGCAATACCAAGCCGCTGCTTCATACCAAGAGAAAACTGCCCGGCCCGTTTCTTGCCGGTATTCGTGAGCTGGACAATTTGCAATACCTCGTTAATTCGTGCATCGTCCAGGCCGAGCAATGTAGTTCTGACTTTGAGATTTTCGTATGCAGTCAGATTTTCGTAAAGCGGGGGCATCTCAATCAAAGCACCGATATGCTCCAGATCATTCCGCTTCCACGGGTGGCCGTCAAACTCGATGCTTCCCGATGTGGGGCGCAAAATGCCGGTGAGCATTTTTAAGATCGTGGATTTGCCAGCCCCATTCGGCCCCAGCAGACCATAAACCGAGTTGCGCCGGATGTTCAGTGACACATTGTTTACCGCCATTTGCCCCTTGAAATTTTTGCAGAGGTCAGTCGTTTTCAAAATCATATCCATATAATCAAGTCCTTTCTTTGATTTTACGGATAGCATACCGGGCAATTTTGAAGATTTCATAAAGATTCCCGAAAACAGAATATGAACAATACACCGTAACTGTGGAGCATATCGCAACAAAGCACCAACCTACGCATTTAGGGCCTTAAAAAGCCCTATATTTCAAGGTTTTTCCCGCATAGTCGGCGGGGTATGTGAGTGTTTTATCCTATCCCCGCCATAGTGCCGCTCTAAATGCGTAGAATTTACCAGCAGAAAATCGCCGGTTTCTCTGGCTCCATACTCCCAGATATGGTATCATGGAAAAAATCAATCTGACGGGGGTATCAGGATGGACGGACAAGAAAAGCTGCTGGACTATATCCGGCTTATTCTCGCCGGTAAGAGTCATGAGCACATCGCCATACGAAAAATGCTTACATTTCTCATAGAGATCAGGGGCAATAAATGAAACAGCTGAAGTGAACGATGTCTGATAGGTTGTATAGAGCTCACCGTAGCGGACGCACGGGAGACCCTGTTGAACTGTTTCGTTCCGCTTTATGCCGCTACCGCGCACAATCTCTCCCAAGGAGCGAATACGCACCCACTCCCACGAATCGGGGATGTCAAACGGTACCTCATCCGCCAGCGACCGCACTTCATCGCCGATTTTCTCATAAGGAGTATTATCGGCACCTTTGAGATACCAACGCCGCCTGTGGCGGCGTTGACGCAAGCATCGCATTTTGATGTCAAAATACTGCTTGCTGGGGTAAACCCCAGTCCCCCATGCCGCCTGAGGGCGGAAACTTTTCGGCAGCATTGCCGGAAAGTGAGTGCAAAAACCGGGTTCGGCTCATTGCCAAACCCGATCACAGCGGACTGCCCTAAAGCGCTTCAGACAACATTGTCAAAAGCGGTAGACGCTGAAAACCGGGTTCGGTGAATTCACCGAACCCGGTCAGACTTTTTGACAAGGTTGTCTGAAAGTAAGGGTTGGCAATCTTGCCAACCCTTACTTTACCAGATCGTCTCCCGCACCGCTCGAATCAGCGTCACCACCCATGACAGCGCCGCAAGACCCACCAGCACAAGGAAAATGCCGTCCGCCAGAGCGGTATGGGCCAGATACCACGGGCGGAATACCGTGATTACCAGTGCACCGTACAGCAGCGGCGCAGACAACCGTAGCACCTGTGCCAGACGGACGATCCCGCCCAGCAGCGCCAGCCCCAATGATAAAACAGCATACATCATGTTCCGAGCCTCCTTCTTCGATTTGTGGTATGTTACCATCGGCAGACAGACTTTATAAGGGGCTGTCTGCCGATTTTTTCGCTTTGGGTGTCAATAAGACACCCTTGATTGGACGGCGAGGGTGTCTATTGCACACCCTGGATTTCAATTTTTTGCAAAATTTTTGGATTTTTTGTTATTCACCATGCTGTTTTTTCGGGAGGGGTAGTGAGGGGGTATCTGAAAAAACAGAAAACCGCTCTCGGCAACATTGCCGGAAGCGGTCTGGAGGTGGTTTATGAACAAACAGACACATCGGACCTGCGTCCGCATGAGTGCCAAAGAATACAGCCGGCTCATGGAACGAAGCAGGGCGGCAGGGCTGTCTGCCAACGCATGGCTTATGGAGCAGCTCGTCGGCAATCGTCCCATCATCAGTCGGAACGGTGTCATGTCGGACTTTCTCTGCCTGCTCAATCAGAAGGGGCGGGAGATCAACACCGTGGCTCGTGCCTTCAACAGCGGATATGGCACGGCAGAGGGGCTCCAGCAAGCACTCGACTGTCTGAAGGACATTGCCCAGGCAGCATACGAGGTCAGGAAGGAGGGATTCACCCATGCGCCGTAAGCGCAAAAAGCCGCTTCCCAGAGGGAAACTGCGGGACAACAGCAAAAGCATCTCTGTCCGGATGACAGAGGAACAATTTCAAAGGCTGGAACGCTATCGGGAACTGACCCGCCTGCCGGTCACCACCTATTTCCGCAAGCTCATTGCAGAGAGCGAGATCGTGGAAAGACCTAGCCGGATCAGGTTTCGGCTCCACGAGGAAGTCAACAAGATCGACTCCAATATCCGCCAGATTCTGCGGAATCCCCGCGCAAAGGAACTGGACCGGGAGGCGGCGGACAGAATCCGTTTCCTGCTGGAACACATTCTCGAACAGGCCTACCACATAAACGCCCATCATGATCTGAGCCACAAGGACGGGCAGTAAACACCCGCCCGTTCGCCCCGTGCCGCCCTGTGCGGCGTTCTTCCGCACCGGGCAGCGTCCCTGCCCATCCCCTCCGGCAGAAGCCCCCACAGGCGGCGTGTGGGCGAACTCAGTAAACAATAGAAAAAGGAGAGCCTATGGAGCAAAAAGCCAATATCACCATCGACGATCATCATATCACCGTGGAGCGGATGCAGACAGCCTGCGGGCGGGAGATTCAAGTCATCTCCGTGTTTCCCCGGCATGGCAGTGAAACCGTGGAGGACAAGCTGAAAGCCCTGGCAGAACTGGACTTTCAGCAGGGAAAGCTGTGTGCGTAAAGTGCTGGACAATTCAGACCGTTCGGGGTATTGTGGTGTCGCAATGCTCTGAACGGTTTGACAAAGAAAAGGAGGGCTGTATGAATCAGTCAAACCAAATCAAGAAAACCGCTCTTTACTGCCGTCTCAGCCAGGATGATGGGATAGAGGGCGATTCGAACTCAATCCAGAATCAAAAAACCATTTTACAGAAGTTCGCGGAAGATCACCATTTCCCCAGCCCCTGCTTCTATGTGGATGACGGTTTTTCGGGAGGAAACTTCCAAAGACCGGCGTTCCAGCAGATGATCTCAGACATGGAAAACGGCGAGATCGGGATCATTGTGACCAAGGATCTCAGTCGCCTCGGCAGAAATCAGCTTCACACTGGCCTGTACATCGAGGAACGCTTCCCCATGTTCGGCGTCCGCTACATCGCCATCAATGACAATGTGGACACCGACAGCAGCGAGAGCAATGACCTCATGCCGTTCAAAAATTTGTTTAACGAGTGGTTTATTCGGGACACCAGCAGGAAGATCCGTGCGGTGCTCAAGGCCAAAGCGGAACGGGGGGAACGGCTGGGAACCAGAACGCCTTACGGCTACCGAAAGGACCCGGACACGAAGAAGTTGATAGTGGATGATGAGGCGGCAACCATCGTCCGCAGGATCTTTGCCATGTGCGCCGGCGGCAGCGGCCCCAGCCAAATTGCCCGCATTCTCAAGAAAGAGCAGATCCTGACGCCTACCATGTACGCCTACACCAAGTACGGCATGACTCATACGGGATTGGATACCCAGCGCCCATATCACTGGTCTGGGGATACAGTAGCGGATATGTTGGAAAACGAGATCTATCTGGGCAATACCGTCAACATGAAGCACAGCAGCAGATCCTACAAGGACAAGCGAAGGGTCGAACATCCAAGAGAGGAATGCCTGGTCTTTGAGAACACCCATCCCGCCCTCATTACGCGGGAGGTCTGGGACATGGTACAGAGAGTGCGGAAGAACAAGCGCCGTCTGACAAAGATGGAAGAACAGAACAAGTACTCCGGCCTTGTGTTCTGTGCCGACTGCGGCTCCAACATGGTGCTGCACCGGGCGCATACCATGTCCGCCAGCTACAATCACTTTACCTGCCGCACCTACAAGAAGGATGGGGAAGCCTGTACGGGCCACTACATCCGGGAGTGCGTTCTGGACGAGATCGTACTGGAGGACCTGCGCCGGGTGACGAGCGCGGCGCGGGAACATCCGGAAAAGTTCGCCGCCTACATTGGCAGCAAGCAGTCCGCCGAGCTTCAGCGGGAGATCCGCAGGCAGGAGAAAGAACTGGCCGCCATGCGGAAGCGGAAAATGGAATTGGACACCATCTTTAAGAAGCTGTATGAGGATAGCGTGCTGGGCCGTATCACCACGGAGCAGTTCCAAATGCTCTCCGGCAGCTACACGGAAGAACAGAGCCGCATCACAGCCGGTATTCCACAGAAAGAGAGTGAGATCCAGTGCCTGCGGGAAACGGTGAGCGGGACGGACAGCTTCCTTGATAAGGCGAAGCGGTACACGGATATCACGGAACTGACGCCGGAGCTGCTGCGGCTGTTCATTGAGAAGATCGTGGTTCACGAGAAAGAGGTAAAGTGGTCTAAACACGCTCCCCAGACCGTGGAGATCTACTACAACGGCATTGGCTATGTCGGCAGCGGTCAGCAGGATGTGGAAGAAGCACTGGAAGCACCGGAATCCCTACAAACCCAGGACACAGAGAAGCCCCGGCAGGCATCGTAAACACGATGACCTGCCGGGGTATCCCAGGAATCACTTGTTACCCCTGTGAGGGGGGAACAAAGGCTCTCCGGGAATTTTTTGTGTCTCGCTGCCGGCGGGGAGTGTGGGGGACGGAAAAGCTCATCGGCAAGCTGAAGGACTTCATCGCCAAGGTGAAGGCGTACTTCGATGGGCTGACCACCAACACCAAGGCGGAGGCGGCTCTCTTGAAGGAGATGCGGGACGGCGGACTGCACTATCTGGAGCGCATTGTGGAGGCCTATGACAAGGCGGCCACGGCGGCGGTGGAGAGCTATCAGGGAGCGGAGACCCGGAGCGAGGGCGGCGAAAACCAGTACATGGCAAGGGGCCAGTATTGGCAGCCGCAGCTGAAACAAGCGGAGTGGGAGCTGCTGGAATGGCGGATGAACGACGAGATCAAAAGCGGGGAAAACCTTCTTGACGAGGCAACCAAGTGGGTGTATGCTGATGAAAAAGGCGTACAGGTGTTCGCCTTGTACGGCATTGGCGATGGCACCGAAGCCACTCCGCTGTATGCAGTGGGCGGGGAAAAGGCCGCCGCGTACAATGCAGCTATGACTGAATTCATGGAAAGGAGCCAAAAATATGACGGAGATGGACGATCTGTTGACCCGTTGTCTGAGCTTCCATGGCGTAAGGAAGGGAGCCGGAGCGGAAATCTATCTCAGACTTCACGGAAAGCCGGAAATGCAGAAGGAGTTTCTGAACTACATGGTGGATCATCGGGAAGCGACGGGAGCGGAGCTGCTGAACGAAGCTCGGAGAATCAGCGGGGAGTAAAGGATCAGTTCTCTATCCGGGAGCCGGTGGAGGAAACCCGTGATCTTCTGGCACTGCACAATATGACAGCGGCCAATCTGCGTGGAGCGCTGGAGCCGGTGCGCCAGCCGAAGGAGTTCAGCAAGTTCGGCAACGGGGCGCTTCAGCAGCTGGTGTCCGAGGTCGGCGTACAGGAGCTGGCCCGCATCAATGCACAACGGCAAGAACGACTGGCAGTATTGGACGACGTACATTCAGGATAAAAATAACACCGTCTGGGAGGCCACGCTGAACGTGGCGGAATCCGCAAACGGTGTAAAGTATCTGTATGATATTGATCCAATAAAAAAGGTGGGGCCGCCGGTTAAGTCCAGCTCATCCACCACCTTCGTGGGGCCGCCGGTTAAGTCCGGCACATCCACCACTGGGAATATTGTAGCACAGAACCAGACGGAAAGTCAAGCACAAATTCGCAGCTCGACGCTTTCCGACCGGGACGTGCTGCGGATCGCCGCCCAAATGGCGAAAAACTCCGAGAGCCGGAGCCTGACAGATGCGGATCGGTTAGCACCTCTCAATTTCGGCTATCATGAGGCGAAGCATCTCATCCAGAGTTGTTTCATCCAGATAGAAACGGTCTCCGTCCTCCAGTGCGTTCTGCCTCGCTTCCTGTTCCGTGTCAGCATATTCAATCACCAGCGCCATCGCACCGGGAAATACACCAACTCGGAAGAACGCTCCATCTGTGGCAACGAAAAATTTTTCCCCGCCAAGATCAACCGTGCGGTATTTTGCAGAGAGGGCAGCTTTCACTTCGGTTAATCGGTTTTCAGTCAATTTCTTTTCCATCGAGGTCATAACAGCAAGTCTCTCCTTTTTTCGTACCATTCAGGTATGCTGCGTCGATATCGAAATCAAGACCGATTTCACGGCGCATATCTGGCGAACACGCATCCTGAAGTACACTAAGAGCCTCAGTATAGCCGATCAATTCCCCGGATTCAACATCATTTCTGTGCTCTTTTTGACTGAGTTCCTGTGCATATTCTTTGATAAGTGCAACAGCATCTTTGATGATATCAGCAGGATTCATTCGGACAGCACTCCTTTGGAACATTTTTTCTCTATGCCGTGTAGGGAGGCGGCGACTCTGCCTGACTGTACCTGTGTCAGAACAATGAATTTCAATCCATGCGCCCCGTGAGGGGGTGCGGCTAAGTATACCATGTATATCTTGAATTATCAACTATGATTTCAATCCATGCACCCCGTGAGGGGCGCGGCCTTATATGTTTTATGCTTTCCACTTGCCAGTCACCATTTCAATCCATGCACCCCGTGAGGGGTGCGGCGGCAAAAATGCACAATAACAGATGAACATTTTTGACAAAACAGGCAGGTTCAGCGCAGAACACAACAAACAGCGCTCCGTGACGCAAAGGGAACATAAGAAAAGTTTCCTATTACGAACCATAAGATTCGATGCCCGTCAACGCTTTTTGCACAAAAAGACCATGGAGAAGAAGCTGTGCTTCTCCTCCATGGGATACTCTTATTCTATTTCGTATATGGCTCACACACCGGTCATAACGGTCATGACCTCGAATTCCTCGGCGTTGAGGGTCTTTTTCATGGCCAGTCCCTCGTCGATATCCACGTTGACGATCTGGTCATCCCGGACGCATATGACCCGGTTGGTCATGCCCTCGGCCAGCACCCGCACCGCCTCGTACCCCATGCGGGTGGCCAGCACACGATCCTTGGCGGTGGGACTGCCGCCCCGCTGGATGTGGCCCAGAATGGTGACACGGGGGTCGAGCCCCAGATGCTCTTTGATCTCCTTGCCCACATCCATGGCGCTGGCGGCACCCTCGGCCACCACGATCATGAAGTTGGTTTTGCCCCCCAACCGGGCTGCGCGGATCTTCTCGGCCACGTGCTTTTCAAAGTCATACTGATGCTCCGGTACCAGCACAGCGGTGGCCCCCACGGCTACGCCCACATACAGAGCCAGATACCCGGCGTGACGGCCCATGACCTCCACCACGGAGCAGCGTTCGTGGGACTGCATGGTGTCCCGCAGACGGTCAATGCACTCCACGGCGGTATTGGCGGCGGTATCGAAGCCGATGGTATAGTCGGTGCAGACGATGTCGTTGTCGATGGTACCCGGCACGCCCACCACGGACACGCCGAATCTGGACAGATCCTGCGCCCCCCGGAAGGTGCCGTCGCCGCCGATGGCCACGATGCCGTCCAGCCCCAGCAGCTTGCAGGTGTTGGCGGCCTTCTTCTGCCCCTCCGGCGTGCGGAACTCGTCGCTGCGGGCGGTGTAGAGAATGGTGCCGCCCCGGTTGATGATGCGGCTGACGCTGCCGGAATTCATGGGACAGATATCCCCGGCGATAAGGCCCGCCCAGCCCCGGCGGATGCCCACGCACTCGATGCTGTTCTTCATTGCCGTCCGCACCACCGCACGGATGGCGGCGTTCATGCCGGGGGCGTCGCCGCCACTGGTCAGCACGCCGATGCGTTTCACTGCACTTTCCATATTCGGATACCCCTTTTCTCAGCCGAAGCTTAAATGTTCCAAACGTTACATACATGATACCACGGTCGGAGGAGATTTTCAAGCGCTTTTTCCTGATTTTGCCGCCGGGTGTCTATTTTTGACTGTCCTTTTTCGGCAGGCTGTGGTATACTGGCAGAAAATCAACAGGGGAGGGGACAGGATGCATCCACAATTTGCAGAGCTGACGCCCCGCTGGTTCAAGCGGGCCTTTGTCTATACCGGCAGCATCGGAGATTTCCGCTACCGTTTCGACATGGAGAAGGAAAAGAACACGCTGCACACGGCGGTTTATTCCGTGTACTGCTACGAGGCAGCGCAGGACAGGCAGGAGAGAGATTTCCCATGGGACGAGGCCGGTGTGGAGGAGCTGAAGCAGTGGCTTCAGGCGAAATACGATCAGTTTTCCGCCGGGAAAGGTCTGGCGGACTGAGAGAGTAAAAGAGGACAGGGCGCAGCCCTGTCCTCTTTTGTTCAGAGGGTGTCCTTGCCGTCCGCAGATGATGCTGAGGGTCACTCGCTTACAGGTCAACCTTCTCATATCGGGCGGCGGCACCCCGGAAGATCAGGGGCCAGCTGCCGCACCAGATCACCAGTCCCGCCGCCAGCAGCGGCAGCTGACAGGCCAGGTCATAGCCGTTGAAGCGGCTCAGTGCCGGGAAGTGGACGGCGGCCTCCATGATGAACGCCGCCACCGCCATGACGATACACGCCTTCACGAAGGATACGCCCACCTTGTAGGCCGTCCGGTAGAAGGACAGCAGGAACACGGCGTTGAACACGGCGAACAGCATCAGTCCGCAGGCGAACAGCGTCACATTGGCATTGAGGCCCACGGGATTGTCCCCGATACCCAGCTTCGCCCGCAGCAGGGCGAAGGGAATGGCGATGACCAGCGCCAGCAGCTCGATGAGCCCCACGAACAGGCAGTTGGCCTTGACGGTATCCCGCTTTCGGATGGGCAGCAGGGCGGAGTAGTACACGTCCTTCTGCTCCCGCCCGTTGAGGAAGGAGAAGAACAGCCCCAGCATCACATAGAACCACATGACGGTATAGGGGTAGGCCGGGATCAGCAGCATGACTCCGAACAGGCAGAATACCAGCGTCATAGGCTGGCACACCAGCCGCAGCTGCTTATATAATAGCGTTTTCATCCAAGGGCCTCCTCTCCACGGAAACGATGATGTCCTCCAGCGTCAGCTCCTGTCCCGGCTGGCGGAGGTAGTCGTAGTGCTGCTGGAAGTCCGCCAGCGTGCCGGTGTGCTGGATGGTGCCGTCCTTGATGAAGGTGATGTGGCTGGCGCATTTCTCCAGATCCGAGGTAATGTGGGTGGAGAACAGCACGCTGCGATGTCCATCGGCGGCGATGCGCCGCAGCAGCTCCGTCAGCTCGTCACGGGATACCGGGTCCAGCCCGCTGGTGGGCTCATCCAGGATCAGCAGCCGGGCATCGTGGCTCAGGGCCAGAGCGATCATGTACTTTACCCTCATGCCGGTAGACAGCTGATCCACCCGCTTCTCCTGGTCAATGCCGAACAGATTCAGGTAGTGACGGTACTTCTCCTCCTGCCAGTTGCCGTAGAACCGGCGGGTCACGTCGCTGAGGAGCCGTACCTTCTTCTTGGGATAGAAGTCGATGCCGCCCAGCACCACGCCGATGCGCTCCTTGATGTACTGCTCCTCCTCCCGGAAGGACTTGCCCAGCACCGTTACCTCCCCGGCATCCGGGTGTACCAGCCCCAGAAGAGCCTTCAGCGTGGTGGATTTGCCCGCTCCGTTGCGTCCGATGAAGCCCATGACGGCGCCCTCCGGCACGGAAAAGCTGACGCTCTCCAGCGAAAAGGCCGGATAGCGCTTGCACAGCCCCTTGACCGCCAGTGCGTTCATTCCTCCGCCTCCTCATCTCCCGGCAGCTGCTGAAACACCCGCCGCAGCAGGGGATTCAGCTTATCCGCCGTCTGTAGGGCGATGCCCTTTTTGGTGTCTGCCAGCAGCACCAGCGTGTCCCCCGGCTCCAGGCCGAACATGGCCCGTGCCTCCTTGGGGATGACGATCTGGCCCTTGGGGCCGAGCTTTACCGAGGACATATAGTACCGGTCGTCCTTCTTTCCCACTGCAATCCCTCCTAATATGAAAAGTATAACTTTTCTTACTTTTAGTACAATATACCACCGACAGAGACGCCTGTCAATCCCACGTTCACAAAAACTTCGGTTTACACCGGCAGGAAAACGTGGTACACTAAATCAATATAAGCTCTATATAGATCATTCGAGGAAACATCCATGCTGAAAAGTGTGAAAAATACCATATTAGATATTATCCGTCAAGCAGATCTTCTACTGCTGACCCTGTGTACTGTGACGTCCCTCTTCGGCGTGGTGATGATCTACAGCGCCACCCGGTATCAGGGGGGACTCAAGTGCGTCATCATCCAGCTGTGCGGCTTGGCGCTGGGCATTGTGCTGTATTTCGTGGTGTCCATGGTGGACCTGACGGAGATCAGCAAAAAGTGGCAGTGGCTGCTGGCCTTTAACCTTGGCTTCTTCCTGCTGCTGAAAACTCCGCTGGGTGTGTCGGCCAACGGCAATCTGGCGTGGCTGGGCGTCCGGGGCATCCCCATTCAGGTGCAGCCGGCGGAGGTGGTGAAGCTGACCTTTATCCTGCTGCTGGCCCGCCAGCTGGTGTGGATGAAGGGCCGGGGCGACATGAAGTCCATCCCCGCTGTGGGTTTGTTGGCGGGGAATCTGCTGGTGACCATCGGCCTTTACTACGTGATCTCCTCCGACATGGGCAGCGCACTGGTGTATGTGTGTATCTTCGCCTGCATGGCCTTTGCCGCCGGGGTAGCCCTCCGGTGGTTCGCTCTGGGCATCTTTGGCGCCGGGGCTGGCTTTTACCTACTGTGGGAGCTGGACAAGATCCCACCCTATATGAAGGAGCGCTTTCAGGTACTGGTGGACCACAGTCTCTATCCGCTGGGGGCCGGATGGCAGCAGACCCGGAGCCTGATGGCCATCGGCGGCGGTCGCCTGACGGGACAAGGGCTGCTCCACGGGGCTCAGACCCAGAGTACCTCCTCCGTGAACCTGCCCTTCCGGCACACGGACTTCATCTTCGCCGTCATCGGGGAGGAGTTGGGGATGCTGGGCTGTGTGCTGACGCTGGCGCTGCTGGCGGCCATCGTTATCCGCTGTATCGTGGTGGCCCGCAACGCCAAGAGCCAGCTGGACGCATACATCTGCGTGGGCGTAGCGGGGATGCTGGTGTTCCAGATCGTCTCCAACGTGGGGATGTGCCTGTTTGTGCTGCCGGTGGTGGGCCTGACGCTGCCCTTCATCAGCTATGGCGGCTCGTCGGTGGTGACGCTGTTCATCGCCATGGGCATGGTCTCCGGCATCCAGAAGCGCTCCCTGCCGGACTGGCTGCGTTAGCTGCATAGAGCTTTTCCAAGAACCGCCCCATGGGGCGGTTCTTTTGTCGTTGAAAATTTCCCTGCCCGGTTGTAATCGCCGGAGGGATATGCTATACTGACATACTGATATAATAGGTGGCTTGCAGTCGGCGGGCCGCCCTGTGATTCAAGCGAAAGCGAGGCAAAGCTTATGAAGATCGTTGTTTTGGCCGGTGGACTCAGCACGGAGCGTCAGGTGGCTCTGACCTCCGGCACCGGTGTGTGCCGGGCGCTGCGGGAGCGGGGACATCAGGCTATTCTGGTGGATATGTTCCTGGGGCTGGAGAGCTATGAGGGTCGGCTGGAGGATATCTTCGATGCCCCGGACGGCCTGTGCGGCGACAACCGGGTCACGGAGGAGGCTCCGGATCTGGAGGCCGTGCGCCGCAGTCGGAAGGATCAGGGGCCGTCCCTGCTGGGCAAGGACGTGCTGGCGGTGTGCGCCATGGCGGATATCGTGTTTCTGGCGCTCCACGGCTCCTGCGGCGAGGACGGTCGTATTCAGGCCACGCTGGATCTGCTGGGAGTACCCTACACCGGCTCTGGCTATCTGGGCAGCGGCATGGCCATGGACAAATCCGTTACCAAGCGGTTTCTGGAGTCTGAGGGTATTCGCACGGCGCCGTGGCGTGACGTCCATTACACGGCCTCCGATATCCCCCGTCTGGTGGAGGAGTTGGAGGTCCCCTGCGCCGTGAAGATCGTCAACGGCGGCAGTTCCATCGGTGTGGAGCTGCCGGATACCAAGGAGCAGCTGCGGGAAGCCTTGGCCAAGCTGCTGGCCTATGGCGACCACGTGGTGGTGGAGAAGAAGATCAAGGGCCGTGAGATCCAGATTGCCGTGCTGGGGGACACCTATCTGCCTGCGGTGGAGATCATCCCCCGTGGCGAATATTTCGACTACGTTTCCAAATATCAGAAGGGCGGTGCTCAGGAGATCTGCCCCGCCCCCATCACGGAGGAGGAGTGGCACCAGATCGGTGAGATGGCGCTGAAGCTCCACCGGGGACTGGGTCTGTCGGTGTATTCCCGCTCCGATTTTTTGCTGGATGAGGAGGGAAAGGCGTGGTGCCTGGAGATCAACACACTGCCGGGCATGACCCCCACCAGTCTGGTTCCGCAGGAGGCGGCGCAGGTGGGTTTGAGCTATGCCGACCTCTGTGAGAGGATCGTAGAGGAGTCTCTGAAGGCGAGAGGAGTGCAGCGGACATGATGACCTGTACGGCAAAGGAGCTGTGTGCGGCCACCGGCGGCACGCTGGTGCAGGACGGCGAGGGCTTTTCCTGCGTCAGCACCGACAGCCGCCGGGTGGAGCAGGGCTGCCTGTTCATCCCACTGGTGGGTGAGCGCTTTGACGGCCACACCTATCTGACGCAGGCGCTGGAGAACGGCGCTGCGGGCTGCCTGTGCAGCCGCCTGCCGGAGGCGCTGGTGCCGGGGAAGTTCTATGTGCAGGTGGAGGATACCCTCCGGGCGCTGGGACAGCTGGCGGGGTGGTATCGGGAGAAATTCCCCATCCCCGTGGTGCAGATCACCGGCTCCGCCGGAAAGACCACCACCAAGGAGATGATCGCCTCGGTGCTGAGCCAGCATTTCCTTACCCTCAAGACCGAGGCCAACTACAACAACGAGATCGGTACGCCACAGACCCTGCTGCGCCTGATGCCGGAGCATCAGGCGGCGGTCATCGAGACAGGCATGGATCACTTCGGCCAGATCCGCTATCTGGGGGAGATGGTGCGTCCCACGGTGGCGGTCATCACCAATATCGGGGATGCCCACATTGAAAATCTCGGCAACACCCGTCAGGGGACCCTGCGGGCCAAGAGCGAGATCTTCGAGCATTTGCAGCCCGGCGGGCTGGCAGTACTCAACGGCGACGATGCTCTGCTGGCGGGGCTGGAGCTGCCCTTCGAGACCATCCTCTGTGGCCGGGGAGAGAACTGCACCGTCCGGGTCACGGACATCGTCACCCACGGCGTGGAGGGCCTGTCCTGCACCGTGACCACGCCCTGCGGTGTTTATCCGCTGCACATTCCCTCGCCGGGGGACTACATGATCTATCCGGCGTCCATGGCGGTGGCCATTGGCGAGCGGCTGGGACTGACGGCGCAGCAGATCCGGGAGGGCGTGGCGCATTATGTCTCCACGGGCTCCCGGATGCGGCGCATCCGTCTGCCGGAGGAGCGGCTCATCATCGACGACTGCTATAACGCCAATCCTCAGGCTATGGCGGCGGCGCTGACCATTCTGGCGGACACCGACTGCCGTCGCCGGGTGGCGGTGATGGGAGACATGGGCGAGCTGGGACGGCTCAGCAGCGACGCCCACCGAGAGGCCGGTGCGCTGGCGGCCCGGCTGGGGCTGGATCAGGTCATCGCCATCGGTGAAAAGGCCCGGCTTATGGCGCAGGGAGCGGGGAATATCGCCCTGCACTTTGACACGGTGGAGCAGGCGCTGCCCACCGTCCGGGAGGCCCTGACCCCCGGCACAGCCATGCTGGTGAAGGCGTCCCATGCCATGGAGTTCCACCGCATCGTGGAGGCCCTTACTCAGGAAGCATAGTATACATCTGAAAACAACGAAACGGACGAAATATCCATGATCGATATCAGCGTGAACCGGCTGGTCAAGTCCTTTGACCTGGAAAAGAAAATATTGGATGGCATCACCTTCCAGATCGACACCGGGGAGCGGGTGGGCCTGCTGGGGAAAAACGGCGCCGGTAAGACCACCTTATTTCGTATCCTCACCGGAGAACTGGACTACGATGAGGGACAGGTAATGGTGGCCCCCGACCGCCGGGTGGGCCTGATCTCTCAGATTCCGGTATATCCCGACGGATACACCGTGGAGGACGTGCTGCGCTCTGCCTTTGAACGGATGTTCCGGATGAAGGAGGAGATGGACCGCCTTACCGAGCAGATGGCGGCGGGAGACAGCTCTTCCCAGACCCTGAAGCGGTACGGTGAGCTGACGGCCAGATTCGAGGGGCTGGGCGGCTATGATACGGATACCGCCGTCAACAAGGTGGCCAACGGCCTCTCCATCGATACCGAGATGCGCCAGCGGCTCTTTGACCAACTCTCCGGCGGGGAAAAGACACGGGTGAATTTGGGCCGTCTGATCTTAGAGGACACGGATATCCTGCTGCTGGACGAGCCCACCAACCATCTGGACCTTCAGGCCACGGAGTGGCTGGAGGAATACATCCGCACCTTCCGTGGCACGGTGGTGACCATCTCCCACGACCGGTATTTTCTGGACCGCACCGTTACCCGCATCATCGAGGTGCTGGACGGAAAGGCGGAGTTTTACAGCGGGAATTACAGCTTCTACGCCGTGGAGAAGGAGCGCCGCTACCAGGAGCGCCTGAAGCAGTATCTCAAGGAGCAGGCCAAGATCCAGCAGCTGGAAAAGGCTGCCGAGCAGATGCACCTGTGGGCCTTCATGGGCAATGACGCCCTCCATAAGCGGGCCTTCTCCATGGAAAAGCGCATCCAGCGGATGCGTACTACGGAGAAGCCCACCAAGGCCAAAAAAATGGATGCCCGCTTTGCCAGCCGCCAGTTCAAGGGCGACGAGGTGCTGCAGGTGAAGGGGGTTTCCAAGGCCTTCGACGGACGGACACTGTTCTCCGACATCTATTTGCGGGTGGAGGACGGTGAGCACATCGCCCTGATCGGCGAAAACGGCACCGGAAAGACGACGCTGCTGAATATGCTGCTGGGCTTGGAACCTACGGACAGCGGCATCTTTAAGCTGGGGCCGTCTGTAAAGGCAGCATACTTGCCACAAATCATTCACTTTGACCACCCGGAGCGCAGCATTCTGGATACTATGCTGTACGAGAAAAAGGGTATGACGGCCCAGAGCGCCCGGAACCGGCTGGCCGCCTACCAGTTTCAGGGGGAGGATGTGTTCAAGCCGGTGTCGGTGCTGTCCGGCGGTGAGCTGAGCCGCCTGCGACTGTGTATGCTGATGGACGAGGAGATCAACCTCCTCATTTTGGACGAGCCGACCAACCATTTGGACATTGCCGCACGGGAGTGGATCGAGGAGGCGGTGGAGGCCTTTGACGGCACGCTGCTGTTCGTCTCCCACGATCGCTACCTCATCCAGCGGTTTGCCACCCGTATCTGGGAGCTGGCGGACGGCACCATCACTGACTACCCCATGGGCTTTGCCCAGTACCGGGCGGTGAAGGCGCAGGAGAAGGCTCCCCAGCCGGTGAAGGCACCGGAGAAAAAGGGGGATACCCGACCGCCCCGCGGCAACCGCAGCCAGCAGGCCGCCCGGCGACAGCTGACCATCTGCGAAACGGGGATCAGCAAGCTGGAGGCGGAGTGCCGCCGGCTGGACGAGGAGATGGCGGCCCACGCCTGCGATGCCGGGGAACTGAACCGGCTCTATCAGGAGAAGCAGGAGGTAGAGGCCCGGCTGGAGCAGGAAATGGCCCGCTGGGAGGAGCTTTCTCTGCAGATTGAGGAATAATACGCCTTGAAAAAGCTGAGAAGTATTATCACTTTACAGATGTTTTAATAGCAAGGAAATTCTACTCTGGCCTGCTCCGGCAGGCCATCAGGAGGCACCATAGATGAGCGACATTTTGTGTTTATACTATTCCCGCAGCGGCAATACCCGTCAGACTATGGCGGAGATCGCCGAGGCGCTGGAAGCCGAGCTGGTGGAGTTCACCGACGGCGTGGACCGGCAGGGGCGGAAGGGATATTTCCGCTCCGGGCTGGATGCCATGCGGCGCTCCACCCATCCGCTGGAGAAATTCGAGACGGCTAAGCCCTTGGAGGAATACCGACTGGTAATTTTGGGCAGCCCCGTGTGGGCCGGACGGTGTGCCAGCCCCGTGCGTGGGCTGCTGAAGCGCCGGGGGCAGGAGCTGAGTCGGGTGGCCTATGTGCTGACCCGAGGCGGCGATAAGCGGTATGAGGAGGTCTATCGGCAGATGGACAGCTACACCGCCCAGCCCCATCTGCTGGAGGCATCCCTGCGGCCTGGCTCCGTGGGCTATGTGTTCTGGCGGGATAAATTCATTCAGGACGTGCAGCGCTATCTGGCGGAGCAGACGTAAGGAGGCCCCATGGAAGATCGGCTGAATCAAATTGCGGAGCGGCTGCGGCAGGTGGAGCGTGAGCTGGCCGATCCGGCGGTGTACAGCGACCAGCAGCGGCTGAAGAACCTGAGCAGGGAGCAGAAGGAGCTGACGCCTGTGGTGGAAACCTTTACTGCTTTACAGCAGACGGAGCAAGCCATCGCAGAGGCACGGGAGATGCTGTCGGACCCGGAGCTGAGGGAGCTGGCCCAAGAGGAGCTGACACGGACCAAGGAGCAGCGGGAGCGGCTGGCCGAGGAGCTGAAGCGCCTGCTGCTGCCCAGAGACCCCAATGATGAAAAAAGTGTGGTTCTGGAGATTCGGGGCGGTGTCGGCGGCGAGGAGGGCGCTCTGTTTGCGGCGGACCTGCTGCGGATGTACACCATGTACGCCGAGCGCCGGGGCTGGCAGCTGGAGATCGTCAGTCAGAACGTCACGGAGCTGGGCGGCGTGAAGGAGGTCTGTGCCACGGTGGAGGGCGACGGAGCGTGGTCCCGGCTGAAATTCGAGGCCGGTACCCACCGGGTGCAGCGGGTGCCGGAGACGGAATCCGGCGGACGTATCCAGACCTCCGCTGCTACGGTGGCGGTGATGCCGGAGGCGGAGGAGACGGAGCTCTCCATCGACCCCAAGGATCTGCAGATCGACACCTTCCGCTCCAGCGGTGCAGGCGGGCAGCACGTCAACAAGACAGAGTCCGCCATCCGCATTACGCACCTGCCCACCGGTACGGTGGTGGAGTGTCAGGACGAGCGGAGCCAGTATAAGAACAAGGATCGGGCCATGAAGATCCTGCGAAGCAAGCTCTACGAGGCGGAGCAGGCTCGGCAGAACGCCGAGATCGCCGCCACCCGGCGCAGTCAGGTGGGGACCGGTGACCGCAGCGGCAAGATACGTACCTATAATTTTCCACAGAACCGTGTGACGGACCACCGCCTCACGGGGGACAGTAAAAATTTCAACCTCGCCGCCGTCATCAACGGCGACTTGGATGCCCTCATCGATGCGCTGACGCTGGCCGATCAGACCCGGCGGCTGCAGGAGGGGTATGAGAAAGGAGAATGAGCCATGGATGCAAACACAAAGAAGCGGTACGACAAGGCTGGTCCGCAGGTGGTGAAGGCGCTGGAAAAGCGCCACTTCGAGGCCTACTACGTCTCCACGGCGGCAGAGGCTGTGGAGAAAGTGGTGGAGCTGATCCCCAAGGAGCACACGGTGTCCTGGGGCGGCACCGCCACGGTGGACGCACTGGGGATCAAGCAGCGGCTGGCGCAAGAGGGCATCGCCCTCATTGACCGGGATACAGCCCAGACGCCGCAGGAGCGGCAGGAGATGCTGAAGAAGGCGCTGACCTGCGGCACCTTCCTGATGAGCAGCAACGCCATCTCCGCCGACGGTCAGTTGGTGAACATTGACGGCACCGGTAACCGTGTGGCAGCTCTGTGCTTCGGACCGGAGCAGGTCATTGTGGTGGCGGGCATGAACAAGGTGGCCGGAGATCTGGAGGGAGCCATGCGCCGGGCCAGAGAGGTCGCCGCTCCCGTCAACGCCCAGCGGTTTGCCGGGCTCAAGACTCCATGTTCCGTCACCGGCCTGTGCGCCGACTGTACGGGGCCTGACAGCATCTGCTGCCAGATCGTCACCACCCGCATCTGTCGCCCGGCAGGCCGCATCAAGGTGGTGCTGGTGGGCGAGGAGCTGGGCTTCTGAGAAATACGCCGCAAAAGGGAAGGATCGCAGTGAAAACCATTCTATTCCATCCGGAGAGGGATGCAGATGCCATCCCGCAGGCCGCCGCTATCCTGCGGCGGGGCGGGCTGCTGGGCATCCCCACGGAGACGGTATACGGTCTGGGGGCGGACGCCCTCAACGAGACGGCGGTGCGCCATATTTTCGAGGCCAAGGGCCGTCCGCAGGATAATCCCCTCATCATCCATGTGCCGGATGCCTCGTGGCTGGAGCGGTACTGCCGGGAGGTACCGGAGACGGCCTACCGTCTGGCGGAGCGGTTCTGGCCGGGGCCGCTGACCATGATCCTGCCCCGGCGGGAGATTGTTCCCTTGCAAACTACCGGCGGGCTTGAGACGGTGGGTGTGCGCTGTCCGGATCATCCGGTGACACGGGCCATCATCGAGGCCGCCGGCGTGCCAGTGGCGGCCCCCAGCGGCAATACCTCCGGGCGGCCCAGCCCCACCACGGCAGGCCACATGGCGGAGGACATGGATGGCAAGATCGACGGCATCGTGGACGGCGGGCCGTGTGCGGTGGGGGTGGAGTCCACCATCATCGACCTGACGGTGACGCCGCCCCGGCTGCTGCGCCCCGGCGGACTGCCGTTGGAGGCGCTGGAGGAGGTGCTGGGTACGGTGGCGGTAGATAAGGCCGTCACCGGGCTTCTGAAGGACGGGGAAAAGCCCCGTGCGCCGGGGATGAAGTACCGTCACTACGCACCCAAGGCACCGGTGACGGCAGTGACCGGAGACCCAGCCCACAGCGCTCTGGTGATCCGGGGCCTGCTGCGGGAAAAGGCGGGGGTCATCTGCTTTGACGAGTTCGCTGGGTATTTTGAAGGTCATATCGTTCATCGGCTGGGGCCGTTCACGGACAAGCTGGCGCAGGCCCAGCGGGTGTTCGACGCTCTGCGCACCTTCGACGGAACGGACGTGACGGAGATTTTCGCCCAGTGTCCCGATGATGCGGGGCTGGGTCTGGCGGTAGGGAATCGGCTGAAAAAGGCGGCGGGCTTCCACCTCATTGACGGAGATGCCCCAGTGGTCATCGGCATCACCGGCGGCACCGGGTCCGGAAAGACCAGCGCCCTGCAGGCGCTGGAGGCGCTGGGCGGCACGGTCTTAGACTGCGACGCCGTGTATCATCAGGCCCTGCGGGAGGACGAGACCCTGCGCCGCCGCATCCGGGACGCCTTTGGCGAGGTATTTCGGGGGACGGAACTGGACCGGCAGAAGCTGGGGAGTCTCGTCTTTTCCAATCCGCAGGCGCTGGAGCGGCTCAACGGCATCATTTTCGACTATCTCCCCGGCGTGCTGCGGAGGAGGATGGAGGGAAGGGTTCTGGTGGGGCTGGATGCCATCAACCTCATAGAGAGCGGCCTGGGGGAGTTGTGCTGCCGGACGGTGGCGGTGCTGGCCCCCGGCGAGCAGCGAGTGCAGCGGATCATGCAGAGGGATCATATCCCGGAGGAGTACGCACGGCTGCGTATTCAGGCCCAGAAGCCGGACAGCTATTATCGTGAGCACTGCACAGATGTGCTGGAAAATCAGGAGGAGACGCCGGAGGCGTTCCGGGAGAAGGCGGAGATTTTTTTCCGGGATCTGCTGCGGCAGCTCCACCATATCACCGAAGGAGGACATGAACAATGACCGATGAAATGAAGGCCAAAAGAGAGCTGCTGTTTTCCGGCAGCAAGAACGGCTATGACCGGGTGGACCAGCAGACGCTGGATGCCATGGAGGCCCATTGCCGGGACTACAAGAGCTTTTTGGACCACAGCAAGACCGAGCGGGAGTGCACGGCCCACACCGTGGCGCTGGCGGAGGCGGCGGGCTTTATCCCCTATGAGCGGGGCATGGCCCTGCAGCCCGGCGACCGGGTATACCGGGTGAACCGGAAGAAGAGCGTGATGCTGGCCGTGATCGGCAGGGAGAGCCTGTCCGAGGGCGCACAGATCGTGGCCTGCCACATCGACTCTCCCCGTCTGGATCTGAAGCCTCATCCCATTTATGAGGACAGCGAGCTGGCCTACGGCAAGACCCATTACTACGGCGGCGTCCGCAAGTACCAGTGGGTGGCGATCCCCCTGCAGCTGCGGGGTGTGGTAGCCCTGAAGGACGGCACGGCGGTGTCCGTGGTGCTGGGCGAGGGCGACGAGCCCAAGTTCGTCATCAATGATCTGCTGCCCCATCTGGGCGGTGAGCAGGGGAAGAAGCCCCTCAACGAGGCCATTGCCGGTGAGACGCTGAACATCCTCATGGGCAGCCGTCCCTTGGGCGACAGCGAGGACAGCGACCGTGTGAAGCTGCGGGTGCTGGATCTGCTCCACGAGAAGTACGGCATCTGTGAGGATGACCTGACATCCGCCGAGCTGGAGGTGGTCCCGGCCTTTAATGCCACGGATATCGGTCTGGACGGCAGCCTCATCGGTGCCTACGGCCACGATGACCGGGTGTGCAGCTATGCGGCGCTGAAGGCTCTGTTGGAGCTGGAGATCCCCACCAAGACCGCCGTTTGTATGCTGGCGGACAAGGAGGAGATCGGCTCTATGGGTGTCACCGGTATGCAGTCCGCCTTCTTCGATACCTTTATGGAGGATCTGTGCGAGAGTCAGGGCGTTGCCCTGCGGGTGTGCTATGAGAGCGCCTTCTGCCTGTCCTCCGACGTGACGGCGGCCTATGACCCCAACTTCGCCGAGGTGTATGAGAAGCGCAACGACGCTCAGGTGAACCACGGTCTGGGGCTGTGCAAGTACACGGGCGCCCGTGGCAAGGGCGGCTCCTCCGATGCCGACGCCGAGACGGTGGCTTATGTCCGCCGGGTGATGGACGAGGCCGGCGTGGTGTGGCAGATCGGTGAGATGGGCAAGATCGACGCCGGCGGCGGCGGTACGGTGGCCCAGTACATGGCCAACCGCAACATCACCACCATTGATGCCGGTGTGCCGGTGCTGAGTATGCACGCTCCCTTCGAGACGGTGGGCAAGCTGGATTGCTACATGAACTATCTGGGCTGCAAGGCCGTCTATCTGGCATAAAAGTGCAAATAAATACACGAAACAGGAACCGGCGTGACCTTTACGGGTCAAGCCGGTTCCTGTTTCGTTATTATTAAAGAAAAATGTCATTTGCTTCCATTCTGCGACAGCGGCAGCGCCATATACTTTTTTGTCTCGCAAAACCCCAGCGACGCATACAGGCGCAGCGCATCTCTGTTACGGGACATCACCTTCAACTCAATGCTGGCAGCGCCGCAGCCCGACGCAAACTCCTGAAACTTACGGAATAGATCTTTGGCGATTCCCTTCCCACGGTAGCCCTCTTCGACATACAGGGCATCGACGATGGCGATGGGCTGCAAGAGCACCTGCGGGATCCGGTATGTAAATCCATAGAGATATCCAACGATGATCCCATGGTCCTCTGCGACATAAGCCTTACAGCCTTCTGCGGCTATTTGCCCGGCGTAATTGTCCTCTATGACGACCTCTGGACTCAAATTAGGATCAAATCGGGCCTCATAACGGATCAGCTTCGTCAGGAGTGCATCCATATGCACACAGTCATTTTTTGTGGCTTCTCGGATGTTCATAATAAATTCCTTCCGTACTTCATCTACTGCCTGCGGGCGGTGAGATAGTCATCGCCGGGCCGCCAGTAGGGACAGCTGTCTGTCTGGGAGGTGAGGAAGCGCACCATCTCGTCCTCGTCCAAGTCCATGTCGCAGACATAATCGTCGTAGTTCTCATCGTACTGATAGAACACACAGCTCTCACACTTGGTCATTGGATGTCCTCCTTGCTGCCGTCCTCCGCCACCAGCCGGGTGGACAGAAAGGAGGTACGGCGATAGTAGATCAGCGTGGCGGCGCTGCACACCAGCCATCCGGCGGGATAGCCCATGACCAGCGGGATCAGCTCATGGGAGATGTAGTGGGACATAATGAACAGGTAGACCTGTCGGAACAGCACAAAGGAGCACAGCATGATGATCATGGTGGCCTTACTGTTTCCGGCGCCCCGCAGGGCAGCTGCGTAGACCTGATTAAAGCAGCACAGCACATAGAAGGGGGAGATACACCGCAGCAGCAGAGCGCCGTAGGCCACCACCTCCGGCTTCCGGTTGAAAAAGGCCGTCATCTGCGGGGCAAAGACCAGCACCGGAATCATCACCAGCACCGTGGCGGCCATGGCAATGGCCAGCGCACGGCGCACGCCCTGCCGAGCACGGGGTTCGTTGCCGCGGCCCAGATTCTGCCCCACAAAGGTAGTGGCGGACAGGGCCAGGGACTGCATCGGCAGCAGCATCAGCTGGTCGATCTTGGTATAGGCCGTCCAGCCGCCCATGCAGTCGGCGCCGAAGGAGTTGATGTAGGACTGGACAAAGACATTGGAGAAGGCGGTGATGGCCATTTGCAGAGCGGAAGGGACGCCCACCCGGATGATCTGCCGCAGCACAGGAAGATGGATGCGAAGGTCACGGGGGATCAGCCGCACTGTCTGCTCCGTTCGCAGAAGGACAACGATCACCAGCAGCGCCGAGACGGCCTGTGCAATGACCGTAGCCCAGGCCACGCCCTCCACACCCATACCGAACCGCAGCACGAACAGCAGGTCCAGCGCCGTGTTCAGTACGGCGGAGACCACCAGAAAATAGAAGGGGCGGCGGGAATCCCCCACGGCCCGGAGGATGCCGGAGCCCATGTTGTAGATCAGCAGGCCGCTGATGCCGCCGAAATAGATGGTCAGATAGGCGGAGGACTCCGGAAATACCTCGGCAGGGGTGTTCATCAAACGCAGCATCAGGGGCGTAAAGCCGATGCCAAGCGCCGTGAATACTGCACACAGGATCACCGTCAGCACCAGCGCCGTGTGGACGGCGTCGTGGACCCTCTCCGTGCGTCGTGCGCCGTAGTACTGGCTGATGACCACGCCGGCGCCGCTGGAAAAGCCCAGAAAGCAGCCGATGAGCATATTGACGATGGGGCCCACTGTGCCTACGGCGGAGAAGGCCTCGTTGGAGACGAAATTGCCCACCACCCATGTATCCACCATGTTGTACAGCTGCTGGAAGATGTTGCCCGCCAGCAGCGGCAGCGCAAAGCGAATCAGATGGCCGGTGATATTGCCTTCGGTCATATCCACGCCGGAGCGGGGCGGATGAGGGTGCTGGATATGGTGCATAGTCTTGCGTTCCTTTACATGATTTTCGTATAGGTATAAGCATATCACGGTTTGGGCGGCGGTTCAATAGGCGCACCGCAAAATCCGGCAGCTACTCCGCAAATTCCGACAGCTCTGCCGGACGCATGACGGACACCTCATAGGCCACTCGCTCCTGCGGCCCGGTCTCCAGATTCTTGGTGTAGGTGCGGCTCTGGATGCGGCCCTCCACCGTCAGACGGGCGCCCACCGCCAGAATGGACGTCTGACGGGCAACGGTACCCCATGCGATAAGGGGGAGGTAGTCCGCTCGGCCGTAGCGCCGGTTCACCGCCAGAATGATATCGCAGATCTCCCGTCCCAAGGGCGTGCAGCGCAGGGTAGGGGGCTTACAGAGCACGCCGGACAGCCGAATGCGATTCACCGGCCCCTCTCCACCGGGCTGGAGGGTCTGGGCAAAGACCGACACCACCAGCCGTGGCCCCTGTCCGCTGCGGTTGTTGAAGGAGCGAAGCTGGCCGGTGACGGTGACGGCTGCGCCGGGGGACAGGGGACACAGCTCCAGCAGCGGCTGGGGGACGATCACCGGCAGACAGTCCTCCTGCCCGGAGAGCCGGGGGACGGACAGCAGGAACCGGGAGAAGCTCTGGCCGTGGTTGACGTGGGACGGCTGCGGCTGGGTGAGAACCTGTCCGCACAGAAGAACGTGGTTGAAGTTCTGTTCCATATTCGGTCACCTCGTTGGTTGAAGTCAGCACACTATATGTACCGCCTGCGGAGAATATGTGCTTTTCAAACGGAAAGAAATCTGCTACAATGGAGCAAACGACCAAAGGAGCGTGAGACCATGCGTTATAAGGGAAAGGTATACCGTCCGCCCAGTGAGGCTTACAGCCTCATCGTGCAGGTGACCTACGGATGCAGCCACAACGGCTGCGCCTTTTGCGATATGTACGACGACAAGCACTTCGCCATCCGACCCATGGAGGAGGTCCGGGAGGACTTCGAGATGGCCCGCCGGGTCTATAAAAAGGTGGAGCGGGTCTTTCTGGCGGACGGCGACGCCCTGATGCGGAAAACGGAGGAGCTGAGCCAGATCCTGGGCCTGATCTACGGTCTGTTCCCGGAGTGCCAGCGGGTGACGTGCTACGCCTCGCCCACCAGTCTCCAGATCAAAAGCGAGGAGGACTTGCGCCTGCTGCGGTCTCGGGGCCTGAACATGGTGTATATGGGGCTGGAGTCCGGCTGTGATGAGGTGCTGCGCCGGATGAACAAGGGCCACACGGCGGCGGCCATCGTGGCGGCGGGGCAGAAGGCCCGGCGCTGTGGACTGGCCCTGTCGGTAACGGCCATCTCAGGACTTGGGAGCCGGGAGCTGATGCGGGAGCACGCCATCGGTACGGCGGAGGCATTCAGCGCCATGAAGCCGGAGTACATCGGCCTGCTGACGCTGATGGTGGAGCCGGGTACGCCGCTGGAGAAATGGGTGCGTGAGGGCAGCTTTACCGTTCTTGGCCCGGAGGATATCCTGCGGGAGACGGAGCTGCTGCTCCAGCACATCGACAGCGAGGGCAGCGTTTTCCGGATGAACCACGCCTCCAACTACCTGACGCTGAAGGGGACGCTGAATCAGGACCGGGACGCCATGCTGGAGCGAGTGCGGAAGGGCCTGGAGGGCTACGGCCTGCGACCGGAGTACTTGCGTGCTCTGTGAGCGCTGCGAGCAAAGAACTGTAAAGTATTATTATTTCACAGAGGAAGCCGCCCTCCGGGGCGGCTTTTCATTTCCCCGCATATCTCCCACTGCCTCCGGCCCCGCCTTCCGGCCTCCGCTAGGGTAGCGGCGTAGCAGGTTCACCTGCCCAAACGCCAACCCGCATGGAGGCATCATGCCCGACCCCCACGAAACCCTCGCCGCCGCTGTTGACGCCATTGTCGCCGAAGGGGCCGCCCCTTCCGGTCGCGCCTACGCCGCGTTCGAGCACAGCTGGACCGACCGCTGGGCCGACACGGAAGTGGCCGTGTCCTATCGTTTCGCCAAGCCCTCGCCCACGCACATCAAGCGGTTGCAGTCCACGGCGGCGCGCAACCCCGCGCAGGCGTCGCGCGCGCTGATCCTGGACGTGATCCACCCTGACGACCGCGCCCGGTTTCTCGCCGACGCGGACAGTTACCCCGGCCTTGTCACCACCATGAGCAGCGCGCTCATCAAGGCGGTGGGCCTCGGCGACCTGGGAAACTGATCGACGCCGCCCGCCAGCGG
>OGYB01000324.1_pt1 | contig 35958 bp, 28 predicted proteins | sample 1576421 | NCBI WGS metagenome assembly OGYB01 (sample SAMEA3541577, study PRJEB24748) | human gut metagenome | biome: human gut; feature: human-associated habitat; material: faeces | place: China | collected 2012
AGAAATACTACACGCAGACCTCCGATCAGGAGGACCTGATCTCCATCGGCACCATTGGACTCATCAAGGGCATCTCGACTTTCGACCCGAAAAAGGGCGCGCGCCTTGCAACGTATGCGGCAAGGTGTGTTGAAAATGCAATACATCCGCCGGGGCGTCATTTCCCCTTCCGACTCACAAAACGGGACCGCTGCGCAAGCAGCGATCCCGTTTTTTAAGTTTCAGAAAGCGCAGAAAGCATGGCATCCAGCAGCGCAGCCTGCTCCTCCGGCGTCGGTGCCAGCTCAGGCAGCAGTTCCTCAAGCAGAGCGGCATGCACCTGCGCCACGCGGCGCGCCAGAAGCGCCTCCGGCTGGTCAGGTCGGAGCACACGGATAGCAAGCTCCCCTTCCATACGATCACCCCCGCGGGCATCCTATGCCGGGGCGGCGGGGCTTATTCCGGCAGCTTCGCGACGAGCTCCTCGAGCGCCTCGCCGAGCGCCTCTTCAAACGTCGGGTGCGGGCGCATGGCTGCCAGCAGCTGGCGGGCCGTCATGCCGTTGGCAATGGCCTGACTGAGCTGGCCGATCATATCGGTCGCATGCTCGCACATGAGCTGCGCGCCGAGCAGCACGCCGGTCTGCGCGTGGGCGACGACCTTCATAAAGCTGCGGCCGGTCCCGGCGATCATGGTACGCGCATTGGCAAAGAGCGTGCACTTGCCGACCTTGACCGGGATATCGCGCGCCTTGGCATCGGCCTCGGTCAGGCCGACGGAGGCGATCTCCGGGCGGCAATAGACGCAGCCGGGGACGAGGTCCAGCCGGACGCTCGGCGTGCGGCCCGCAAGCCGCTCCACGCAAGCCGTTCCCTGCGCCGCCGCGACGTGGGCCAGCTGCACCGGGGACGAAACATCGCCGATGGCATAGATGCCGGGAATGCTCGTCTGCCCGTTTTCATCCGTATGGATGCGGCGGCCGTCCGTCTCCGGCTGGAGGCCGTCTGCGAACAGGCCCTTCCAGTTCGGGCTGCGGCCGAAGGCTGAGAGCACGGCCTCGCCCGTGACAGCGTCTTCCTTGCCGCGGGTGGTAAAGTGGACGGTCAGACCGTCCTCGCCCTGCTCGACGCGCTGGACCATGGAGTTGGCAAACACGCGCACACCCTGCTTCTTGAGCAGCTGTGCAAGGTTCTGACCGAGCTCGCGGTCCATGCCGGGCAGCAGGCGGTCAAGGCCCTCGATCACGGTAACCTCGCAGCCGAGGTCGCTGTAGAACGTGGCAAATTCCACGCCGATGACGCCGCCGCCCATGATGACGATGGAGCGGTAGAGGCGGTCCGTTCCTTGCAGCAGCTCGTCCGAGGTCATGGCAAGCTCCAGGCCGGGAATGGGCGGGCGCGCCGGAACGGAGCCGGTGGCGATGAGGATATGATCCGCCGTGACGGTCCCGGCATCCTGCCCGGTGATCTCGACGCAGCCGGGAGCTGTGATGCGGGCGCGGCCGCGCAGTAGCGTGACCTTCGCGCTGCGGAACAGGCCCTCGATGCCGCTGCTGAGCGTCTGCGAAATTTCGTCCTTGTGGCGGTACAGCGCCGGAAGGTCGAGGCTCGCGCCATCTGCGCAGACGCCCGCGCAGTGGTGCGCATCGCTCCAGACCTGCGAGGCGTGCAGCAGAGCCTTCGTCGGCACACAGCCGCGGTTCAGGCAGGTGCCGCCGCACTCGCGGTCCTCAATAACAGCCGTATGCAGGCCAAGCTTCGCGGCGCGCAGTGCGGCGGTATAGCCGCCGGGGCCCGCGCCGATGACGATGAGTTGATAGTCTGCCATAGGCACTCCTTTCAAATTTCCTGCTCGCCGAGCAGGGCGCACAGGTCGTCCGCGATCTGACAGCAGGCGGGCACCTCGCGCACGCGGCCGCACAGGTCCGCCACGCGGAAGCGGCAGCCGCGCAGGGCCTCCGCCAGCGGCGCGGCAAACTCCGCGTCCATCGAATCGGTGTAGACGGCCGCATCGCGGCAGACGCCCTCCTCGACCTGCAGCTCCAGCGTGATCTCGCCCCAGGGGTAGCGCGCTCCGCAGGAGAACGGGAACGGCTGCGCTCTGCCGTAGATCCAGTCATAGGAGGCAAAGCGCATGCGGCGGGCCTCGATCTCCGAGGCATCGAGCTGCGATTCCGTGATCGTGGTGACCGGCAGACCGTAGACATCCGCAAACGCCTGCGCCATGGCCTGCTGCATCTGCGAAATGCGCAGACCCGGATGCAGCTCGGACAGGTTCACAACGCGCGACGGCACGGACGCGACGCCCTTGCTCTGCAGCTTGCGCTGCGACGGCGTCAGGTATTTGCCGAGGTTGGCCATGTCGACCGAGACGAGCAGCGTGCCGTTGTGGAACGAGCAGCCGTTGTGGTGATAGAACGAATTGCCGGAGAATTTCCGCCCGGCGGCCAGAATGTCGTTGCGCCCGGAGAAGCTCGCCTCGATGCCGAGGGAGCGGCAGGCCTCGACGATCACACGCTGCTGCCGGTGCAGATCGTACTCCGCCGTGGGCAGGCTGAACGTGAAATTCAGATTTCCCATATCGTGATACACAGCGCCGCCGCCGGAGAGGCGGCGGGAGAGCTTCCCGCCGTCCTGCTCCAGAAGCGCCGTGCGGCACTCCTGCCAGGCATTCTGATTCCGGCCGATGACCACGGTATGGCGGTTCTGCCACAGATAGAGGATGCAGATATCCGCCGGGACCGTATCGGTCAGGTATTGCTCCAGCGCGAGGTTATGATACGGATCGGTGTTGTCCGTGCAGAGGTACAGCAGCTTCCGGATCATGCGCGCGTCCACCTCAGGATGGGATTGCGGGCAGCCTGCACCTCATCCGGACGGCCGATCTGCGCATGATGCGGCGCAGCGTGCATATATTCCGGGTCCTTGTGGCCAAGCTCATAGAGCTTGCGGAAAATTTCCGCCGCCTCGTCGAGCGTTTCCCGACTCTCGGTCTCCGTCGGCTCGAGCATGAGGGCCTCATGCACGATGAGCGGGAAGTACATTGTGGGCGGATGCATGCCATAGTCGATGAGCGTCTTGGCGACATCCAGCGCGGAGACGCCGGTCTCCTTCTTGAATTCGCTCAGGTCAAGGACAAACTCATGCATGCAGATGCGGTCAAACGCCGGGCGGAACGTGCCCGCCATGCGGCGCATGAGATAGTTCGCGTTCAGAACGGCATTCTGTGCCGCCTCGGGAACGCCCTCGCGTCCGAGCGTGAGCAGATAGGCCAGCGCGCGCACCACGACGAGGAAGTTGCCCGCAAAGGCGCGCACCTGGATGTGGCCCTCGCCGTCCAGCGTGGCGGAATGCGGCAGATAGGGCTTCAGGAAGTCCTTGCAGCCGACCGCGCCCGCGCCGGGGCCGCCGCCGCCGTGCGGCGTGGAGAACGTCTTGTGCAGATTCAGATGGATGCAGTCAAAGCCCATGTCGCCGGGGCGCACGACGCCCATGACGGCGTTCAGATTCGCGCCGTCATAGTAGCACAGGCCGCCCGCCTCGTGGACAAGACGCGTGATCTCCAGAATGTTTTCGTCAAAAATGCCGACTGTGTTCGGGTTCGTCAGCATCAGGCCGGCGGTGTCGTCGCCGAGCACGGCCTTGAGCGCCTCGAGATCGACGCAGCCGTTCGGCGCGGACGGGATATTCACGACCTGATAGCCGCACATGGCAGCTGTAGCCGGGTTCGTGCCATGCGCGGAATCCGGAACGATGATCTTCGTGCGCTTCTTGTCGCCGCGGGCATCGTGATACTGCTTGATGAGCAGCACGCCCGTGAATTCGCCGTGCGCACCGGCAGCGGGCTGGAACGTCATGCCGTCCATGCCCGTGATCTCACACAGATACTGCTGCGCAAGCTCCAGCACACGACGGCAGCCCTGCACCGTGTGGGCGGGGGCCAGCGGATGGATGCCCGTAAAGCCAGGCAGCGCGGCCATTTCCTCGTTGATCCGGGGATTATACTTCATGGTGCAGGAGCCGAGCGGATAGAAGCCGCAGTTCACGCCGTGGACGTGGTGGTTCAGCTCCGTATAGTGGCGGCTGAGGTCCTGCTCGCTCAGCTCCGGCAGAACGGGAGCCTCCGCGCGGCGCAGGGACTCCGGCAGCGGTGTCTCCTCGACGTCACACGCCGGGAGGATGCTGCAGCGGCGGCCGGGAACGCTTCGCTCAAAGATCAGCTTCATTTGCTCAGCACCTCCTTCACGATGGCGATGGTGCGGTCCAGCGCTTCGCGCGGGACCTTCTCCGTGGCGCACCACAGGATGCCGCCCTCCAGCGGAAGACCGCCGAGGATATCGGCCTGCTCCAGCGCAGCAAGGATCTCGTCCTGCTTTGGCAGGTCCGTAACGAACTCATGGAAGAATTCACCGGAATAGCGCAGCGTCACGCCCTCGATGGCCGCAAGGCCGCGGGCGAGATAGTGCGCCTTGGCCATGCTCTGGCGCGCAGCCTCGGCAAGGCCCTCGGGGCCCATGGCGGAGAGATAAACGCCCGCCGTCAGCGCGCACAGCGCCTCGTTCGAGCAGATGTTGCTGCTGGCCTTCTCGCGGCGGATGTGCTGCTCGCGCGCCTGCAGCGACAGGACAAAGCAGCGCTCGCCGTGCGAATCGACCGTCTGGCCGACGATGCGGCCCGGCAGCTTACGCATGTGCTTCGACGTAGCGGCCATGAAGCCGAGATACGGGCCGCCCCAGCCGAGGGGCATGCCGAGCGGCTGGCCCTCGCCGACGGCGATATCCGCGCCGCACTCCTTCGGCGTTTTCAGGATGCCGAGGGCGATGGGGTTGCAGCTGAGGATATACAGCGCGCCCGCTGCATGGATGATCTCGCCGAGCGCTTCGGCGTCCTCAAGCTGGCCGAAGAAGTTCGGCTGCTGGATGCACACGCCGGAGACGTCCCCGGCCGTCAGAAGCTCGCGCAGGGCGTCCGGATCGGTCTTTCCGTCCTTGACGGGGATGACGCGCAGCTCGTCGCCCGTGCCGTAGCAGTAGGTACGGACAGTGTTGATAACGTCGGGATGGGCCGCGCCGGAGATCAGCGTCACACGGCGCTTGCGGTCGCGGCACATGGCTGCTGCCTCGGCGGCGGCTGTCGCGCCGTCATAGACGGATGCATTGGAGACGTCCATGCCCGTCAGCTCGCAGATCATGGTCTGATATTCAAAGATGGACTGGAGGATGCCCTGGCTCAGCTCCGCCTGATAGGGCGTGTAGGCCGTCAGGAATTCCTCCTTCGCCGGGATATACTTCACGATGGAGGGGATGTAGTGGTCATAGGCACCGGCGCCGCGGAGAATGGTGGAAAACACCTTGTTCTCCCCTGCCAGCTCCGTCATGGTCCGCCGCACCTCCAGCTCGCTCATGCCGGACGGCAGATCGAGCGGCCGGTCCAGATACATGGACGCGGGCACATCGCCGTAGAGCTCGCGGAAGTCGTGCAGGCCGATGGCCCGCAGCATCTCCTGCCGCTCTTCGGGGGTGTTGGGAACATAGCTGCCCATGTCAGCCCTCCTGCGCGCAGAAGGCCTCGTAGGCGGCGGCATCCAGCAGCTCTTCCGTATCGGTCACCTGCTCGACCTTGATGAGCCAGTTGCCATAGGGATCGCTGTTCAACAGCTCGGGATGGTCCAGCAGCTCCTCGTTGACCTCGAGCACCACGCCGCTGACCGGGCTGATGAGATCGCTGACGGCCTTGACGGACTCGACATCGCCGAAGGCCTCTTCTGCCGTGACCTCGTCACCGACGCCGGGCAGATTCACAAACACGACGTCGCCCAGCGCATCCTGCGCGAAGTCGGAAATGCCGACGACCGTGACGTCGCCCTCGGTCTTCACCCACTCATGGGACTTCGTGTACTGCAGCTCAACAGGATAATTCATGGTAGTTCCTCCCAGATAAATTTTTCAGTATTTTTCATGTCGGTTTTCCGCCCCGCGGATGCGGGGCGGACTTTATTGATTTCAGAAACCGATCTCTCCAGCAAAGCGATCGAGCGCGGCATTGAACTCCGCGTCGTTGAAGCAGTAGTGCATCTTCGTGAAGCGGCTGCGCAGGCGGACGACATCCTCCGAGATGTCCTTGCCGCGCAGGATGCAGTCTGCCATCAGGGAAGCCAGCTCGTCGAACTCTGCCGGGCCGAAGCCGAAGCGCGTCATCTCGCTGACGCCCATGCGCAGCGCGCCGCTGGCGGTGAAGCCCTCTTCCTCCGGCGTGGCCTGATAGTTCACGATGACGTTGTTCTCCTCGAGCCGCTCGGCGACCTCGGGACCGGTGCCGTAGCCGACGGAGACGATGACCTGATGCGTTTCGGTGTAGTCGATGGCGGGATCGCCCTGCACATCGAGGCCCTGCGCCTTGAGCGCGCGGGCGAAGTGCTTTGCATTGGCGATGATGGCGCTCTGATAGGCATCCTTGAAGTGGTTCATCTCATAGGCGGCCATCAGCATGCCGAGCTGCGTGCCGAGGTGGTGGTTCGAGACGCTGCCCGGGAACGTGCGGCTCTCAATGGCCTCCCACAGGCCCCACTTGAGGTCCTCGCGCTGATAATTCACGCCGATGACGCCGCGCTGCGGGCCGAAGAACGTCTTGTGCGTCGAGCCGGTGACGATCTCCGCGCCGTCCGCAAACGGGTTCTGGAAGTGGTCTCCGATGAGGCCGAGCACATGGGCCATATCGTACATGATCGTCGTGGGGATGTTCTGCGCATCGACAAAGGCGCGGATCTCTGCGACCGGCTCGCGGTGCAGGACCATGCTCTTGCCGAAGATGATGAGCTCGGGGCGATACTCGTCGATGAGCTTCTTCGTGCCCTCGACGTCGATCTTGTAGATGTTGTCGCGGCATACCGGGAAGTTCACGACGGCCGTGCGCTCCGTCTTCGGATCGACGGCAACGTAGTCGCGCAGCGCGCCCATGGGCTGGGCCGACAGATGGCCGCCCTTGATGATGTGGTTGTTCATGACATAGCCGAGGCGCTGCGGCGTGTGCTTGCGGTCGAGGCGGTTCTTCCAGTCCATAAGGGCGGAGAACGTGGCCATATTGCTCATCTGGCCGCTGACGACGCGCGTTTCGACCTGCGCGCAGCCGAGGTACAAGCGCATCTGCTCGACGAGCAGGCGCTCGACCTCGTCGATGAACTTCGTGCCCTGATAATAGAAGATATCCTTGTCATAGAACGACAGGACCTTCTTGTGCTCGGCATAGCGGCAGCTGGGGTCGCTGGCGCTGAGCATCTGCACGGCGTGGCTCGGCGTATTCTCGGACGGAATGAGGTTGATGCACTGTTTCTGGCGCCACAGGTGGTTCTCCTCGGCCTTCTTCAGCAGCTCGAAGGCCTTGCCGGGCAGGTTCTCGAGAGAGCCGACGGGATCCTTCTCCTCCGGGCGATACAGCAGCGGACGCGCGAACGGCGGCGCGCTGACGCTCATGTGGTTCGCGGGAATGACGGCCTTGAGCCGCTTGCCGCGGATATCGACCTCCACGGTGTCATCCGTAAGGATGTCGCTGTCGATGTAGCACAGGCCGATGGCGCGCTTGGCCGTCTCGTCGGTGATGACGGTCTGCAGGCCCTCGCCCTCGGCGACGTAATACGGAACCATCGTGCCGCTCGTCACCCAGCCGACCTGCTTCTCACCACGGTAGACGGGCATACCGGCGCGCATGACGCCGCGGTCGAGCAGCGTGATGGGCTGGATGCGGCGCGGCAGCACAGACAGATCGCTGAAGTCGCGGTTCATGATGCGCTTGAAGGCGGCAAACTGCTGCTCGAGCGGCTTGCGGCCGATAAAGTCGCCCTTCTGGGGCGCAAAGCTGACGGCAAACTTGGCCAGCGGCACGGCGAAGATCGGCATCTCGTTTCCGGCGGGATCAAGGCCCATCTCATGGCCGTACAGCGGCAGAGCAGCCTCGAGGCGGAGCGTGTCGCGCGCGCCGAGACCGGCGGGCTTTGCGCCGAGCTCCACAAGGCGGTTCCACAGCCAGGCAGCGTCCTCGCTGCGGCAGTAAACTTCAAAGCCGAGCGGCTCGCCCGTGTAGCCCGTCTTGGCCACGCGGACCAGACGGCCCTCGAGCGTGACGGTGCCGAGCGCGTTCTTCATCGGCTCGGTGAGCTGCACGCCGCCGGAGAGCGTCATGAGGATGTCCTTGCACTTCGGGCCCTGCACGGCAATGGCCGCCCAGTCCTTCGTGATCTCCGTCATGGTACAGTTATAGTTCTTCATTGCCTCGCGCAGGTGCGCAAGGTCCTTTTCCGTGTTCGCCGCATTTACGACAAGCAGGAACCGTTCCTCTTCAAAGCGGTAGAGATAGGCATCGTCGACGGCGGAGCCGTTCTCGGTGGGGATGATGCAGTACTGCGCCATGTTGAGGTCCAGACTCTCGACGTTGCTGCTGAGCACATGCTGCAGAAAGGCAACGCGGTCCGGGCCCTCGACGAGCACGCGGCCCATATGGGAGACGTCAAAGAGGCTGCAGGCATGGCGGGTATACAGGTGCTCCGCCACAATGCCGCTGGGGTACTGGATGGGCATCTCCCATCCGCCGAAATCCACCATAGAGGCGCCTGCCGCTACATGGACGTCATAGAGCTGGGTGCGCTTGAGTTCGCTCATTACTGGGTTCCTCCTTTATGATTTCGCCGCGTTCTGCGGCCGCCGGATATGAAAAAAGACACAAAGCCCCTTGGCTTCGTGCCTCAGCTTGTCAAAAAGTCCCTTCGGGGCTTTTCGCCAAGCTGCATTCAGAATTGCAAAATAAAATTTTGTAGTAATATTTTGCAATTCTGCCGCTGCGGCGGGTGATCAAACGCGAAAGGACACCCTGACGGTTTCCTTTCACACTTTTCTTCCCTCCGAAGCTTTTGGCTTGGCAGGTTTTTTGACAGTCTGAGACACACGGCCCCTTGGCTTCGTGCCTCCGTCCATTACCTGAGAGATTCCCCGCCGTTTCCGGCAGGTTGCACCTTCGGCGTGCGGCTGCCGCCGCACTCTTCGGAGTGTCGTCATCGCCCGACCCTTTTGCCTGAGAGCTTCTGCATTCCCCTTCGGCGCCGCGCAGCACGCGGTCTCTCCCGGACCAATCATCCGACACTTATTCAGTTCCGGTGTTATCCCGGCGCGGTCCTTCCCGCGCCCTTTTTACAATACCATTTTCTACACGGTTTTGTCAACAATTATTCGGAAATTTTTCCTGATTTTGTTTGCATTGTACAAAGATCCCTGCCGCGGCCGGGCATAAATTCCAGCCGGGCAGCATTTACTTTCCTGCCTCCTTATGCTATCATGAAGGAGAGCACATCACATAGCAGGGTGGTGCTGCCATTGCACGAACAAGGCATTGCGATCTACTCCCGAAAATCCCGCTTCACCGGCAAGGGTGAAAGCGTGGGCAACCAGATCGAGCTATGCCGCCAGTATCTCCGCGCGCACGAGCCGGACGCGCCGGAGCCGGAAATTTTTGAAGATGACGGCTTCTCCGGCGGGGACCTGAACCGCCCCGCCTTCCGGCGGATGATGCGCGCGGCCGAGGCCGGGCGCTTCCGTATGCTCATCGTCTACCGGCTCGACCGGATCAGCCGCAGCATCGGAGACTTCACCGCCCTCATCGAGCGGCTGGCGCAGCTGAACGTGGCGTTCGTTTCCATTCGGGAGCAGTTCGACACGTCCACGCCCATGGGCCGGGCCATGATGTACATCGCCTCGGTCTTCTCGCAGCTCGAGCGCGAGACCATCGCAGAGCGCATCCGCGACAACCTCCGTGAGCTGGCCAAGACCGGCCGCTGGCTCGGCGGCATCACGCCGACCGGCTTTTCCTCGGAGGCCGTGCAGGCCGTCACCGTCGACGGGCGAACAAAGCGTGCCTGCCGCCTGCGGCTTCTTCCGGAGGAGGCGGAGACCGTCAAGGCCATGTACAGCCTGTTCGCACGCCTCGGCTCTCTGACAGCCGTTGTAAAGGGACTGCAGGAGCGCGGTATTACCACAAAAAACGGAAACGCGTTCACGCGCCACGCCGTGCGCGATATCCTGCACAACCCGGTCTATGCGCGGGCGGATGCGGATATGCTTGCCTGGCTCCGGGCAGCAGGCACGGAGCTTTCCGCCGCGCAGGAGGAATTTGACGGGCGGCACGGCGTCCTTGCCTATCACCGCACGGATCAGTCCCGCGGCCGCACCGCCGTCGCCCTGCCGCCGGAGGCCTGGATCGTCGCGGTCGGGCAGCACCCCGGGCTCATCCCCGGCTCACAGTGGGCCGCCGTGCAGGAGCGGCTCCGGCGGACGGACTGCCGCACGCCGCGTACGGAGCACGAGACGCCCGCCCTGTTAGCCGGTCTGCTGCAGTGCCGCTGCGGCAGACCGATGTATGCCAAGTACCGCCGCGCGGCAGACGGCGAGCGCTTTTCCTATGTCTGCCGTGCGAAATCGACCGGCGGACGGGAACAATGCAGCTGCCCGAACGTTTCTGGCACTGCAGCAGACGCCGCCGTGCGCGCCATGCTCTGCGCCCTGCCGGAGGACCATGCCGTGCTGACGGCCGCACTCCGGGGGCTGCGGCGCAGCCTGCCTGAATCCTCCCCTGCGCCGCCGGACCGTATCCCCCTCGTGCTCCGCGATTGCCTGGACACCATCCGCCGGACGCAGCGCGTTCTGGAGGCCCTGACGGAGCAGCTCCGCTGGGACGGCGAAACGCTGCGTGTGACGCTCCGCCGGGTGGATTGCAAATGAGATCCTCATGTACTTCCGCGGGCAGCGGAAGAGCGCGTCAGACGTTTCGCTCTCGGAATGCATCGAGACCGGGCGGGATGGCAACGCGCTGTCGCTGATGGACGTGATCTGCTCGGAGGAGGATCTGTTTGAGCAGCTGTCCGAAAAAGAGATCTACGGCAGGCTCCACACCGCCGTGAACACCTGCCTGACCCCGCGCGAGCAGCGCATCATTCTGCTGCGCTACGGGCTGGGCAACCGTAAGCCGCTGACGCAGCGGGAGATCGCCGCGCAGTGCGGCATCAGCCGCAGCTACGTCAGCCGCATCGAAAAACGCGCCCTGCAGAAGCTGGAGGACGCGCTGACAAAAGAAACCTGAAGGGAACGATCACAAATGCATCCATGGAAACATTTCTGTACCATTACGCACCACCGCTGGAAGGTGCGCAGTCACTGCTTCCGCGTCGGGTTGTACTGGCGCGGCCTGACGCACGACCTGTCCAAATACTCCCCCACGGAGTTCTGGACCGGCGCAAAATACTATCAGGGCACGCGCAGCCCGAACTCCTATGAGCGCGAGCTCTACGGCTACTCCGCCGCATGGATGCACCACAAGGGCCGCAACCGCCACCACTACGAATACTGGACGGACATCGACCCGAAGACGAAGGTCTACCGCGCCGTGCCGATGCCGCGCAAATTCTTTGTGGAGATGGTCATGGACCGCATCGCCGCCTGTAAAATTTACCACGGCAGCGCCTACACGGACGCCGATGCCCTCAACTATCTCGTCCACGCCGAGGAGGTCCGCGATGGCTCGATGATGCACCCGGACACGCGCCGCGAGCTTCTCTATGTGCTGACCATGCTGCGCGACCGCGGCGAAAAGGAGACGTTCCGCTTCCTGCGCGAGGTCGTGCTGGCCGGGAAGCCGTTTGCCGTTCCTGCCGAAGGATAAAAATGCAGGAATCATTTCCTTTTCTGCCCGCAGGCCGATCCGGTCGGAAGTTGACAATAATGACGGGCAAAACTGCCATCCACAGGAGTTATTCACATTCTGCACAAGGTTGTGCACAGCAGGATCCCTGATTTAGCGGGCTTTCGCGGGGGATTTCGGGCAGTTGTGCACAGGCCTGCAAAAACGCCTCTGCACAGCAGTGCCATGTTCCGGAGTTGACATAACCCCGTTTGTGACAAAAATTTACAGACAGGTAACAGGAAATTAAAATGCAGGATGCCGATCGACATCCTGCATTGATTTTTTGGGTCTTATAAGGCCTCGCCCTCCATGGAGCGCGTGGCATAGGCGTTGAGCGTCTGGTCGGCGATGTTGCCCGCGAGATACTCATAATAGGCCTGCGCGCCGATCATCGCACCGTTGTCGCCGCACAGCGACAGCGGCGGCATGCAAAGGCGCACGCCGCGGGCGGCCGTCTCCCGCTGCAGCGCAGCGCGGATGCGGCTGTTGGCGGCCACGCCGCCCGCCACGGCCAGCGTTTTCCGCCCCGTCTGCTCCAGCGCCAGCATGGCGCGCGGCACGAGCATGCCGCACACAGCCTCCGAGAAGGCAGCGCAAAGGTCTGGGATAACGATCTGCTCGCCCTTCTGCCCGGCGTTATGGATGAGATTCACGGCCGAAGTCTTCAGGCCGGAGAACGACAGGTCTAGCGGATTGCCGCTCAGGTGCGGCCGGGGCATGGGATAGCGCGACGGGTCTCCGCCCTGCGCCGCACGGTCAAGGGCCGCGCCGCCGGGATAGGGCATGCCGAGCAGCCGCGCGACCTTGTCAAAGCACTCCCCTGCTGCGTCGTCGCGCGTGCCGCCCAGAATGCGCAGCTTCGTATAGTCCTCGACGTCGACGAACATGGTGTGCCCGCCGGAGACGACAAGGCACAGAAACGGCGGCTCCAGGTCCGGGTAGGCCAGATAGTTGGCCGCGATATGGCCCTTGATGTGGTGGACCGGAATGAGCGGCACATCGAGCGCCAGAGCAGCCGCCTTGGCAAAATTCACGCCGACGAGCAGCGCGCCGATAAGGCCGGGCGCATAGGTCACGGCGACAGCGTCCAGCTCGCCGCGCGTCAGGCCGGTGTTCTCCAGCGCCTGCTCGGCAAGACCGTAGATGGCCTCAATATGCTTGCGCGAGGCGATCTCCGGCACAACGCCGCCGTATTCGCGGTGCAGCGCGACCTGCGAGGCGATGCAGTCCGTCAGGATGCGTCTTCCGTCCTCCACAATGGCGACGGCGGTCTCGTCGCAGGAGGATTCAATGGCAAGGATCCGCATGATCGAGCTCCTTTCTGAGGATCAGCGCGTCCTCTCGGGGCGCGAGATAGTAATTGGGCCTGCGCCCGATGCAGGCAAAGCCCGCTGCGGTATAGAGCCGCTGGGCCGGGAGATTGGAGGCACGGACCTCCAGCGTCAGAGAGCCGATGCCGCGCGCAGCCAGCCTTTCCTGCAGCGCCTGCAGAAGCGCCTGTGCCGTACCGCGGCGGCGCAGCTCCGGCACGACGGCCAGATTCATCATATCGGCCTCCGGCGGCACGAGCTGCGCGCCGACATAGCCCGCAAATGCGCCGTCCAGCCGCGCGACGAGCCAGAGGCTGAAGCCGGTTTCCAACTCCTCCGCAATGGAGTTTTCGCTCCAAGGCGCGGAGAAGCACAGACGCTCCAGCGCGGCGATGTCCGCCACATCGGCGGCGGTCATTTCCTGAATTTCGATCATTTGGCAGCGTACCAGCTTTCTCCCTGCTTGGCCTCGGCCACGAGCGGGACCCGCAGCGCAGCGGCGTGCTCCATCTCGTTCGTGACGATCTGCATGACCTGCTGCGCCTCTTCCTGCGGGCACTCGACGATCAGCTCATCGTGCACCTGCAGCAGCAGCCGGGCCTGCAGCCCATCGAGCGCATGGAACACGCGCACCATGGCCAGCTTGATGATGTCCGCCGCGCTGCCCTGCACGGGCGTGTTGAGCGCGATGCGCTCCGCACCGGAGCGGACGTTGAAATTCGAGCTTTTGATCTCCGGAATGGCGCGGCGGCGGCCGAAGATCGTCTCCACATAGCCCTTTTCGCGCGCCGTCTCCTTGATATCGTGCATATAGGCGCGCACGCCGCTGTATTTTTCGAGATAGCTGTCGATATAGGCCTTGGCCTCCGCACGGGACACGCCGATGTCCTGCGCCAGGGAGAACTCCGAGATGCCGTAGACGATGCCGAAGTTCACGGCCTTGGCATGGCGGCGCATGAGCGGCGTGACGGATTCCAGCGGCACGCCGAACACCTGCGAGGCCGTCACGGCATGGAAGTCCTCACCGGAGCGGAACGCCTCCTGCATGCGCGTATCGTCCGCGATATGCGCCAGCACGCGCAGCTCGATCTGGCTGTAGTCCGCGTCGACCAACACCCAGCCGGGGCGCGGGACGAACATGCGGCGAATTTCGCTGCCGAGCTCCGTGCGCACGGGGATGTTCTGCAGGTTCGGGTCCGTGGAGGACAGGCGGCCCGTCGCCGTGACCGTGTTCTGAAACGTCGTGCGGATGCGGCCGTCCGGCCCGATGACCTTCTGCAGGCCGTCGGCATAGGTTGACTTCAGCTTCGTGAGCATGCGGTAGTCCATGATGGCCTGCACGGCCGGATGGCGGTCACGGAGCTTTTCCAGTACCTCGGCATTCGTGGAATAGCCGCTCTTCGTCTTTTTGACGGGCGGCAGGCCGAGCGTTTCAAACAGGAATACGCCGAGCTGGCGCGTGGAATTGAGGTTAAACGTCTCTCCGGCATAGCCGAAGATCAGGCTCTCGCAGGCATCGATGCGCTCGGAGAGCATCTCGCCGAAGTCATGCAGGGCCTGCGCGTCGACGAGGATGCCGTCGTGCTCCATCTGCGCCAGCACCGGGCACAGCGGCAGCTCGATGTTCTCGAACAGCGGCTGCATGCCCTGCTCGCGCAGGCGCTTGCCGAGCTCCTCCGTCAGGCCGTCGATGCAGGCCGTCCGGATGGCAAGGACGCTTTCCTGCGGGAGCGAGGCCTCGTCCGCAGGCGGGATGTGCAGATAGTCCTGCGCCAGCTGCGGCAGGGCGTAGGCCCCGCGCGTCGCATCGAGCAGATAGGCCGCCACAGCCGTGTCGAACACGATCCCCGCAGGCTCCACGCCGAGAGCCAGCAGCGCACGCAGCAGCGGCTTGCTGTCATGCACGGTCTTCGGCACGTCCGCCGCAAACAGGCGCTGCAGCAGCGGCACGAAGTCCGTACCGAGCGTTTCGCGGCGCAGCACATAGGCCGTCTGGTCCGGGCCGTCCATGTGCGGCGCGGCCACGAGCATCGAGAGATCGTCCGCCGCAGCAATGCTGAGCGTCACGCCTGATAACAGCTGCTGCGCCTGCTCCGGGGTCTGCACGTCCAGAAGCGTGCAGGTGCCTGTCACGGGCTGCGCCGGTTCCTCCGACTCGTCCTGCTCCAAAGCGGCGCTGCGCAGGCCGTAGCGGTCGATGAGGCGCTGGAATTCCAGCGTGGTGAACAGGTCATACAGCGCCCGGCGCTTCGGCGGCCGGATGAGATTGTTCCCCGGCGTGAAGTCGATGGGCGCATCGCAGCGGATCGTCGCCAGCTCATAGGAAAGGTAGGCCGACTCGCGGCCGTTTTCGAGCTTATCAAACAGCTTTCCCTTCATGTTTTCCCGGGAAAGGTTGGCATAGACGCCGTCGAGCGTACCGAAGCGCTTCAGCAGGTCGTTTGCCGTCTTCGGCCCGACGCCCGCTACACCCGGGATATTGTCCGAGCTGTCGCCCATAAGAGCCTTCAGATCGATGAGGCGCTTCGGCTCCAGCCCGTATTCCGCGCGGAAGACGTCCGGCGTATAGCGCTCCGTCCGCGTCTGCCCGCCCTGCGTGCGCACCAGGCGCACGCAGACGTGCTCGTCGACGAGCTGCAGGCTGTCGCGGTCTCCCGTCAGGATGGCGCAGTCCCAGCCGGCCTCCTCGCACAGGCGGCCGACCGTGCCGAGCACGTCGTCTGCCTCCCAGCCCTCGCAGGCATAGACCGGGATATTCATCGCAGCAAGCACCTGCTTCATGACCGGCATCTGCATGGCAAGCTCCTCCGGCATGGGGTGGCGCGTAGCCTTGTAGCCGTCATAGCGCAGATGGCGGAACGTCGGCGCGTGCAGGTCAAACGCCACGCACAGCGCGTCCGGTTTTTCCTCGCTGCGCTCTTTTTCCAGAATATTCAGAAAGCCGTAGATCGCATTGGTATAAAGTCCGTCTCGGGTCGTCAGCGGCCGCACACCGTAAAACGCGCGGTTGATGACGCTGTTCCCGTCCAGGATCATCAGCTTCATATGGTATCTCCTTCGATCAGATGCGCTTCCACTTTGCGCCCTGCGGCGTATCGATGACCTCGATGCCGCGTGCCTTCAGCTCATCGCGGATGCGGTCGGCCTCCGGCCAGTTCTTCGCGCGCTTAGCTTCGGTACGGGCGGCGACGAGCGCGTCGATCTCCGGGTCGTGCTCCTCCTCCGGCTGGGCGCTGCGTGCCTTCTCTGCCGCGGAGAGCAGGTTCAGGCCGAGCACCTCGTCGAAGCTGGCAAGGGCTGCGAGCTTCGTGGCATCGTTCGTCTTTGCCTTCAGCACATCATAGACGGCCGTCACGGCGAGCGACGTGTTGAGGTCGGCGTTCAGCGCACCAAGGAAGCGCTCCTTCAGCGCCTCGAAAGCCTCCGCATCGACCGCGCCGTCCTCCGGGCGCAGGGCCGCGATGCGGGCAATGAGCTTTTCATAGGTCTGCGCCGCGTTGTCGAGGTTCTCCCACGAGAACACGAGATTGCGGCGATAATGGCTCTGCAGGCAGAACAGGCGGTAGACGATGGGATCATAGCCCTTCTCCTCCAGCAGGGACACCGTGAGGAACTCGCCCTTCGACTTGGACATCTTGCCGGACTCCGTGTTCAGGTGATGGACATGGAACCAGTAGTTGCACCACTTGTGGCCGAGGTAGGCCTCGGACTGGGCGATCTCATTCGTGTGATGCGGGAAGGCATTGTCGATGCCGCCGCAGTGGATATCCAGATATTCACCGAGGTGCTTGATGCTGATGCAGGAGCACTCGATATGCCAGCCGGGATAGCCGACGCCCCACGGGGAATCCCACTTGAGGGCCTGATCCTCGAACTTGGACTTTGTGAACCAGAGAACGAAGTCATTCTGATTGCGCTTGTTGGAATCCTCCTCGACGCCCTCGCGCACGCCGACGGCAAGGTCCTCTTCCTTATGGTCGTTGAAAACATAATACTTTTCCAGCTTGGACGTGTCAAAATAGACATTGCCTCCTGCAAGATAGGCATAGCCCTTGTCCAGCAGCGTCTGGATCATATGAATGTATTCCGGGATGCAGTTCGTGGCGGGCTCCACGACGTCCGGCCGCTTGATGTTCAGCTTGGCGCAGTCGGCAAAGAATGCGTCGGTGTAGAACTTTGCGATCTCCATGACGGTCTTGTGCTCGCGGCGCGCGCCCTTGAGCATCTTGTCCTCGCCGGTATCGGCGTCCGAGGCCAGATGGCCGACGTCCGTGATGTTCATCACGCGCTTGACGGGATAGCCCATGTAGCGCAGGCTCTTCTCGAGCACGTCCTCCATGATATAGCTGCGCAGGTTGCCGATGTGGGCAAAATGATAGACCGTCGGGCCGCAGGTATACATTTTGACGAGCTTCGGGTCGATGGGGGTAAAGAGCTCCTTCTTATGGCTCAGGGAATTATAGAGATACATCTTGATCCTCCTGTTTCAGTTTTTCCTCTAATTTTTCGATACGTGCATACAGGGCGTCCAACTCCAGCCGGACAGGGTCTGGCGTGTGGATATGGTCGAGCTTCTCGCCGTTTCGCCGGACGACGCGGCCAGGCACACCGACAACGGTGGAGTCCGGCGGCACCTCGTGCAGCACAACGGAATTTGCTGCAATGCGGGCGTTGTCGCCGACCTTGAACGGACCGAGCACCTTCGCGCCGCTGCCGACCATGACGTTGTTGCCGAGCGTCGGGTGGCGCTTGCCGTTCGTCATGCCCGTGCCGCCGAGCGTAACGTTCTGATAGAGCAGGCAGTCGTCGCCGATCTCCGTTGTCGCGCCGATGACGATGCCGGTGCCGTGGTCGATGACGAGCCGTCTGCCGATCTTGGCGGCCGGGTGGATCTCAATGCCCGTCCGCCGCCGCGCAAACTGCGAGACCCAACGGCCAAGGAATCGCAGCCGGTGTTCATAGAGCCAGTGCGCCACGCGGTAATACATCGTGGCGTGCAGGCCGTTATATAACCAGAAGACCTCCCAGCCGCTGCGCGCTGCGGGATCATTGCGGCGGTATGCCTCTATGGTTTCTTTTAACCGCATTCTTTCGCCTCCAAACAAAAAACTGCCAGCCTCGGATTGCTCCAGAGGCGGGCAGTGCTCGCGGTTCCACTCTGATTTCTTGCTCCGGCCTTGACGCGGCCAACGGGGTCTCCCCGGCGCTCACGGGCGCACGCTTCGCACGGAGTCCGCCGCGCCCGCTCTCAGCCAATGGCGGACGCTCTCTGCGGCAGACGGCCCGGCTACTCTTCCCGGTCACAACGCCTATATTATTGGTATTATATTACCATCAAGGGTCTGCGGTGTCAAGGTTTTTCCGCAAATTACACCGCCCGCGGACATTCGTCCGTGTATATTCATAGCGATATACAAAATTTTTCACAGGGCCCGGAATGGGCTTGCTTTTCCTTCGTGAATTTACTATAATGCAGACGAGCACAAGTCCAGAATCTCCGTCATTTTTACCAATCGCAGTCTTTCCGAGTTCGGACTATCCCCGCGGAAATTATGTGAGCAGGAGGAACCTTCATGTTTCAGAATGTACAGCAGATCCAGGATTTTATCCGCCAGAACGGCATCGCATTTCTCGATTTCAAGATGATCGACCTTCGCGGCAGGTGGAAGCACCTGTCCATCCCCGCAGCCCGCTTCAACGAGGACATCATGACGCACGGCATCGGCTTCGACGGCTCGAACTACGGCTATGCCCAGGTTGAGCGCAGTGACATGGTCTTCCTGCCGGACATCACGACGGCGGTCGTCGACCCGTTCGTCAAGGCGCCGACGCTCACGATGATCGGCGATGTCATGGTCATCGACCATCCGGCAAACCGCCCGTTCGACCAGTATCCGCGCAATGTCGCCAAGAGCGCCATCGCCCACATGCAGGCTCTCGGCGTCGCGGACGAGATGATCATCGGGCCGGAATACGAGTTCCATGTGTTTGACGGCATGACGCGGACCGTCCGCCCGGATGCCGTCGGCTACCGCCTGCAGTGCAGCGAGTCCGTCTGGTCCGCCGGGGAATTCCCGAACAACGGCTTTCACACCGGCCCGCACGATGGCTACCACGCCGATCTGCCCGGCGACCGCACGTTTGACCTGCGCAACCAGATCTGTCTCGAGCTTGCCAAGTGGGGCGTGGACGTCAAGTATCACCACCATGAGGTCGGCGGCTCCGGCCAGCTGGAGATCGAGGTCGAGCTGGGCGAGATGACCCGTCTGGCAGACGCCACGATGGCCGCAAAATACGTCATTCGTAATACGGCCGCCGCGAACGGTATGACGGCCACTCTGATGCCGAAGCCCATCTACGGTGAGGCCGGCAACGGCATGCACGTACACATGCTCCTGCGCAAGAACGGTCAGCCCGTGTTCTACGATCCGGATGGCTATGGCCAGCTCAGCCGCACGGCCATGCACTTCATCGGCGGCCTGCTGACGCACGCCCGCAGCCTCTGCGCCATCACGAACCCCAGCACGAATTCCTACAAGCGCCTCATCCCCGGCTTCGAGGCCCCTGTCACCATCGGCTATGCCATGGCGAACCGCAGCGCCGTCGTGCGCATCCCGGCCTATGTTAAATCGCCGGACAAGAAGCGCTTCGAGCTCCGCAACCCGGACGCGATGTGCAACCCGTACTTTGCCTACGCTGCCATTCTGATGGCAGGCCTCGACGGTATTGAGCACGAGATCGATCCGGCAGGACGTGGCTGGGGGCCGTTTGACTTCAATCTCTTCGACCTCCCGGCAGACGAGCGCAAGCGCCTCGGCCACCTGCCCGCCAGCCTCGACGAAGCGCTCGACGCGCTGGAAGCGGATCACGACTATCTCACGCGCGACGGCGTGTTCCCGATGCCGCTGCTCGAGACGCTCGTCAAAACGCTCCGCGCCGACGCGCAGGAGATCAGCCGCATCCCGCACCCAGCGGAGTTCGACCGCTATTTCGATCTCTGAGCGGACCGTATTGGCCCCGTATTCCTTCCGGAGTACGGGGCTCCGCGTGTAGAAGCCCAGAAGTATGACGCGGGAGGGGCTAAGCGGTGTTCCGGTCGAGACGATCCGCAATTTGATTATCTGGAGGAAGCAAAAAATGAAAAAAGGAACAATCGGACAGACTGGTCCTGCTGCCAACATCGGGCGCAGACTCTTTGCCCTCCATTCGGCTGCATGCATTCTGCGGGGTCTCATCAGATGAGGGGCGCTAGGATCGCCGGGCTGCTGATTCGCCAGGCCCGTCTCCGGCGGGACTGGAGTCAGGACGGCCTGTGCCTGGGCATCTGCACTCCCTCCTACCTATCCAAGATCGAGCAGGGCAAGGCAGAGCCCTCTCCGGAGGTGACGGAGCTTCTGCTTCGTCGTCTGGGCCTTGTCTGGATACCGGAGCCGGAGGATCTGAAGCCCTGCTGGAACGCCCTGCTTTCCGGCAGTCCCGGCTTTTTCCTTTGCTATGAGCAGCTGGTACTGCCCCAGCAGGAGAGACTTGCCTGCAGTCCGCTGGCGGCGGACATCCTGTTGCTGGCTGCCTTTTACACAGATACCATGCAGCCCCTGTCGGAGGAATGGGAGCCGTTTCTCTCCACCCGGCAGTTGGCTCTGCAGCGTGCTCTGCAGGGGCGGTGGGACGAGGCCGCGCGGCTGGATCCGCTGCCGCTGCTGTCCTCGCTCCACGGGAAAGCCCTCTACACAAAGGGGGAGTATACAACCGCCATCGAGGTGCTGCGAGACGCCTACCGCTCGGCGGCAGACGCAGGTTATCCCCACATGATGCTTTCCTGCCGTATTCTTATAGGAAACTGCTACTCGGATCTGGGCCGCATGGAGGAAATGATGACCCATTTTTCTGTAGCGGAGCATCTGGCAGAGGCTCTTGGCGACACGGACAGTCTGGCCTCCCTCCGCTACAATACCGCTGCCACGCAGCTGCAGCTCGGCCAGCCGGAAAAAGCCCTGTCCTACTTTTCCAGCCTCCCGCATCCCAGCTTTCTGGACCTGCACAAGCTCGCCATCTGCCATGAACAGTTAGGGCACCGGGAGCAGGCATTGGCAGCCGTCCAACAGGCAGAGTCTCTGGCCACCGGCGAGACAGAGCGGCAGATGCTGGCGCTGGTACGCTATCGGCTGGAGCATGCGGATTACCTTCACGACAGCGCCTACGGCGCTCAGCTGCTGGATTGCTTCCGGCAGCTGCAGGAGACATACCCCATGGGCTTCACCCGGTTCCACCTGCAGTGGGTGCTGGCATGGTACAAGGCGAACCGCCAGTACCGCCAAGCTTGCCGCCTGCTGGAGGAGTTTCCTATAATATAGTGTTTTTGCCAATCTAAGCGTGTCATTCTGGGAATAATTTTCCCATGATGACATGCTTTCCTTTTGTAAGGAGCTGTGCGATAATTATAACCGCGAGGTGAACACTATGAAACAAACACTCTGGACGCGGGAATTTACCCGCATTACTGCCGCCACAGCACTGGGCGCAGCAGGCGGCATCATCAGTCAGTTTGCCCTATCGTTTCTGGTCTTTGACGAAACCGGCAGCACGCTGGCAGCGGCGCTGGTGGTCGCCATCCAGCTGATCCCGATGGTGCTGCTGCCGCTGGTCGTCGCTCCCATGATGGATCGTCTGCCGCGTAAGCCTTTTCTGGTGTGGGGCGACCTGCTCAACGGCGTGTGCTACGCCGGAGCAGGACTGTTTCTGTTGCACAGTTCCTTTTCCTATATTGCTTATCTGGCCTTTTCCCTGCTTGTGTCGTGCCTCGGGGCCTTCGACGAGCTGGCCTACAACAGCTTTTATCCCCTGCTGTTGCCGAAGGGGCAGGAAGAGCGGGCCTACACCGTCTCAGCCATGCTCTATCCCATTTTGAAGGTTCTGATGATGCCGCTGGCGGCGGTGCTGTACGATAAGCTGGGCGTGGGACGGCTGCTGCTGATACAGGCCGCGCTTTCGGTACTGGCGGCCTTCCTGGAAAGTCGCATTCGCGTGCAGGAAAGCCGCCGGGATCAGGAGCCGCTGCTGTCTCTGAAAACATGGTGGCGGGATGTCCGGGAAGCAGCCGCCTATCTGCGGCAGGAGCACGGCCTGCACGGGCTCTATGCGTACATGTCCGTTACCAACGGCATGGCCTCGGGCTATTCTTCCTTGCTCATCGCCTTTTTCCGCACGGCGCCGGGCTTCACTACCGCCATGTATTCCTTTTTCTCCGTTGCGGAATTTGCCGGGCGCACCATCGGCGGAGCCATCCGCTACCGCTACTCTCTCCCGGAGAAAAAACGCTTTGGCTTTCTGTTCGGTGTGTATCAGACCTATGAGTTGATGGACACCTGCCTGCTGTGGCTGCCATATCCCCTGATGCTGGTGAATCGGGCGATCTGCGGCTTTCTGGGCATTCAAAGCGCCACCATCCGTCAGGCGGCAGTCCAGCGCTATATCCCCGACCGGCTGCGCGCCCGGCTCAATGCCTATGAGTCCATGCTCTGCACAGCGGCGGGAGCGGCGCTCTCTCTGGCCATCGGCGCACTGGGAGAGGTGCTGGATTACCGCCTCTGCATGACCGTCTGCGGTCTGATCACCATGGCGGTGTGCTGGCTGACGGTATTTCTGCGGCGGCGTCAGGTGCGTCAGGTGCTGGCGGATCGTCCCGGTGTGGACCAGATTCAGTAGATGCCAGTCCGGTTTTGTTTCCGAACATAGGCCAAAGCGACTATGGCCACTTTTTCACGAGGCAAAGCCGGCACAACTTTTTTCGATCTTTTTGCATCGAATATCCCCCGGGGGAGCTTCCGGAACCGAATTTCGTATGCTAAAATGCATCACGAGAACGGGCGAAAGGGCCCGAAATGACAGGAGGACCACCCCCAATGAAACGAATTCTTGCACTTCTGCTGGTGCTGAGTGCCCTTCTGGCGCTGGCCGCATGCAGCAAAACCCCGGCAGTGACCGAAGACGAAGGCACGACGCTCGTCTACGGCAGCGGCGACTACACCCGCATCAACCCCGCCATGGATGAGCACGGCGAGATCAACGTGCTGCTCTTCAGCGGTCTGACCGCCCACAACGGCAGCAACGAGGTCGTTGCCGGTCTGGCTGAATCGTGGGAATACGATGAGAGCGCCTGCACCTACACCTTCCACCTGCGCGACGGCGTGAAGTGGCATGACGGCGAGCCGTTCACGGCCGAGGACGTAAAGTTCACGATCGAAGCCATCATGGACCCCGAAAACGGCTCGGAAAACGCGCCGAACTTTGAGGATGTGGAGGAGATCACCGTTCCCGACGACAAGACCGTCGTGTTCCGCCTGTCCGCACCGAACGTGGCCTTTCTTGACTATATGACCATGGCCATTCTGCCGCAGCACCTGCTGCAGGGCAAGGACATGCAGGAGTCGGACTTCTTCCGCCATCCGGTCGGCACCGGCCCGTACAAGCTGGAGAGCTGGGACGCCGGGCAGTCCATCGTGTTGGTCAAAAACGAGGATTATTACCTCGGTGCGCCGAAGATCGACCGCATCATCTTCAAGATCGTCACGGACGACAATGCGCAGGCCCTGCAGCTGAAGTCCGGCGAGATCGATCTGGCCCTGCTCGATCCGAAAAACGCGAAGGACTTTACGGACAAGGAGGGCTATACCTGCTATGACATGACGACGGCAGACTACCGCGGCATTCTCTTCAACTTCTGGAACGACTACTGGACGGAGAACCGCGACCTCATCCCCGCCATCTGCTACGGCATAGACCGGCAGGCCATCATCGACTCCGTCCTGCTCGGGCAGGGCATGGCCGCCTACGGTCCCCTGCAGCGCAACATTTATAACGACTCCAATGTAGAGCACTACGACTATGACCCGGAAAAGGCAAAGACCATTCTGGAGGACGCAGGCTGCACGATGAGTGAAAACGGCTTCTACGAACGAAACGGCAAGGAGATCGGCTTTGTCATCAGCGTCATGGCCGGTGAGCAGGACCGCATCGACATTGCACAGGCTGCCGCACAGCAGCTGCACGATATCGGCATCAACTGCACGGTCGACATTCCCGCACAGATGGACTGGGGCGGGCAGATGGCCTGCCTCATCGGCTGGGGCAGCCCGTTCGACGCCGACGACCACACCTATAAGGTGTTCGGCACGGACAAGGGCGCAAACTACTCCGGCTACTCCAATGCCGCCGTGGACAGCTACCTGAAGCTGGCCCGCGAGACCTCCGACCCGGAGCAGCGCCGCCAGTATTACGCCAAGTTCCAGGAGGCTCTGGCCGCCGATCCCGCCTATGCCTTCATCTGCTACATCGACGCGAACTATGTCGCCGTCGACGGTCTGCAGGGCATCGCGGCGGATACCGTACTCGGCCACCACGGCGTCGGCATTTTCTGGAATGTTCAGGAATGGACGATTGAGAAATAACAACGGAAAAAAGCATCGGGAGGCTCGCAGAACCGGGCCTCCCGCATGTACGTTTTAACAGGTGATCCTATGGCAGAGCTACTGGAAGTAAAAAAACTGTCCGTCAGCTTTTTCACCCCGGCGGGAGAGGTCCAGGCCGTGCGCGACGTCAGCTTTTCGCTGCGCGCGGGTGAGGTCCTCGCCATCGTGGGCGAATCCGGCTGCGGCAAAAGCGTGCTGTGTAAGAGCATCCTGCACCTGCTGCCGCCGAGCGCGCGGCGCAAGAGCGGCACGATCGCGGTAAATGGCCGTGATATCACGCAGCTGCGGGAACGCGAGCTGCAGAAGCTTCGCGGCTCATTGTTTTCCATGGTATTTCAGGACCCGATGACTGCGCTGAACCCCAGCATGACCGTCGGCGCGCAGCTGGCGGCCGCTGTCCGTGTTCATGCGCCCCGCCTGCGCGGCGCGGCTCTGGAGCAGCGCGTGCTCGAGCTGATGCGCCTTGTCGGCATCGACCGGCCGGAGGAGCGGCGTGGCCTGTATCCGCACCACTTTTCCGGCGGCATGCGCCAGCGCGTCGTGCTGGCCATTGCGCTGGCGGGCGACCCGTCGATCCTGTTTGCCGACGAGCCGACGACCGCGCTGGATGTGACCATTCAGGCCCAGATTCTCGATCTTCTGCGCGAAATTCAGCAGAAGCTCGGCACGGCGACCGTTTTCGTCACCCACGATCTCGGCGCCGTGGCGCGCGTGGCGGATCGTGTGGCCGTCATGTACGCCGGGAAGATCGTGGAGCTCGGCACGGCGGAGGATATCTTCTACGATCCGCGCCACCCCTACACCTGGGGTCTGCTGCAGTCGCTCCCGGCGCTGTCCCGCGGGAAGCCGCGGCTGCATACCATTCCCGGCATGCCGCCCACGCTGATCGACCCGCCGAAGGGCGACTCCTTCGCCTGCCGCAACGAATATGCCCTTGCCATCGACTATGAGGAGGAGCCGCCGATGTTCCGCATTTCCGACACCCATTTTGCCGCGACGTGGCTGCTCGACCCGCGCGCTCCGCGTATCACGCCGCCGATCGGAGGCGAGCGCCATGGCTGAGCCGCTTCTCGAGGTGCGCGGTCTGACGCACGCCTTCCCACTCGGGCGAAGGGCCGTGCTCCGCGCTGTGGATCACGTCTCGTTCACGCTCCGGCGCGGCGAGGTTCTCGGTCTCGTCGGCGAATCCGGCTCCGGCAAATCGACTATCGCGCGCTGCGTGATGAATCTGCTGCGGCCGCAGAGCGGGCAGGTCCTCTATCGCGGCATCGACATCTGTGACCGCCGCGTCTTCCGCGCGAACCGCCGCATGCTGCAGGCGGAGCGGCAGATCATCTTTCAGGACTCCGGCTCGAGCCTGAACGGGCGCATGCGCGTGTGCGATATCATTGCAGAGCCGATGCGCATCCAGCATATCCACCCGCCGCGCGGCAGCTACCGCGCCGAGGCGGAGTTCCAGATGCGCTATGTCGGGCTGGACGCAGGCTATCTGGACAAATATCCCGGTGAGCTTTCCGGCGGGCAGCGCCAGCGTGTTGCGATCGCGCGGGCCCTGTCCATGGAGCCGGAGCTGCTCGTTGCGGACGAGCCGGTTGCCTCGCTGGATGTCTCCATTCAGGCGCAGATTATCAATCTGTTTCGCCATCTGCAGGAGGAGCACGGGTTCTCCTTCCTGTTTATTGCCCACGATCTGGCTGTCGTGGAATTCCTCTGTGACCGCGTCGGCGTGCTGTATCAGGGAAGGCTCGTGGAGCTGGCCCCGACGGCATCGCTGTTCGCCGCGCCGCAGCACCCCTATACGCGCGCGCTGCTCTCGTCCATCCCCATCCCGGACCCGCGCCTCGAGCGCGCCCGCAGGCCGCTCGTCTTTGAGGGGCCGCTGCCGGACGGCGGCACATGGACGGAGGTCGCGCCGGAGCATTACGTTCTGCTGGAAGGAGGGGGCGCCGTATGAAGGTCCGCCGGTTTTTCCTGCGGCTGCTGCCGCGCCTCGGCATTTTCGTGCTGAGCGTGCTGCTGCTCTCCGTTCTGACGTTCTATATCTCCCGCCTCGCTCCGGGCGACCCGCTTGTCTCCTACTACGGCGACCGCGTGGAAAAAATGTCCCCCGCCGAGCGCGAATGGGCTGAGGACAAGCTCGGCCTGAATGATCCCCTGCCCACGCAGTACGCACGCTGGTTCAGCCGCGCGCTGCACGGCGATTTCGGCATCTCCTATAAATACAAGATGGACGTGCTGGAGCTGATCGGTGACCGCATTGGCAACACCCTGCTGCTCGGCGGGCTCGGCTTCGTGCTGCTGTTCGTGCTGGCTCTGCTGCTCGGCGCGCTGTGCGCATGGAAGGAGGACCGGCCGCTCGACCGCATCCTCTGCAAGCTTGGCACGGTGACGAGCTGCATCCCGGAATTCTGGCTGTCACTGATGCTGATCCTGCTGTTTTCCGTCACGCTGCGCTGGCTGCCGAGCTCCGGGGCCTACAGCGTCGGCCACGCGGACGATGTCGGCGACCGGATCGTGCACCTGATCCTGCCGATGTCCGTTGTCGTGCTGAGCCACCTGTGGTACTATGCCTACCTCGTGCGCAACCGGCTGGTGGAGGAGCTGCGCGCGGACTATGTGCTGCTGGCGCGCAGCGAGGGAATGGGCCGGGCGCACATCGTGCTGCGGCAGTGCCTGCGCAATGTGCTTCCGTCCTATCTCAGCCTCATGGCCATCTCCGTGCCGCATGTGATGGGCGGGACCTATATCGTGGAGGCCGTGTTCTCCTATCCCGGTCTCGGCACGCTGTCCTATGAGAGCGCGCGCTACAAGGACTACAACCTGCTGATGGTGCTGTGCCTGCTCTCCGGCGCGGTCGTCATCGCATGCAGTCTGCTGGCGCAGGCCATGAACGCGCGGCTCGACCCGCGCCTTCGCCCGGCGGAACGGGAGGTGACCTCAAAATGACAGACGACCGCTTTCGTCTGGTCGGCGTCCGGCCGCAGTCGCCCGCAGCACCGGTACGCCGCGCGCCGTGGTACCGCGGCAAGCCGATTTTTTCGGCCGCCGTTCTGGCGCTCATCGTGCTCGGCTGCCTGTTCTGCGAGGTGCTCCTGACGCACGATCCGACCTATCTCGACCTTGCGCACTGCAATGAAGCGCCGTCGCGGGAATTTCTCTTCGGGACGGACCCGATGGGCCGCGATATTTTCTCCATGATCTGGTACGGCGGGCGCATTTCGCTGACCATCGGCGTTCTGTCCACGCTGCTGTCCACAGCCATCGCCATTCTGTTCGGCACGGTCAGCGGCTGCGCGCCGGACTGGCTGGACCGTCTCCTGATGCGGCTGACCGAAATTCTGCTGAGCGTGCCGAACCTGCTGCTCGTCGTGCTGCTGCAGGCCATTCTGGGCACGGCAAATGTGCTCACGCTCTCGCTCGTCATCGGGCTGACGAGCTGGGCCAGCATCGCCAAGGTCGTTCGCACGGAGGTGCGCAGGCTGCGCAGCAGCGAATATGTGCTGGCCTCGCGCTGCATGGGCGGCGGCTTCTTCCACGTCCTGCGGCAGCACCTTGCGCCGAATTTCTTCTCGTCCATCTCGTTCATGGTCGTTATGAACATCCGCAGCGCCATCACGGCGGAATCGACGCTGAGCTTCCTCGGCATCGGCCTGCCGATTGAGGTCGTCTCGTGGGGCAGCATGCTTTCCCTCTCCGAAAAGGCTCTGCTCACGGACGCATGGTGGATCATCGTCATCCCCGGTGTGTTCCTTGTGGCAACGCTGCTGTGCATCACGGAGCTGGCCAACACCATGCGCCGCTCGACCCGCGAACGCACGCTATAAAACAGGATTGGGACCATCGGCTGTCGCCGGTGGTCCCAATCGTTTTATTTCTGTTCCGGGAAGAGCCGCACAATGGCCTGCGCCGCCGCTGCCTGCTCGGCGCGCTTTTTGCTCGTGCCGGAGCCGGTACCGACCTCCCTGCCGTTGAGCAGGACGCGGACGTTGAACTCCTTGCAGTGGTCCGGGCCAGTCTCCGAGATGAGCTCATAGCTCAGCTGCTGCGATTTTTTGCGCTGCACGAGCTCCTGCAGCTCCGTCTTATAATCGTGGGTCTTTTCCGCCTCGGCGAGCTGCGGCAGGATGAGCCGCGTCACGATGTCGCTGGCCACGGCAAAGCCTCCGTCCAGATAGCTGGCAGCCACAACGGCCTCCATAACATCGCAGAGGATGCTCGGGCGGCGGCGGCCGCCGCTTTGATCCTCGCCGTTTCCGAGCAGCAGATGCTCGCCGAGCGAGAGACGCTCCGCCACGGCGGCAAGGCTCTTTTCGCAGACGAGCTCCGCGCGGATGCGCGTCAGATCGCCTTCGAGCTTTTTGGGGAAAGTCCGGTACAGATACTCCGCCGTCACGAAGCCGACAATGGAATCCCCAAGGAATTCCAGCCGCTCATAGCTGCGCAGCGGGTCCTGATAGATCTCGTTTGCACAGGAGGTGTGGGTCAGCGCCATGCGCAGAAGCTCCGGATCGCGGAACTTGTAGCCCAACGCCTTTTCCAGCTTATTCAGCATGTTCTTCCTCCCTGGGCAGGATCATCTGCCCGATATTGGCACGAATTTCCTCGCAGAAGCCGCTCTCGACCGCGCGGATGGCCTGCCGGATTGCGCCGCGGATGGCGGCGTCGTCGGACGAGCCGTGCGCCTTGATGACCGGGCGGCTGATGCCGATGACGATGGACCCGCCCGTTTCGCGGTAGTCCATGGTCTTGCGGATGCCGTTGATGCCCTTTTTACACAGCAGCGCGCCGAGCATCGTCAGCGGATTGCGGTAGAACATCTGCTTCATCATGCCGGACATGAACATGGCCGTGCCCTCCATGGTCTTGAGCAGGACGTTGCCGGAGAAGCCGTCCGCCACGATAACATCCGCCGCACCAAACGGCAAATCGCGCGCCTCGACATTGCCGACGAAGTGGATGGTCCCCTGCTCCGCGGCGCGCTTCAGAAGCTGATGGGCCTCGCGGTGGAGCGGGTCGCCCTTCGTATCTTCCGCGCCGTTGTTCAGAAGGCCCACGCGCGGCGACTCGATGCCGAGCGCCTTCTGCGCGTAGAACGAGCCCATGCAGCCGAACTGCAGCAGGAATTCCGGCGTGCACTCGGCATTCGCGCCCGCATCGATGAGAATGGCGTGGCCGTCCTTCGTCGGAAGGACCGGCGAGAACGCCGCGCGGCGGATACCGCGGATGCGCTTGACGAGCAGCGTGGCCGCCGTGAGCAGCGCGCCGGTATTGCCGGCCGAGATGAACGCATCACCGCCGCCCTGCGCCAGCATTCTTGCGCCCAGCACGAGCGAAGAGTTCGGATGCTGCTTCACGACCGCGGCGGGATCGCAGTGCATGTCCACCACATCCTCGGCATTGGCAAGCTCCACGCCGTCCGGGAGCGTATCCCAGCCCTGGGCCTTCATGCTGGCAAGGATATCCGCGCCGCGGCCGACCAGGACGATCTGCACGCCGAACTCCTTTGCCGCCTCCAGTGCACCGCGCACCACGGCATCCGGGGCGTTGTCGCCTCCCATTGCATCCAGAATGATTTTCATGCCTGTTCCCTCATTTCTCCATGGCCTCCAGGTGCGCAAGCGACCGGTTGGCAATGGCCAGATTCTTGTTTGCTTTTCCGCGCACCCGCTGCTCGAGCGGGGCGATGATGCCGAAATTCACATTCATCGGCTGAAACGATGCCACGGTGCTGTCGCTGACATAGTGCGCCAGCGCGCCGATGGCCGTCATGGTGCCGAAGTCCGGGACGGGCCTTCCCTCCAGCCGCGCCGCCATGCTGACGGCGGCAAGATAGCCGGAGGCGCACGACTCGACATAGCCCTCCACGCCCGTCATCTGCCCGGCAAAGGCGACCATGGGGTCGCGCCGGTCTGCGTAGCACGCGTCGAGCAGCTTCGGTGAATTCAGAAACGTGTTGCGGTGCATCACGCCGTAGCGGACGAATTCCGCATCGTGCAGCGCCGGGATCATGGAGAACACGCGCTTCTGCTCCGGAAAACGCAGGTGCGTCTGGAACCCGACGAGATTGTAGATGTTTCCGGCCGCATTGTCGCGCCGGAGCTGAACGACAGCATAGGGCTCGCGGCCCGTTGCCGGGTCCCGCAGGCCGACGGGCTTCAGAGGGCCGTAGCGCAGCGTGTCCTCGCCGCGGCGGGCCATGACCTCGACCGGCATGCAGCCCTCAAAGACGTTTTTGTCCTCAAAGCCGTGCACCTCCGCTTCCTCGGCGGCGGCCAGCTCCCGGACGAAGGCCTGATATTCCTCGCGCGTCATGGCGCAGTTGATGTAATCCGCGCTCCCGCGGTCATATCGGGAGGCGTACCACGCCTTCGTCATATCGATGGACTCCAGCGTGACGAGCGGCGCAGCCGCGTCAAAGAAATGCAGATAATCCGTCTGGCCGAAATAGCGGCCGATGGCCTCGCTCATGGCGTCGGACGTCAGGGGGCCTGTCGCGATGATGACCGGCCCCGCCGGGACCTCGGTCACCTCCTCGGAGATGACCGTGATATTCGGGTGGCTGCGGATGCGCTCCGTCACCATACCGGAAAAGCCGTAGCGGTCGACGGCAAGGCAGCCGCCAGCCTCGACGCGTGTGGCGTCGGCGCACTGCAGGATGAGGCTCCCGAGCCGCCGCAGCTCCTCCTTGAGCAGGCCGACGGCATTTTCCAGCCGGTCGCCGCGCAGGGAGTTGGAGCAGACAAGCTCCGCAAAATCCGCGCAGTGGTGCGCAGGGGTCATTTTTACCGGCTTCATCTCGGACAGGCGGACGGCAAAGCCGCGCTCGGCAAGCTGCCATGCGGCCTCACTGCCCGCAAGTCCCGCGCCGATCACGCGTACTTCGGTCATGCTTCGCTCTCCGTTTTTGTCTTTTTGCGTGCGGCAGGCTTTTTCTCCGCCGCTTTTTTCGTGGTCTTCGCAGTTTTTGCGGCCTTGGCGGCCTTGGCCGTCTTCCCGGTCTTCGTCGTTTTGGCCGTTTTGGCGGGCTTCTTTTCGGCCTCCTCCGCAGCCGGGGCGATCTCCTCGGCATTCTCGACGGTGTCCGTCGTGGCCTTCGGCATGCGGCGCTTATAACCGCGCTTGTCCTCCGGCAGGAAGTCCGGGCACTTTTCGTTGATGCAGAACGGCTTCATCTGGCCGCGGCCGGATTTCTTGAACATCGTCTGCCCGCAGCTCGGGCAATCCTGCGCCGTGGGCACGTCCCACGTCATAAAGCCGCACTCCGCACCGCGCTCGCAGGCGTAGTAGACATAGCCCTTTTTTGACTTGCGCTTGAGCATCCCACTGCCGCAGCGCGGGCAGCGGCCCGGCATACGCTCAACGAGCGGCTTGGTATTCTTGCACTCCGGGAAGCCGGGGCAGGCCAGGAACCGGCCAAAGCGGCCGCTCTTGATGACCATTTTGCGCCCGCACAGCTCACAGACCTCATCGGTCTCTTCATCCGGCACCTTGATGCGCACACCGTCGAGAGCTTTCTCGGCATCCTCCATCTCGCGGTGGAAATCCTGATAGAAATCGCGCAGGACGGTCTTCCAGCCGACCTTTCCGGCCTCGACCTCGTCGAGCTGGTGCTCCATATTCGCCGTGAACTCGACATCGATGATATCGCGGAAACGCTCGATCATCAGCTCGGTCACGACACGGCCGAGCGGCGTCGGCCAGAGGCGCTTGTCCTTCTTGATGACGTACTCGCGGTCCTGGATTGTTGCCACGATCGACGCATAGGTCGACGGGCGGCCCACGCCGCGCTCCTCCATCGCCTTGACGAGCGTCGCTTCGGTGTAGCGCGCGGGCGGCTGGGTGAAATGCTGGGCCTTTTCCTGTTTTTCGGCAGTCAGGCGTTCAGAGCCGTCGAGATCGGGCAGCGAGGAGGAGCGCTCCTCGGCCTCGTCGTCGCGGCCCTCTTCATACACGGCGGTAAAGCCGGAGAATTTCAGGATCTGGTCGCTGGCGCGGAAGGCATGGCCCGCACAGCGTGCGTCGATCTGCACGGCGTCATAGCGCGCGTCGGACATCTGGCAGGCGACAAAGCGGCTCCAGATCAGCTTGTACAGCCGGTACTGCTCGCGCGTCAGGTCTGCCTGAATGCTCTCGGGGTCGAGCCGGACATTGCTGGGGCGAATGGCCTCGTGCGCGTCCTGCGCGCCCTCTTTCTTGCGGAAATGGCGGGGCTGGCCGGGATAGTAGGCCGGGCCGTAGCGATCGGTGATAAAATCACGCGCAGCAGCCAGCGCCTCCTCGGACAGTCGCAGGGAGTCGGTACGCATATAGGTGATGAGGCCGACGGTGCCCTCGCCGCTGATGTCGACGCCCTCATAGAGCTGCTGCGCAACGGCCATCGTGCGGCGCGGCGTCATATTGAGCTTTCGGGAGGCCTCCTGCTGCAGCGTGGAGGTGATGAACGGCGGCGTCGGCGAGCGGCGCTTTTCCGTGCGCTTGATGCCCGCAATGGTGAATTCCTGCCCGGCGATGTCGCGCAGGACCTCGTCGGCCTCGGCCTCGCTGTGCAGCTCGCGCTTCTTTTCCTCGCCGTAATAGTGCGCCGTGAAGCTGCCCGGCTTGTTCAGGCAGCGCAGCAGCACGTCGATCGTCCAGTATTCCTTCGGCACGAAGGCCTCGATCTCCTGCTCGCGCTCCACGACAAGACGGGTCGCGACAGACTGCACACGCCCCGCGGACAGGCCGCGGCGGATCTTTTTCCACAGCAGCGGGCTGAGCTGGTAGCCGACGATGCGGTCAAGGATCCGGCGGGCCTGCTGGGCGTCCACCAGATTATAATCGATGCTGCGCGGCTCCTGAATGCTGCGCGTCACAACGTTTTTTGTGATCTCGTTGAACGTCACGCGCTCCGTCTTGTCGTCCGGCAGCTCAAGCAGCTCCTTCAGATGCCACGAGATCGCCTCTCCCTCGCGGTCAGGGTCGGTCGCGAGGTAGATGTGCTTTGCAGCCTTGGATGCGCTGCGCAGCTCGGAGATGATCGCGGCCTTGCTGGCCAGTGGCTGATAGTCCGGTTCAAAATCGTGCTCCAGATCGACGCCCATCTTGCTCTTGGGCAGGTCGCGCAGGTGGCCCATGCAGGCCTCGACGCGATAATCCGGGCCGAGATATTTTCCAATGGTCTTTGCTTTAGACGGTGACTCGACGATCACCAGATTCGATCCCTTTGTCATGAAGGGAACCTCCATATATCCATTATCCTCCGGCGCGCTGATAGCGGTTGCCGGGAAGCTTTTTGGCCAGCCCCTTGATCTGGAGCATGGTCATGGCCGCAAGCAGGCGCTGCGGCGGAAGGCCCGTATGCTCCGTGAGAAGATCCGCAAGGATCGGCTCCGGCGTCAGGGCGGCATAGACCGCCGCTTCGTCGCCGGACAGGGCGGGCGGTGCTTTCTTTCTGTCACTATAAGGCCTTGCAGGCGGATTGTCAATGTCTTTTTTGTCGAGGGCTGGGGACTTTTCCGGTGAAGGCGCTGCCGGTCGGGCCGGTTTTGCCGGTCTCTCCGGCAGGGGCTGCGCAGGGACGGCCGCTGCGTAATGCGACCCAAAGCGCTGCTCCATCACCTCGCGGCGGCGACCGTCCGCCAGCTTGCCCGGAAACAGGTGTGTGTATTCCTGCAGCAGCTCCCAGCCGTTTTCGGGCATGAGCGCACCCTCGCGCAGCAGGCGATTCGTCCCCTCGCACGAGGCGACGCCGAGATTGCCGGGAATGGCAAATACGTCCCTGCCCTGCTCCAGCGCCAGCCGCGCCGTGATGAGCGCACCGCTCTGCGCCGAGGCCTCGACCACGAGAACGCCAACGGAAAGGCCGCTCAGAATACGGTTGCGCACCGGGAAATTGCCGCGCATCGGGCTCGTCCCCGGCGGGTATTCGCTCAGGAGGCAGCCTCTCGACGCGATCTGCGCAAACAGCTGGCCGTTTTCCGGTGGATAGGCGATGTCGAGCCCGCAGGCCAGCACACAGACGACCGGCTCCGGCAGGTCCATCGCGCTCTGCAGCGCCATGGTATCGATGCCGCGTGCACCGCCGGACATCACAAGCCCGCCGCTTGCGGCGATCAGGCGGGAGAACTGCTTGGCGTGCAGCAGGCCGTAGGCGCTGCACCGGCGTGAGCCGACAACGGCGATCGCGGCCTCGTGGTCGAAGTCCGGCAGGCGGCCCTGATAATACAAAAGCGCGGGCGGGTCTGCAATGTTACGCAGCCGCTCGGGATAGGCAGGCTCCGCATAGGTCAGAAGGCGGATGTCAAAACGGTCACACTGCGCCAGAATGCGCTCCGCGCCGTCCAGCGTTTTGTCGAGCAGCGGCTCGAGCCAGCTCCGCCGCAGGCCTTCCTCCGCCTGCAGCGCAGCCCGGTCCATGGCATAAATGCGCTCTGCCGTGCCGAACCGGCGCAGCAGCTCCGCGCGGCCCCGGACCCCGATGCCGCTTCGCGTTGCCAGCCAAACCCAGTGCTTCTGCATCTGCGCGCCCTCCTTCCGTGTTCTCCCGCGCTACGGCCGCATCTGCCACAGCACGATCGCCGCCGCGACGGCCGCATTGAGCGACTCGCAGCGCGGCTGCATGGGAATGATGATCTGCCGGTCCGAGGCGGCGAGCAGCTCCGGGCAAATGCCCTGCCCCTCGCTGCCGATGACGACAAGATGGCGCATCAGATCGACCTCGCGCAGATCGCACGCCGTGTCGGACAGCGCCGTCGCCGCAATGGGGATCCCGGCGGCATGACAGGCTCTGAGCACGTCCTCCATCGGTGCGCTCTGCGGCGGGCGGCGGAACACCGCGCCCATGGAGGCGCGCACCGTCTTTTCGGAAAACGGATCGGCGCAGCCGTTCGTCAGCAGGACCGGCAGGTCGAAGGCGTCGGCCGTGCGCAGGATCGTGCCGAGGTTTCCGGGGTCCTGGATGCGGTCGAGCAGGAGCATGCCGGGCTGCACCCGGAGCGCGCCCTCCTGCGGCAGGCGCAGGGAGAATAAAACGCCCTGCGGCGTACGCATACTCGAAACGCTCTGCATCAATGACGCAGGGACCTCGACCAGACGTGCCGATGATGGGAGTGCCGGGCAACGCTCCGGCTCGCTCGTCAAAGCGGCCGTCACCTCGGGATACCACTTGAGTGCCTCCTCCAGAAGCTTCCAGCCGTCCGCCACAAATTCGCCGCAGCTCTCGCGATAGGCGCGCGAGGTCTGCAGCTTCCGCATGTGCTGCACGAGCGGATTGTGACTGCTTGTGATACGCTCCATTCGGGAGGCCCTCCTCTGGTTTGATTTCTATATTAAATAGTATAGCACATCACTTTTCGGAAATCAATGCATGTTTTCCCACCGCATCGTGCGGCCAGTTGCGCCAAAATGCGAAATATGCTATAATGCCTGCAGACACGATATTCCGGGAGACAATCGGCAGCGGCAGCAGCGCAACGATTATGGATTTCATCTATGATAATCAGGGGC
>OGYB01000328.1_pt1 | contig 35461 bp, 33 predicted proteins | sample 1576421 | NCBI WGS metagenome assembly OGYB01 (sample SAMEA3541577, study PRJEB24748) | human gut metagenome | biome: human gut; feature: human-associated habitat; material: faeces | place: China | collected 2012
GCGAGCTGGGTTCAGAACGTCGTGAGACAGTTCGGTCCCTATCTGTTGCGGGCGTAAGAGATTTGAAGGGAGCTGTCCTTAGTACGAGAGGACCGGGATGGACGTACCTCTGGTGCACCAGTTGTCCTGCCAAGGGCATAGCTGGGTAGCTATGTACGGACGAGATAAACGCTGAAAGCATCTAAGCGTGAAACTCTCCCTAAGATGAGATCTCTCATCCTTTATGGAGTAAGGGCCCAGAAAGACGATCTGGTTGATAGGCCGGAGGTGGAAGTGCAGTAATGTATGCAGCTGACCGGTACTAATAGCCCGAGGGCTTGACCTACGATTTATGCAGGCAATGGCCTTCCTTCCATCCTCTTCTTTGTTCGGTTTTGAAGGTGTAAGCGAAAGACATCTGAGTGATATGCACCATTAGCTCAGCTGGTAGAGCACCTGACTCTTAATCAGGGTGTCCAGGGTTCGAGTCCCTGATGGTGTACCACGGTTATTTCACAAGGATACTTGTGTGATAATATAAAGGGAAAAATGGCCCGTTGGTCAAGTGGTTAAGACAGAGGCCTCTCACGCCTTTAACATCGGTTCGAATCCGGTACGGGTCACCATTTCTTCTTGACAAATTGCGTAAAAGTGCATATACTACTGTTTGTTACCGCTGATACGGTTTCAATAGTTGGTGCTGATTAGGGCGAGGGTCCACCCGTTCCCATCCCGAACACGGAAGTTAAGCTCGCTTCTGCCCACAATACTTGGCTGGAGACGGCCCGGAAAGATAGGTAGCGCCAACACGCCTTCTTAGCTCAATGGTAGAGCATTCGGCTGTTAACCGAAGGGTTGTAGGTTCGAGCCCTACAGAAGGCGCCAAGGGTGTGCCGCCACTCGTAAGGTGGCGGCACACTTCCTTTTTACATGATGTCCGCCGAGAGAGCCGATCACTTGGGCCTTTAGCTCAGTTGGTTAGAGCAGACGGCTCATAACCGTCCGGTCCCGGGTTCGAGTCCCCGAAGGCCCACCACACAGGGGTATAGCTCAGCTGGTAGAGCAGCGGTCTCCAAAACCGCGTGTCGAGAGTTCGAATCTTTCTGCCCCTGCCAAAAACGAAATTCCTGCCGATGAAAGTCGGCAGGAATTTTCTTTGCCTATGATGGCCAACTTGCAGCTATGACGGGAAATTTTTCTTGTTTTGTTCTTGTTCCGCTGAGAGGTTTATGATACCCTAAAGGTAGGAAGAAGAGCTCATATGAGCATTAAGGCCTACGGACAGAGCTCATGGCGGGGTAGGACCGTCACGGTGGTATGGGTGTATCCGAGGAATAAGAGCTTGTTTTTTATGTGATCTTTTTCGTGGGGATTAATGACGCTGAAATTGTGCTGCTGACGAATTTCTGGCGGAGAACGGCTATGTCAGTAATTTCAGCGAGACAAGGCTCCACCACGAGATCTATCTCTCCGACCCACGGAAGGTGGCACCGGAAAAGCGAAAAACCGTTATCCGGCACCCTATTAAAAAGTGCGACGGAGAAAATTCTCCGCAGGCAAAGGAGGGCTTCCATGGACTATATTAGGATCACCGAGGACAACATCGATGGAGAGCACATCTGCTGCGCCATGTCCGGCAAACAGAGTCTTGTCAAGAAGGAATGGCTCAGGCAGCGGTTTGCGGAGGGACTGGTCTTTTACCGGAGCCGGGAGCGGGGCAAGTGCTTCATCGAATATATCCCGGCGGAGTACGCATGGGTTCCCATTCAGGCGGAGGGATACCTCTACATTAACTGCCTGTGGGTCTCCGGCTCCATGAAAGGCCACGGCTACTCCAATGACCTACTGGCGGAGTGCATCCGGGATGCCAAGGCGCAGGGGCGAAAGGGGCTGTGCACCCTGTCCGCCCAAGGACGGAAGCGTGAGTTTCTCTCCGACCCGAAGTACCTGGCGCACAAGGGCTTCACAACGGCGGATACCTCTGCATGCGGGATCGAATTGCTGTATCTGCCTCTTGTTCCCTGCGCAGAGCCGCCGAAATTCAAGGACTGCGCCAAACAGCCCATTGTGGAGGAGAGCGGCTTCGTGCTCTATTACACGGATCAGTGTCCCTTCACCTACTACTGGGTGCCGAGAGTGGTGGAGGCGGCCAAGGCGCATCATATTCCCTTGAAGGTCATCCATGTCACCAGCAGGGAGCAGGCGCAGAATGTGCCGTCGCCGGTGACCACCTATGTCCTGTTTCGGGACGGGAAATTTCTAACCCAGGGCATCCAGAGCGACAAGAAATTCCTGAAGCTTGCGGGAGTGGAGGCACAATAGACCGCTGCGGGCGGAGCACAAGAAGATTTAGGAGGTGTCCCATGGAGGGATTCAAGGAGAAGGAATACAAGGTTTTTGAGCTGTTTGACAAGCAGTGGGCCATCGTTACCGCCGGCTCCATGGCACATTACAACAGCTGCACCATCAGTTGGGGAAGTCTGGGAAACATCTGGGGCCATGCGGGCCATAGCTGCCCCATCGTCACGGTCTACGTTCACCCGGCCCGCTACACCAGCGAGTTTTTAAGGGACAGCGACATTTTCACGGTGAGCTTTTACCCGGAGAGTTGTCGAAAAACGCTGAGCTATATCGGCTCCCACTCCGGCCGGGACGGCGATAAGATTGCCGCTGCCGGGCTGACGCCTGTGACCATGGGACAGGGTGTGACATTCCGGGAGGCGAATCTGACCTTCCTCTGTAAGAAGCTGTATCAGCACCAATTCTCCAGAGATAATCTGGCCCCGGAAATTCAGGCGTATTACGCCGCTGCGCCGCAGGTGTACCCGGACTTTCAGGGCGGCTGGCAGCCGCACATAGTCTTTGTGGGGGAGATCACAGACGTCCGGGACGACCGGTGAGGGGGAAAGCCAGAAAACTTGCCGCCATATAGCAGAAAAGCCGCTATTAGCGGCTTTTCTGCTATATGGCGAGGACAGAGATAGCAAAGTGGCATGGAAGTTGCTATATAAAATCATAGATACGGCACCATTTTGAAGGTGCCGCACACGACCATCACGACATAAGGAGGAGACCATATGAGTACGCTGAAAGAGGAGACCCTGCAGCTGCACGAGGTGCATCGGGGGAAGCTGGCGGTGTCGCTGAAGGTGGACATCGAGACCAAGCATGATCTGTCTCTGGCGTATACGCCGGGGGTAGCGGAGCCGTGCCTGGAGATCGCACAGGATCGGGAGCAGGTATACCGATATACGGGCAAGGGAAACGCTGTGGCCATCGTCACCGACGGAACGGCGGTGCTGGGTCTGGGGGATATCGGGCCGGAGGCGGCTCTGCCGGTGATGGAGGGGAAGGCGTGTCTCTTTAAGCGCTTCGGCGGCGTAGATGCCTACCCCATCTGCCTGAACACCAAGGACCCGGAGGAGATCGTGCGGGCGGTGCAGCTGATAGCACCGGGCTTCGGCGGTATCAATCTGGAGGATATTTCGGCGCCCCGGTGCTTCGAGATCGAGGAGCGGCTCATCGAAACACTGGACATTCCCGTGTTCCACGACGATCAGCACGGAACGGCGGTGGTGGTGCTTGCGGCTCTCATCAACGGGGCCAAGTGTCTGGGACTGGAGCTGCCGCAGGTGCAGACGGTCATCAGCGGCGCCGGTGCTGCGGGCATCTCCATCTGCAAGCTGCTGATGAAGGCGGGGGTGCGGGATATCACCCTCTGCGACCGGCAGGGGGCCATTTGGGAGGGCCGGGAGGGCCTGAACGGGGCCAAGACGGCCATGGCGAAGGTCACTAACCGGGCCATGCGAAAGGGCAGTCTGGCGGAGGTCATGGAGGGAGCCGATCTGTTCATCGGTGTCTCCGGTCCCGGCATCGTCACGCAGGAGATGGTGCGCTCCATGTCACCGCAGGCGATGGTGTTCGCCCTGTCAAACCCGGTTCCGGAGATCATGCCGGAGCTGGCGTTGGCGGCGGGGGCCAAGGTGGTGGCCACCGGTCGGTCGGATTTCCCCAATCAGATCAACAACCTGTTGGTATTCCCCGGAATCTTCAAGGGAGCGTTGGCGGCCCGTGCCTCACGGATCACGGAGGAAATGATGATCGCCGCCGCCTATGCTATCGCCGGGCGGGTCTCCCCGGAGGAGCTGAGCCGGGAGTGCATCATTCCCAGTACCTTTGATATGGGCGTGGCGGACGTAGTGGCCGAGGCCGTGAAGGCCCATGTGGAGCGCTGAGCCATGAGAGTGCTGGATACGGCGCTGATCTGCCAGACGGTGGCGGATATGGTGGTGCAGGCCAACTGCTGCATCGGTGCAGATGTGATGGAGAGCCTGCGGCAGGGACGGGACCGAGAGGAGAAGCCCTTGGCCCGGAGTATTCTGGACAAGCTCATCCGCAATGATGAGATCGCCGCCCGGCGGGCTATGCCCCTGTGTCAGGATACGGGCATGGCGGTGTTTCGGGTGCGGCTGGGGCAGGAGCTCCATATCGTGGGTCAGCCGCTGGAGGAAGCGCTCCAGCAGGGCATGGCGCAGGGCTACCGGGAGGGCTATCTCAGAAAATCCGTGGTGCGGGACCCGGTATTTCATCGGGAGAACACCGGAGATAATACCCCGGCGGTGATCTACTATGAGATGGTGCCGGGAGACAGGCTGGAGCTCTTCTTTGCGCCCAAGGGCTTCGGTAGCGAGAATATGAGTACCATCAAGATGCTCAAGCCCGCCGACGGAGAAAAGGGTGTCCGGGAGTTCATCCTGTCTGCGGTGGAAAAGGCGGGGCCCAACCCCTGTCCGCCGATCATAGTGGGCGTGGGCATCGGAGGAACCTTCGATAAGTGTGCCCAGCTGTCCAAATTTGCCCTGATGCGGCCGGTGGGAAGCCGGCATCCGGATCCGGCTTACGCCGCCATGGAGTGGGAGCTGCTGGATGAGATCAACCGCATGGACATTGGCCCGGCAGGATTAGGCGGAAGGACTACGGCACTGGCGGTACACATCGAGACGTACCCCACCCACATTGCCGGACTGCCGGTGGCGGTGAACCTCTGCTGCCACGCCTATCGTCACGCCCATGCGGTGCTGTAAAGGAGGGAGCGCATGAAGCATATCCGATTGCCGCTGACGGAAGCGGACATTGCGGCCTTGCAGGCGGGGGACGAGGTGCTGCTCAGCGGCCCGCTGTATACGGCACGGGACGCCGCCCATCAGCGGCTGTGCCGCTGCTTGCAGGAGGGAAAGCCTCTGCCGGTGGAGCTGGCGGGGGAGACCATTTACTATGTGGGGCCCTCTCCGGCGAAGCCCGGTGCGGTCATTGGCTCCGCCGGCCCCACCACCAGCTATCGAATGGACCCCTACACGCCGCCGCTGCTGGCGCTGGGCCTGAAGGGCATGATCGGGAAGGGCCGCCGCTCCGGGGAGGTGGTGCAGGCCGTCCGGGAACACGGAGCCGTGTACTTTATCACCATCGGCGGCGCTGCGGCGCTGCTGGCGGAGGCCGTCAAGAAAAAAACACCCGTGTGCTACGAGGATCTGGGACCGGAGGCGATTTGTCGGCTGGAGGTGGAGAATTTCTACGCTATCGTAGGCATCGACAGCCGGGGGAATACCATCATTCGCTGAAAAAAGCCGCCCGCCGGGGCGGCTTTTTTATGCCCTGCGGAGGGACATGGCATGGGAGTTGCTATTACAATTTGACAGAAAACCGGAGCATACCGGACAAAACAGGAGGGAAACACTATGCGTTTTCAGGAAATGATCGAGACTGTGGACACCCATACCGGCGGCGAACCGACCCGGATCATTCTCAGCGGCATCCCCAAGCTGGAGGGAAATTCTGTCCGGGAGAAGCGGGACTATTTCAAGGAACACTATGACTATATCCGCACACGGCTGACCTACGAGCCCAGAGGCCATGCGGGGATGCTGTGCGCTGCGGTGGTGCCGCCCACCATGCCGGAGGCGGACTTCGGTATCTTCTACATGGACGACGTGCAGTATCTGGATATGTGCGGCCATGCCAGCATCGGCGTAGGGACTGCCCTGCAGGAGATCGGGCTGGTGCCCAAGGCCCATCGGGACCGCTACGCCATCGAGACCCCTGCGGGTCTGGTGTGGATCAAGAACAATTTCAAGGAGGACTATGTGTACAGCACCACCGTCCGCAACGTCAACAGCTACGTCATTGAAAACGAACTGCGGATCGACGTGGATGATGTGAAGGATGTGCCGGTGAATCTGGCCTACGGCGGCAACGTGTTTGCCATTGTACCGGCGGCCCGGTTCGGCATCAAGATCCAGCCCTCCTATATGGAGCGCATCAAGCATTATTCCGCCCGTATCCGGGAGGTCATTGCAGAGAAAGGCATTGCCGTGACGCTGGTTCAGTGGTATGATGAACCTAAGTCTAAGGAGGCGGACCTGCGGGTGGTCCACAGCTCCGGGTATGGCTCTCCGGATCGCTCCCCCGGCGGCACCGGCACCAGCGCCAAGGTGGCGTGGCTGTGCGCCAACGGGAAGCTGGCCATCGATGAGCCTTTTGTCCACGAGGGTATCGTGGATGCACCCTTTATCGGCGTGGTGAAGGGCGTCGAGGAGAGGAACGGCCGCACGGAGTATCTCACGGAGATCACCGGACAGGCCCGCATCACGGGCTTCCACAAATTTGTGTTTGCAGACAACGACGACCTGCGGGAGGGCTTCTATTTCGATTGATACTCCGGCAGGCGGAAAGGACGGATGGGATGAGGTATCATGACGAGCGCCTGCGCTGGCTGCAGGAGAACTTCAGCTACATCGATTCTGTCACCATGATCGACGCCACTGGCAAGATCACTGTGAAGGAGCGCTACAATCCCCGATATAGCGATGCGGAGAATGCTGCGGATAACGAGTGGTGTCTCAACCGCAACCTGCTGGAGGTGTTTCCGTCCCTGAGCCACAGCGACAGCACCTTATTGCAGGCCCTGCAGAAGGGCGAGTTGCTGTACCGGGAGAATCAGTGTACCATCAACCACTCCGGCAAGAAATCCGTGACCAACAACGTGACCTTTCCGATCATCAGCCGGGGAAAGATCATTGGGGCCGTGGAGCTGTCACGGGATGTGACCCACTATGAGGGGGAGCGGACGGCTCCGGCGGCCCGGCCGACGCCCAAGCGCCGCTCCGGCACCGAGGCCAAGTGGACGCTGGAGGATATCGTCACCCAGAACAGCAAGATGCTGGAGATCAAGCGCACCATTGCCAAGGTGGCGGACAGCCGCTCCTCGGTGCTGGTGTACGGCGAGACGGGCACGGGAAAGGAGCTCATCGTCTCGGCGCTGCACAATGCCGGAAGCCGCAAGGATCAGCCCTTTGTGGCGGTGAACTGTGCCGCCCTGCCGGAGAGTATTCTGGAGGGACTGCTGTTCGGTTCCCAGAAGGGGGCGTTTACCGGGGCGGAGAACAAAAAGGGGATGTTTGCCGAGGCCAACGGCGGCACCATCTATCTCGATGAGATCAACTCCATGCCGCTGCTGCTTCAGGCGAAGCTGCTGCGGGTGCTGCAGGAGAAATCGGTGACACCGCTGGGAGCCTCCAAGCCAATCCCGCTGGATGTACGCATCATCGCATCCACCAACCGGCCGGTCAGCGAGGTGGTGGCCAGCGGCCAGATGCGGGAGGATATTCTGTACCGGCTCAATACCATCAGCATCCAGATCCCGCCCTTGCGGCGGAGACTGGACGATATCCCCCTTCTGGCGGCGGCATTTGTGGAGAAATACAGCGCAGAAATGGGCAAACAGGTAGCGGGCGTGGCGCCGGAGGTGACAGCCTTCCTCATGAACCGCAGCTGGCGGGGCAATGTCCGGGAACTGGAGCACGTCATCGAATCTGCCATGAATGTGGTGGAGGACGGCCAGACGGTGGAACTGGAGCATCTGCCGATTTACCTCAGCGAGGTGGATGAGCTGGAGGAGGATACCCCGGAGCACAGCCCACGGGAGGCGGTGGCCCTCAACGAGGCATTGGCCGCCTACGAGAAGAAGCTGATTTTAGCGGCCATGAGGGCCAGCAACTGGAAGATCGTGGACGCAGCGGCCCGGCTGCGGATCCCACGCACCAGCCTGCAGTATAAGCTGGAAAAATACGATATCAAACGACGGTAATTCGTCATATTGGAGACGGATATCCGTCGCTGGAAGAGCGCAGGGACAGACCGGCCGGTTTGTTCCTGCGTTTTCTTTGTATAGACTGTGCAAAATTAACGCATAAATCCGGCAAAAGAAGGACGGAATTACCGAAATAAGCGGCGGAGACAGCAAAAACTGCCGGAAAGGGGAGAGGCGTCCTGCAGACCGCCTGTGGGCCGGCGGTGACAGGAGCTCCTGACTGAAGTGCAGAAAAATAGCGGGAAAGCAGCGACGGAAATCCGTCATTCGGCAAGGAGAACATGGCGGCGGAGGGCGCTGCCTGCGGTGGAGTGAAAACGGCCCCTCCCGTGGGGGAGACCCTTGGAGCATAGTGACGAAACGAGACGGGAAAATATGTCGTATTCGGCAAAGGGAATATCGGCGGTTTTGGCATGGGGCTTGCTTAAAACTATGGAGAAGGGAGTGCTCCCTGTGTAAAATTACGAAGGAGGAAATCACACATGACCGAAGAAATCGTATCCTATGGCGTATTGTCACTGATCCCGGCAATACTGGCGGTCGTCCTCGCATTCTGGACGAAGAACGTCATCATTTCTCTGATGGCCAGCCTGTTTGTAGGCTGTCTCATCACTGCTGGCTGGAACCCCTGGAATGCCATGCAGGTCATGTTCAGCGATCACCTGTTTGTGGACATGACCGGCTCGTCCAACGCACAGACCATCATCATGATGTCCTTTGTGGGTGGCTTCGTGGCACTCATCGAGGCTACGGGAGGAGCCAAAGCCTTTGCGGCGGCCATAGCCAACAAGGTCCACCGCCGCAGCACGGCCCAGACCACGGCTTGGCTGGGCGGACTGGCGATCTTCTTCTCCGACTCCGGCAACAGCCTGATCCTGGGGCCCATCTTCCGCCCCATCTTCGACCGGCTGCGGATTTCCCGTGCTAAGCTGGCCTACATTCTGGACTCCACCTCCTCCCCGGTGTGCATCCTGGTCCCCATTACCGGCTGGGGCGTGTACATCATGGGCATCATCGCCACGGAGTTTGAAAATCTGGGCATCCAGACCAGCGATGCCAGTGCCTTTGTACAGGCCATCCCCTACCAGTTCTATGCTATTCTGGCGCTGGTGCTGGTCCCCCTCATCGCACTGAGTAAGCGGGACTTCGGCCCCATGGCCAAATTCGAGACCTACGCTCTGGAGAATGGTCCCACCGCCGCTGAGTTGGAGGCCGACAAGTCCATCGTCCAGTCCGAGAACGCCAACAAGGCCACGGCGTGGGAGATGATCATCCCCCTGCTGGTGATGTTCATCACCATTTTCGTCATGTTCATCGGCTGGGGCTTCCCCGGCCAGAATATCCCCGGCTCCAAGATCCGTATTGCACTGACCTCTGGCTATATGCTGGCGACCATCGTGCTTGCCATCATGGTCATCGTCAAGAAGATCATGACCTTCACTGAGGTGGTGGATACGTGGGTCAGCGGCATCAAGAAGATGGCCGGTATTCTGGCGATCATCATCGCCGCTTGGGGCGTTGGCTCCGTCTGCACGGCGCTGGGCACCTCCCAGTTCGTGGTGGACTGCACCATCGGCTTCCTGTCCCCGGCGCTGGTTCCCGCTCTGCTGTTTATCATCGGTGCTGTCATCTCCTTTGCCACCGGCACCAGCTGGGGCACCATGGCTATCCTGCTGCCGCTGGGCATCAATATGGCCTACGGTTTCGGTGTGTCTGAGGCCATCACCATTGCCGCCGTGCTCTCCGGCTCCCTGTTTGGCGATCACTGCGCCCCCATCTCCGATACCACCGTCATGTCCTCTATGGCCGGCGGCTGCAACCATATTGACCACGTCCGCACCCAGATCCCCTATGCTCTGCTGGCGGCGGTGTCCAGTTTCATCGCCTATCTCATCGTGGGTGTGACCCAGATGGCGGCGGGCATCGCCCTGCCGGTGGCGCTGGCGATTCTGGTGGTGCTGTTCCTGCTGGCTACCAGGCTGTTCGGCAAGAAAATTGCGTAAGGAGGTGGAGCAACTGTGAATATGGATTATTGCAAGCCCTATGCCGGGCGGGACACCGTGATTCTGGACCGCCATGCGGCAGATACCATTGCCGAGGATATCCGTGCCTTTGATAGTCAGCTGGAAAACCACTTCGCCCATGTCATCATGCTGGCGGAGCAGAAGATCATCACTCGGCAGGACGCAGCGGCGATCTTGAAGGCCCTGCTGAAGCTGAAGGAAATGGGGCCGGATAAGATCCCCTTCCGTCCCGGCCTGACGGACCTTTACTCCAATGTGGAGGAGTGGCTCATCGACGAGCTGGGGATTCAGGTAGGCGGGCGGGTCCACACGGGCCGTTCCCGCAACGACATGAATTCCACCATTGAGCGGATGCATACCCGGCGCACCATTCTGGACCTGTGCGAGGCGATAACGCTGCTGCTGAAGACGCTGCTGGTGATGGCGCAGGAGCACAAGGAGACAGTGATCCCTGCCTACACCCACCACTCCCAGCAGGCGCAGCCCATTACGCTGGGCCACTTCTACACCAGCTGCTTCCAGATGTTCTCCCGTGATATGGAGCGCCTGCTGGAGAGCTATGCCCGTGTGAACCTGAGTACCATGGGCGGTGCTGCCGTGGCCACCACCAGCTTCCCGGTGAACCGGGAGCGTGTGGCGGAGCTGCTGGGCTTTGACGGATTTCTGGAAAATTCCATGGATGCCACCGCTGCGCTGGACTTTGCCTATGAGCCGGCCTGCGCCATGGCTATCTTTGCCAACAACATGGGCCGTATGACCGAGAGTCTGCTGCTGTGGAACATCAATGAGGTGGGCATCTCCCGGCTGGCCGCTCCCTACTGCTCGTACAGCACCATTATGCCGCAAAAGCGCAACCCCGTGGCGCTGGAGACGCTGCGCTATTCCGGAGAGTGGACCTACGGGGCCCTGATGTCCATGCTGGCGGCCATGAAGGCCTATCCGCAGGGCAACGGCCGGGAGCCGGGCTTTGTGGTGAGCCTGTACTACGAAATCGTGCAGCGGATGATCGACAGCGCCTATCTGCTGGAGGGGATCGTCCGCACGTTGGAGGTGGACAAGGCCCGTGCCCTGCAGGTCACGGCGGATGGCTTCTCCACTGTGACCGATCTGGCGGATGCCATGGTGCAGCACCATGATCTCTCCTTCTCGGCGGCCAAGAAGATCACCGGTCGGGTGGTCACGATGGCCCAGCAGGAGAAGGTGTCCATCCACGCCATCGACAGTGCCTTTGTGGCCCGTGCGGCGCAGGAGGCGCTGGGGATGGAGCTGCATATGACGGAGCAGGAAATTCACCATGCGCTGGACCCCGTGGAGAACGTGACCCGCCGTCAGGTCATCGGAGGCCCCAGTCCCGCCCGTGTACAGGAGATGATCGACAAGGGCCATGGAGCCGTGGAGCGCTTTGAGGCGGATTGGCGCAGCAAGCGAGCCTATCTGGACGAAAAGCGGGAGGCCCTCTACGCCATGGCCGGAAAGCTGGCGGAGGAGGCGTAACATGGAGCTGCAGCGGATGATCGCCCGCTTTGTGGCGGAACCGGCGCCTTTTACGCAGCAGGCACTTTATCTGGCCCGCCGGTCCATTCTGGACACCATGGGGGCCATGATTGCCGGCAGCGAGACGGCGGCGGTGCGGCAGGCCCTCACCGTGACGGAGGGCGGCGGCTGTACGGTGCCGGGCCGCAGCGAAAAATTATGCGGCCGGGATGCCGCCTTTGTCAACGGAATCTCCGGCCATGAGCTGGAGCTGGATGACACGTCCTCCTCCAATTTGGGACACCCCACCGTGGCGGTGCTGCCGGCACTGCTGGCGATAGGCGAAGAGACCGGCTGTTCCGGGCGGCTGCTGCTGGAGGGCTTCCTCATTGCCACGGAGGTGACGTGCAAGCTGGGGCGTATCTGCGCCAAGCGGCTCCACGCCAAGGGCTGGCATTGCAGCAGCGTTACCGCAGGGATAGGCGCTGCCGCAGGCTGTGCGTATCTGCTGGGTCTGAGCCAAGAGCAGACCAGCCATGCACTGGGCATTGCCGCATCCATGGCCTCCGGCCTGCGGGAAAATTTCGGCACCCAGACCAAATCCATCCACATCGGCAAGTGCGCCGAGGACGGCTATCGGGCCGCCCGACTGGCGCAGGCCGGCTTTACCTCCTCCACAGTGGCGCTGGAGGGGAAGGAGGGCTTCCTCTACGAGTACGCAGACCTGCGGGAGGAAGGGGACGAGTTCCATCGCATCATGGCCTCTATGGGCCACGACTGGGACATCTGTGCGCCGGGGTTCACTCTGAAGCGCTGGCCCTCCTGCTCCAGCACCCACCGGCCGGTGGACGCCATCATGGAGCTGATCCGGATAAATCAGCTGTCGGCGGCGGAGATCGAGAGCATCCAGGCTGGACTGGGCATCTCCGCTCTGCGGGAGTTGGTGACGCCGAACCCGGCGGACGGCGAGGAGGCCAAGTTCAGCGTGGGATTTCAGATCGGCCTGTATCTCACGGGCCGGGCCAATGCACCAGAGAATTATAACCGGGAGACTATCCGGCTGCCGGAGGTGCAGAACATCATCCGCCGCACGGAGCTGTACCACGAACCGCAGTATGACAATCTGCCCAGCGATGCCGGTGTGGGTCCGGCCTTCGTTACCATCTGCTGTAAGGATGGGCGTACCTTTACCAAGGAACGGGCCTTCCCGGTGGGGCATCTCAGCGACCCAATTCCGGACGAGGAGCTGCGGAAAAAATTCTTCATCTGCACGGCGGCGAAGCTGACGCCGGAACGGGCTAGGGCTCTGGCCGATACCATCATGGCTCTGGAACAGCTGGAGAACATCCGCACACTCATGGCCATGACCCACTGACCGTTGTATACCAGAAAAGGGATATCCCCACGGGATATCCCTTTTCTGCTTGCCGGGGGCGGGGGAGCGTGGTATACTCGTATCAAAAGAAGCAGACCTTAAAAGAGACGGCGGCCGAAAGAGATGACCGCTCAAGACGGGGGAGAGAGTATGGAGGAGTTTTCCTATATCGTGCTGGATCTGGAGTGGAACCAGCCCATGTCGGGGCAGGAGACCATCACCCAGCCATTCCGCTTCGATTCGGAGATCATCGAAATCGGGGCGCTGAAGCTGAACAGCCGGTTTGAAGAGGTGTCGGAGTTCAAAAGCTTCGTGCGGCCGGTGTTCTACCCGGCCATGAACGGCCATGTGGTGCAGCTCACCAAGATACGGCCCCAGGAGCTGGAAAAGGCCCCCGACTTCCCGGCGGCCTATGCCGCCTTCCGGGACTGGTGCGGCGAGGACTGCTGTCTGTGTACCTGGGGGCCGGATGATCTGCCGGTGCTGATGGACAACCTCCTGATGCACGGACTGGACGCCACCCTCCCCGACGGCTACGATCTCCAGCGCATCTTCGGCCATGAGATCATGCGGGATGACCGTCAATGCTCACTGGAGCGAGCCATGGAGCTGCTGCGGCTGAAGCCGGATCGGGCCCACGACGCCCTCAACGATGCCCGCAATACCGTCCGGGTCTGCGGCAGCATGGATCTGGAGCGCTGCATGGAGGAGTATTGCCTGCGCTACATCGACTACGGCCCAGACCGGCTGGCGGGCCGGGTAGGCGGTCTGCCGTACCCGGATCTGCCTGCGGCACAAGCGGATCCGCAGCTGACGGCCCTGACCTGCCCCTACTGCGGCCAGCCCCTGACCTTGGGGGAGTGGACCCGGAAGGATGGCAATACCATGCTGGCCTATGCCCGCTGCAACGAGGGGGACGAGTATTTGGCCGTGTGCCGCTATGGCCGCACGCCGGAGGGCATCCGCATGGGGCGCATGGTCTACGAAATGAGCGACGACCTGTGGGATGTGTACCAGCGCTGCATAGAGCGGCAGGCATAAGCGGCGCACAGCAGGGGACACGCCTTTCAACCGAAAACCGCCGGACAGTACAACTGTCCGGGGGGTTTTTATCCGTTTTTCAGATATCGCTGGGTGTAGGGACACACGGCGAAGCATTTGCCGCAGATGGCAATGGGGATACCAAAAGATCGTCCCGATCGCTCCTTGGCGGTGCGTTCGCACAGCAGGTGGTCGAACAAATCGTCCCGGTCCAGCCCCGTGTGCCACAGGGTGCCGTACAGAGCGGAGGAGGGACAGGCATCCACGCACACCCGGCAGCTGCCGCAACGGCTGGAGAGAATGGGCTCCGCCGTAGGCAGCGGGGCATCCGTTACCACAGTACACAGCCGCACGGCTCCGCCAAAGTCGGGGGTGGTCAGGAGGTTATTTTTTCCGATCCAGCCCAGCCCCGCCCGGCAGGCCACCGCCTTGTGAGGCAGGGGAGAGCGATCCTCAGCACCGGTGGGCAGATGCTCCTCCGTGTTGGCCGTGGCCTGATAGCCATGGGCCCGCAGCAGGGCGGCACAGCCCTCCGCCATAGCGTCCAGCCGTACATTGATGGCCTGATAGGCATCGTAGTAGGCCCGGTGGGGCTGATCCACCAACGGCCCTACGATCTCACGGGGCAGCGCCACCAGCGCCGTGATGCCGTAGGGCAGCGATGCCCCCGCCACACCGTGGAGGTCGGCAAAGCCCACCCGCACAGCGCCCTGCTCCGTCAAATATTGGGTGATCTCCTGCGCCAATGTCTGTCGAACCATTTATTCTTCCTCCTTTTTCAGGATGTACGTCCCCGCCTCATCGCAGGGACGGATCTTTTCGCCCACCGCCAGCATCAGGGCCACCACGTCATCCAGCGGCACGATGTGATCCATCCCGGCCAGCGCCGCATTGGCACAGGTGACGGCGGTTGGCACGGCGGCCATATTCCGCACGATGCAGGGAACCTGCACATAGCCCTCGATGGGGTTGCAGAGCAGCCCCATCAGTACCTGTCCGCCCAGCGAGGCGGCGCAGTGGATGGTGTCGGGATCGTCGGTCATCATGCTGCACAGGGCGGCGCTGGCCATGGACACCGCCACGCCGATCTCCGCCTGACAGCCGATGGCCCCGGTGTAGTGGGTGGGATAGTAGAAGGCCCCGATGAGCCCCGCGACCAGCAGGGCGTTCTCCTGCTCCGTCTCGCTCTTGCCCAGCCGTTCTCCGATGCGGTATACCGCCGCCGGGACGATGCCGGAGGCCCCGCCAGTGGGCATACAGACGATGGTGCCGTGGGCATTGCTGAATTCCATGATGCTCATGGCATCCAGACACGCCTCATCGGCGGCCCCCAGATCGATGAGCTTCCGCTCCTCCCGCAGAGCCTTATAGCGGGCGGCACGGGCGTCGGTGACACCGATAAAGTGGTTGTCCGGGCGGACGCCCTGCTGCCGTGCATGGCGGCAGATATCCAGCACCTGCCGGGCATAGGCCCGCAGCTCCACCTCCGTGGCGCCGGTGAGGGTACTTTCATAGTCGAAAGCCACCCGCCACAGCGGACGCCCGGTGTCACGGGCATAGGCAAACATCTCCTGCGCCGTGCGGAAGGGGACGGCTCCCTCCTGCTGGGGGAAGGGGAACAGAGGCTCTAACCGAGCCAGCCACTGCCCGGGGCCGGCAGCGGCGTCCTCCGGCACCACACGGGCGCCCTCCGGGCCGAGACACACCGTCTCCCGGCGCTTGCCCCGCAGTAGGATGTCGCTGCCGTTGAGGCGGGTGATCTCGATCTCGCCGCCGCCCAGCGACACCCCCGTCAGCCGGATGGTGCGGCGGTCACCGGATAGCTCCATCTCCGCCAGCTCCGAGGGCCTTACCGGCAGGTCATCTACAAATTGGAAGTCGTAGCAAAGCCCAGCCTCGTCGGCCTGACGGCACATGGTACTCAGGTCGCAGCGCAGCAGCTCCTGTCCCAGCAGCGCCGCCAGAATGGCCTCGTGGCTGTGCATACTGTAAAAGGTGTCGTAGTACCCGCCCAGGCGGGCCATGCGGACGGTGATGCGGCGGGGCGGCTCCCCCAGCAGAGCACGGGCCAGCCGTGCGATGCGGTAGGGGCCGCAGGTGTTGGAGGAGGACGGCCCCGGCGTCACCGGGGAGAGCACGTCGTTAAAAATACTGGGCATCCGTTCCATGGTGAGGACTCCTTTCGGCCCTTGGCCGCAGAATTTTGGATAGGGCAAAATCCCCCCTGCGGAACAGGGGGGATTTCGGTATGATAGGTAGTCATGCCGGGAATAGTGACCCGGCGGTCTCTTCTACAAACACACAAGCAGTGAGCAATCGGATACTTACTTCAGGCAGAGGCCGATGATGGTGTAGCCGATGCAGGTGATGATAGCCACGGTCAGAGCGTAGGGCAGCTGGGTCTTGGTGTGAGCCAGATGGTCGGAGCCTGCGCCCAGAGAGGACAGGATGGTGGTGTCGGACAGGGGGGAGCAGTGGTCACCGAAGCAGCCGCCGCCCATGACAGCAGCGATGGTGGCGTACACCAGATTGTTGGCCTCACCGCCGGTCATATTGAAGGCCAGAGGCATCACGATGGGGATCATGATGGCGTACACGCCCCAGCTGGTGCCGGTGAAGAAAGCCATGAAGGCACAGACAGCGAAGGTCAGAGCCAGCAGGGTCACGGGGGTCATCCAGCTCTCGGTGACGCTGATGACGTAGCTGGAGGTGCCCAGCGTCTTGGAGATGGCGTTGATGCAGTAGGCCAGAGACAGGATCAGCATAGCGCTGACCACGGACTTGATGCCCTCGGTGGCCACCTGGATCATCTCACGGATGTCGAAGGCCTTCTGGATCAGCAGCACGATGGCCTGATAGGTAACGGCCAGCACGAAGGCCTCCAGCGTCTTGGCGGAGCCCATAACGACGTAGGTGCCGATGGTGGTGCAGATGATAATGATGGCGGGAATCAGGAAGTGCAGCACGATGTTGGGCTTGAAACCCTCCTTGGGCTTGATGTTGTCCAGCTCATTGGACAGCATGGGGGTGGATCCGTCGGCAATGACCTTGCCGGTGGTGCGGGCACGCTCCTCGGCCTTCTTCATGGGGCCGAAATCGGGAATGAAGCCCAGAGCCACCAGAAAGATCATGACGATGGTCAGGATACCGTACAGCTGGAACACGGAAGCATGGATGACGGCGTTTTGGCCAGCCTCCGCCGTGGCGAAGGTACCGAAGCCCACCACCAGACCGGCTACATACACGCCCCAAGCACTGAAGGGGAGGGTGATGCAGACGGGAGCGGAGGTGCAGTCGCACAGCCAGGCCAGCTTCTCACGGGAGACCTTGGCCTTGTCAGTGATGGGACGCATCACGTTACCCACGAACAGGGGGGAGAAGTAGTCGGAGAAGAAGATCAGCACGCCCAGCGCAGCGCCCATGACCTGAGCGATCCTGGGGGTGATATGCAACTTTTCGTTGAGCTTGTTGGCCACGGCGGAAATAGCGCCGGACTTCTGGAAGAAGGCCACCATGATACCGATGAACACCTCGATACCGATGACCCAGATGAAATCGGCATTGCCCAGAGCACTCTGGATGATGCCGGTGAAGCCGAACAGCAGGTCCTGACCGGTGATGAGCAGACCCACCAGAACACCGCACAGGATGGAGAACAGGGCTTCTCTCGTAATGAACGCCAAGATAACGGCGATCAGAGCAGGAGCCAGAGAAAGGATACCATAATTATCCATATTTACCTCCTCAAGTTTTCAGGTTGTTTCTCTTTTTCGTGTTGTTGCTTGTGCCGCTTGCGCAGTACCATCGATGAACAAGGGCAAGCACGCCTGACAGCAATGGTATAGAAATATAACAGGTCTCCATTCGCCTCGGCCGGGGGGACTTCCACTCTGCGGGGGTTCCCTGCTCCGGCGTCAGGAATCTGACACCGGAGCACCCCGTGTGATGAGGAGTAATGGAAACTGGTTATCAAATAGAGGGTAGTCTAAGAGGAAAAGCTTACCAGACCTTGACCAGCTCGTCGGCGTCGGTCCACTCACGGTTCTGCTTCAGAGCCGTCTCCTTCAGCGTCAGCTTGCCGTCGTAGCAGGTCATGCCCAGACGCAGCAGGCGGTTATCCTCCATGGCCTTCTTAAAGCCCTTACCCGCCATCTGCAGCAGATAGGGCAGGGTGGCGTTGGCCAGCGTCACGGAAGCGGTCTGGGAGAAAGCGGAGGGGATGTTGTCCACGCAGTAGTGCATCACGCCGTCCACGAAGTAGATGGGATCATCATGGGTGGTATCCCGGCAGGTCTCAATGGCACCGTTCTCGTCGCAGGCCACGTCCACGATCATGGCACCGGGCTTCATCAGCTTCAGGTCCTCACGATAGACAATGTGATCCTTGCGGTCCTTGGCCCACAGGATGCCGTTGATGATGACGTCGGACTCCCGCAGGCACTTCTCCAGATTGGAGCGGTTGGAGATCATGTAGGTGATGTTGGCGGGGGAGGTCTTCTTGGCAGCCAGCATGGTGTTCATGTTGACGTCCAGAATACGCACCTCGTTGCCGAAGGCGGCAGCCAGCTCAGCAGCGCCGGTACCTACCACGCCGCAGCCCAGCATGGTGATGATGGGGGTCTCCACACCGGTGACGTTGGCCAGCAGCTTGCCGGGGCCGCCGTTGACGGACTGGGCAAAGTGCAGGGCTGCCAGGAAGCCGCCCTTACCGGCCAGCTCGCTCATGGGGCGCAGCAGGGGGAACTTGCCCTCCTCGTCCTGCACATCCTCATAGGCCACGGCGGAGACGTGGCTGCCCAGCAGGGTGTCCGTCTCGTCGGGATGAGCGTTGGAGTGGATATAGGTGAAGAGGATCTTGTCCTTGTTCATCCACTTGAACTCCTGGGGGAACAGCTCCTTGACCTTGTAGTACAGGTCGGCCTTCTCCCAGACGGTGTTGGTGTCGGCGATGATAGCGCCGGCAGCCTCATACTGCGCATCGCTGAAGCCGCTGCCTACGCCGGCGCCGGTCTCCACGTACACGGTGTGACCGTGACGCACGATCTCATGCACGGTGGCAGGCACTGCCGCCACACGGTATTCATTGCCCTTGATTTCCTTCAGTACTCCGATGACCATTTTTTGTTACCTCACTTTCGGGAAGCAAAGCTCTCGTCAGATTCACAATAGATGATTCAAAGATTGACACATCTTTTGTTGGGATTATTGTATACAATAGCGGGCGTAAGGTCAAGTTAAGGTATCGTTCACAACTGTGACACAAGAATAAATAAACCGTTAAGCGGTCGTGAGAATGCGACGGAAACCGCCCGACGGTACAGGACTTCGTCCGTCGGACAAAACAAATTGCCCTGCACCACATTTTACGGTGCAGGGCAATATCTTTATGCTTGCTTTACGGCAAAGGGTGTGCTATCATCACAGCTGTTGGGATTCCCGGACACATTCCTCCGCCAGCTGCAGGTCCTCCATCAGGGCCAGCACGCCCTTCTGCTCGTCCCGGTCCCGGAACGCCTCGAAGATGCGACGGTGGAGATCCAGCGACAGGCTGTTGGTGGTGGAGGTGTCCCAGAACAGCAGGTAGGTAGCGACCTTGTTCTGCAATTCGTTCAGGTACTTCTCGTAGTAGGCGTTCTGGGCTTCCATGGTGATGATCCAATGAAACTCCCGGTTCAGCTGGACATACTCCGTCATGTTAAAGAGGTTCTTCAAATCCTGCTGCTTTTGCAGGTTCTGCTCCATCTGGAGGACGCTCTCTTCACTGCGGCGATGGACGGCGGCCCGGAAGGCCCCCACCTCCAGCACAGCCCGTGCCTCATACACCTGCCGCAGATCCGTGGCGGAGGGCTTTGCCACCACGGCGCCCCGGTTGGGCTGCTGCTGGATGAGACCGTCATAGGCCAGCCGCATCAACGCCGAGCGCACCGGAGTCCGGCTGACACCGGTTTCCCGTACCAGTTCCTCCTCCACGATGCGGGTGCCGGGATAGATGGCCTTGGTGACGATCTGATTTTTGATGTAATCGTAGACGATATCCGCCGGATTCCCCTGTTTCATTCTCTGATCTCTCCCATTCCCTATTTTTGGCCCGTGGCCTATACCAAAAAACTGTCATTCAATCAAAAAGAAAGAAGTGGACCGCTATGAAAAACAAGACCTTTCTGGCAAACTGTGCGCTGGTGCTGTGCGCAGTTATCTGGGGCATGAATTTCATCTTCCAGAAGCAGGCCTCCCAGCATCTGGGAGCCTTCACCTTCATCTCCCTGCGGTACTATCTGGGCGTTCTGTCCCTGCTGCCCTTGTTTTTCTATATGCGCCGCCGCAAGGCTCTCGCCGCTCTGGAGGCCGGCGAGGAGGTGGAGCGATGGCACGGCAGTCGCTTCTGGCTGGCGGCCTTGGGAGCCAGCCTTGCCAACTGGGGCGGTGCGGTGCTGGTACAGATCGGTCTCCATGTGGCCGACGCCACCAAGGCCGGCTTCATCGAATCCGCCTACATCGCACTGGTGCCGGTGCTGGACCTGCTGCTGTTCCGGAAAAAGACCTCCCGCCGGGTATGGATCGGCATCGCCATGGCCATAGTGGGCCTGTATCTGTTGTGCATCTCCGACGGCTTCTCACTGGACGTGAACGATGCCGCCATCATGGCCAGCACCCTGTGCTTCGCCCTGCATATCCTGCTGTGGAGTCGGTTTTCACCCCATGTGGACGCCCTGCCCTTCATGGTGGTGGAGTTCCTCTGCACCGGTACCCTGTCGGGACTGGTGGCCCTCTTCACCGAGAGCCTGACGCTGGCCGACCTGACGGCGGCCGTGGCGCCGCTGCTGTTTGCCGGCGTGCTGGGGGTAGGCGTTACCTACACCATCCAGATCTACGCCCAGCGGTTCACCCCCGCCTCGGTGGCGGCCCTGCTCATGAGCATGGAGGCGGTGTTCAGCGCCGTGGGCGGCGTCATCATCCTCCACGAGACGCTGTCCGTCCGGGAGTGGGTGGGCTGCGGCATCATGCTGCTGACCATCTTTTATGTCCAACTGCCCCATCGGGAGCCTGTCAAGCGGGAGCCTGTCAAGGCCGCCTGAAACCGCATACCCCGCCGGGACGCCGCAGGTGTCCCGGCGCTTTTTTACAGAGGGACATTGATTTTCCGCATATCCTCCCATGCGATCTGGATATCCTCCCGGAGGCCCAAAAGACCCTTCTCCAGATCCCGGTCCCGCAGGGCCTCATAGATCATGGTGTGGCTGACAATGGAGTTGTTGTCGCTGGACTGATCGTAGAAGATCACGTAGGTGTTGATCTTGTTGTACAGCTCGTTGAGATACTTCTCATAGTACTTGTTGGCGGAGGCCTCCACCACCAACCAGTGGAATGTGTGGTTCAAGGTCACATATTCCTGCCGGGAATAGTGCTGGGTCAGCACCTCCTGGGCCTTGAGATTCTCCTCCATGGCCCGCAGCTGGGCCTCGGTGCGGTGGCGGATGGCGTCCTCCAGCATCCCGTGCTCCAGCACCTCACGGACCCGATATACCTGCCGCAGATCCTCCTCGCTGGGCTTGGCCACAAAGGCCCCCCGGTTGGGGATCATCTCCACCAGTCCCTCGTATTTCAGCCGCAGCAGCGCCGGACGGATGGAGGTGCGGCTGGTGCCGGTCTCCCGGATGATGTCGTCCTCGATGATGCGGTTGCCGGGGAACATGGATTTGCCTATGATCTGATTCTTCACGTACTGGTATACGATATCCTGCGGTTTTGCCTTCTTCATAACTTCAATCCCTCATCTCCCTGTCTGTGTGTATCCCGGAGGGACAAAAACGCAGAACATAGGTATTTTAACCACACTATTATACAGCAACTCTCCAGAAGAATCCACTGTTTTTATGAATCTTAATAAAAATTGCACAAAACCTTCCAAGTCTTTTTGGTACTCACCCCGAAAAATTTCTTGCCCATAATGGCTTATTATATATTTAAGATCCAAACCTAATTGGGACTCCTCACGACTCTTCCTTTTTGGCAAAACAAATTCGCTCTTTTTGCTCTGAATAATCTCGCCCACACCAATAAAGGCTTCAATTAGGAAAGCACATTTCATGTCCACAGGCATTTCAACTCTGGAAAGGCAATATAAAGCCGTATTGTGAACAATATCTAATTCCTCTTGAATCAGACACCAATTTGAAAAAAGTGTTTCGGAAAGCACCTCATCAAAATTAATCAAACGGTTATTTTCTCCAATCATAAAATCAGCAGAAAAATAATTAGGAAGCAACTTTTTCTGAATGCTTGTGGTGATTTCGACTCCATCCTGAGTAACCGATGTGATTGGATAAAACTGTCCATCCATTAGCATTATTAGACGCTTCAAATCAAAGTATAAATGATGAAGGTCGTATATGGAGGCATCCTCTACAGTATGAACCGTAATGATACGTTCACCAAATTGCTCTATGGAAATCTCTGCTAAACTATGTTGTTGGCCTATATAGGCTGTAATCGTTTTCTCGAACGGTCCACCAAGTATACCATTGTTGGGACATTCTCGAACAATGAATTCCATCTGGTCACCACCTTTAGATAGTGCGGAGTTTTCTCTTGGCTAAAAAGAAGAAAAGAGTTCTGTTTTAAATATCATACAGCAAGCTTTATGTGAATTTCTATGTTACTCCAGACATATTAACTAATCGTTTATAAATTCCTCAAATCCGCGGTATAAAGTATAGTTATACTTTGCAATTTGCGGTTGCCCTCCAAAGAGTTTGGAGGCTCCTGGATAATACGAAAAAGTAGACTTGATTTGTGCTAAGTAAGTATATGGATTATTAATGTTCCCTACTCTTTTCTCAAAAATCCCAGTCAAGATTCCGGCCCACAAGCCGGAAGACTCAATTGCGCCTTTATATAAATCAGGGAAATTACTACAATACCCCAATACATCCGCAGCTACAGTAATTACAGTTGTCAATATACCACCAAACTTAGCAACCCTTAAAATATCCATACTTTTTCTATATTCATTCGCTGCAGAATCAATTTTTTTCTTTTCATCATTAATAATTGCCTCTATCACTTCAGGAGCATCTGCTTGAGCCAGCTCATTGCGAAGAGTTTTAATGGCATTCAAAAATTGATTGCGCTCATCTTTTCGCTTTTCACGAAAACGAAGAATATCTGTGGGAGGAACATGCAAAAGATCTTGTGGAAAAATATCAGGAATCATAATCGATACTAATGCTTCGGTGCTCGGTTCAATGTATTCTTTCCCCGGTCGATAATCATCCTGAAGAGCTCCTCCGTATAAAAAGTAGGTTGATGTTGTCCACAACTCTTGATTTCTGGTCCACAAAGATAGTGAATTCTTTTTTGCAATGTGATTTGCTAAAAAGGTCATATAGAAGTTCACAGTGTGGGGGCTTGCATACAGCCAGTTCTCATCCTCGTCAATATGTTTTAGCTTGAAGAAAATATCCTGCAAGAGTTTGACATCCATTTTTGAAGAATGAATTCGGATATATTCTGTTTCATCATCCTCAATCAGCGAAAGCGCAGCTGCTTTTCTATGATTCTCATCCATAAACTTCGAAAATTCTTCACTCGCTTCTTTTGAATACGGAACAGGAGATAGTGGGATTCCAATTTCGCCGGTAGAACACAACTCTCTAATATTTCGCGGTTCATTCAATTCATATCCAGGGGGCACAATTCTATATATTTTATCCGCAAAAAGAGCTGCATTCCAGAGCCATTGATAATCTTCGTGGCGAAACTCAATTGTCGGATAATAAAGAATAGAGTTACTCATAATTCAAGTTTCCTCTCTATAATTTTAAGGAATATTTTATTGATGAATTGAATGGCTTATGCGCATCATCCGTCAATTTCTATACATGATTCAAATTGTTACTTTAGGTGCGTCCTCCCCAAAGATAACTTAATCAATAGCATCTTAAACTCTGGTGCAATCCATGAAGCAAACTCGCAAGCAATCATCGGATGAGCAAATGTTCCTCCGGCTTTACCTTGCTTAGAAACAATGCCGATTGCCTTTGTTCGGTCGATCCACAGCTTTGGTGTCAATGTAAAAGAAGCGGCTTTCTTCTTTTCTAAAAGCTCCTCATAACCGGCTTCGCTGTAATCAGGATTATTTTCCTGTTCCCACAGGTTGAGGAAGGCTAAGGTGTTTCCACTTCGCAACCAACTCTGAATCACATATCCTGGAGCATCCTCACTATGTGCTCGAGCAATCTCGGTAAGAGAAATATAACTCTCATCTCGCTTCTTGTCCTGTGATACCGAGTTCTTTCTCCGTGCAACACTTTCCAATACCTCACTCTTACTCTTGCCATAGCCAGCGAGAGCGGAGAGCGTATATTCAGCAATATCATTTTCCTTTGCGATTCGCAGTATAATTCGATCTCGTTCCTCGCAGGTGATATTATCCGCTGCCACAAGGTATTCCAACAAATTTCCAATGCCAGCTAAATCTATCATGCTGATTTTCCTTGCCACACGCCTCACCTCTTGAGGCTATTGTAGCATAACTTGTAGAAATATGAAAGATAAATCAAATCTGAATCACGGCAGGGGAAACATAGCGTGTGCCTTTCCTTGGTGTTCCTTCCTTATCGTAATCAACATTGCAGCGGGCAGACTTCTCAAACTGTGCATCCATGAACTTCTCCATGCCAATAACAGCTATGTATTTACCATTAGAAAGAAGATGATCTACCGCAGCTCGAGTCCATTTTGCTTTTCCGGTCGGAGAAGATATTTGTTTTGCATGAAGCATATCCACGACCTTTCCCAAACTTGCTCCTGCCATATAGAAATCAAAAATCATACGCACAACATTTGCTTCACTCCTATTGATTTCAAGTGTCCCGCTACTGGTCAAAGTAAAACCATATGGTATTCTCATGTTTTGCCCCTCCTAAAAAATAAGAATTCCTATGCTGCCGCCTCACCCGAGAGGCAAAACATAGGAATATAGAATATATTGTTTTCTTTTGTGCTGTCATTCTGCACAGTCAGCAAGGTTAATTGGTCTTCTTTGGTGTCAAAAATGACAAAACCCGTGTATAACTTAAGTTATACACGGGTTTTGTCTAATATGGCGCAGTGGGAGGGATTTGAACCCTCGTGCCGCTTTTGACGGCAACACGATTTCCAGTCGTGCTCGTTATGACCACTTCGATACCACTGCATATAAAATGCTGCCGCAACAGCACGGTCTATTATACCAAAAATCTGCGCCTTGTCAAGCCAAAAGCACAAAAAAACCGATAAATTTTGGAAGGGGGCCGCTTGCGGCCCCCTTCCATGCGATACCCTCAGTTCATCTTCTCGGCAACGGTCTCCAGCGCCGAATCCACTGCGTTACCCATCCGCTGCATGGCTTTGCCTACAGCGGTTTTTCTCGTCTTCGGCCGGGGAATGACCATCACCTCCACCAGTGCGCCGGCCACCATGCCGACGCATACGCCAGTGACGAACGTACTGACCTTACACATTCCTGCATCACTCCTTTTTCGGTACGGTCATAGTATATCCATTCCGGCGGGAAATAACCGTCTATGCCTTGCCAAAAGCTGCCGCAGCGCATATAATGAATAAAATATCTGATCATGCCGCCGCTCTGCGGCGAGAAGGAGCGTTTCATGTCCATTACGGCTTTGCAGGAACATATCCGCAAAAAAAAGACACCGCTGGCGCTGGGCCTTGGCCCGGAGGCGGACCGGCTTCCCGCCCCGGTGGTGAAGAGGTTTACCGATCTCTACGGCGAGAGCGTCATGGCCCGGTCGGAGGCACTGCGCTATCACGGCACCCAACTGATGGCTCAGGCGGCCCAGCGGCTGCCGGCAGTGGTGCTGCGGGCCGACCGCTACCTCCTGTGCGGAGCTATGGGGCTGGACGTGCTGTCGAATCTGGTGCATATGGCCCGCAGTCAGGGCCTTTACGCCATTGTGGACGCACGCTGCGCCGATCCCGCCGTGTGGCTGGGCGGTGAGGTGAATGCCGACGCCGTGACTGTCTCGCCCTATTATGGAGCTGCGGCGGCCGGGGAGGACAAGGCTCTGTTTGCGCTGGTCCGCACGGCGGAGCCGGGTGCGGCGGAGGTGCAGAACCTCATGGCTGGGGATCGCCGCCTGTTTTTGGCGGCGGGAGAGCAGATGGCCCGCCGGGGGGCCGGGATCATGGCCCAGACGGATTACAGTCTGGATGTGCGGGAGCTGCGGCGGCGGCTGAAGGACGCTTTCCTGCTGCTGGACGGCTGCAGCGGCGAGGCTGCCAGCTATGCCTTCGACGATTTCGGCCGGGGCGCCATGGTCATCGACGATGCCCTGCAATACGCAGAGGACGTGCCGGCGGCCATGGACGATGCCGTCCGGGAGATGAAACATTGGGTCACGGTGGTGTGACCCGGATACCCACAAAGGAGAAGCTATGACGACGATTTATCTTGTCCGCCACGCCGAGGCGGAGGGCAACCTCTATCGCATTGCCCACGGACACTATAACAGCTGCATCACCGATGACCGGGGGTGCCGCCAGATCCGGGCGCTGGCGGAGCGCTTCCGGGATGTGCCGGTGGATGCCGTGTACGCCAGCGACCTGATCCGCACCCGCACCACAGCCCAGTCCATCTATCTGCCCAAGGGGCTGCAGCTGCATCCGGACCCTGCCTTCCGGGAGATCTGCATGGGGGAGTGGGAGGAGCACTGTTGGTATGAGCTGCTGCGGAAGTACCCCCAGTCCCACCATGATTTCAACCACCGGCTGGATCGCTGGCAGGTTCCCGGCAGCGAGACGGCCCGGCAGGTGCTGGATCGCTACCTCCCGGCCCTGCGGCGGGTGGCCCGGCAGCATGACGGCCAGACGGTAGCCATTTTTTCCCACGGCGCCGCCATGCGGATCGTGCTGGGAACTTTGCAGGGCCTGAGCCTGCTGGAGATCGGGGACACGCCCTTCGGAGACAACACCTCCGTGGCCCGGCTGGAGGTGGAGGGCGATGACATCCGGGTGCTGTACCGGGATGACAACAGCCATCTGGTACAGGCGGGGCTCTCCACGCTGGCCAAGCAGAAGTGGTGGCGGCAGAAGGGGGTTCAGGAGATGGGCCAACTGTATGCCCCGCTGACGGAGGAGGAGCGGCAGCAGTTGGGCGTTCCCACCGGCGGCGAAGGCGTGGCCGTCCGCTTCTGCGATGAGCTGATTGGTGCGTACCAGCTGCTGCCCCGCCCGGAGGAGGGCGTAGGGGAGATCGGCTGGTACGGCCTGCTGCCCCAGTGGCAGGGCCGGGATCAGGGCATCCAGCCCCTGGGACAGATCATCCAGCGCTGCCGCCACATGGGCCTGCTGCGTCTGCGCCTGCGGTGCGGAGACGCCCGGCAGCGAAGCTTCTGGGAAAAGCTGGGCTTTTACCCGGTGGAGGGCGACGTTATGGAGAAGAACATCACGCCACGGGTGCTGGACGCCCATATCCCCCTGTGAGGGGCGGAAAGGAGAAGGTGACCCATGCGTGGCACGGAATTTTTGCCAGTGAGCCGGGAGGAGATGCTCCAGCGGGACTGGTATTACTATGATTTTCTGGTGGTGACGGCGGACGCCTACATCGACCATCCCAGCTTCGGCACCACCCTCATTGCTCGGATGCTGGAGGGGGAGGGCTATCGGGTGGCCATTCTGGCTCAGCCGGACTGGCACGACGCCGAGGCCTTCCGGGCCATGGGCAGACCCCGCTACGGGGTACTCATCGGCGGAGGCAATCTGGACTCCATGGTGGCCCACTACACCGTGGCCAAGCGGCGGCGGGACAGAGATCTGTACTCCCCCGGCGGGAAAATGGGGTATCGGCCGGATCGGCCCACCATCGTCTATGCCAACCGGGCCAGAGAGGCCTTTCCCGATACCCCCATCGTCATCGGGGGACTGGAGGCGTCCCTGCGGCGCTTTGCCCACTATGACTACTGGGACGACAAGGTGCGCCGCAGCATCCTCTTTGATGCCCCGGCGGATCTGCTGGTCTACGGCATGGGGGAGGCGGCCACCCGTGAGATTGCCCGGAGGCTATCCAGAAAGGTGCCGCCCCGTGAGATCACCGACATCCCCGGCACCGCCTACATTGCGCCCACCGGAGAGGGCAGCGGCTTTCATCCGGTGGCCTGTCCCTCCTATGAGGAGGTGTGCGCCGACAAGACGGCCTACGCCAGAGCCACCAAGATCCAGTACGACGAGCACGATCCCATCCGGGGGTGCGCCGTGCTGCAGCCCTGTCAGGGCCGGGTGCTGGTGGTGAATCCGCCGGCCCGTCCACTGAGCCGGGAGGCACTGGATGCCCTGTACGACTTGCCCTATGTCCGGGAGGTTCACCCCATGTATCGGGAGGAGGTTCCCGCCATCGAGGAGGTACGCTTCTCCATCACCCACAACCGGGGCTGCTTCGGCGGCTGCAACTTCTGCGCACTGGCCTTTCATCAGGGGCGCATGGTCACCTCCCGCTCCATCGAGTCCGTGGTGCGGGAGGCGGAGCTGCTGACGCAGGACCCGAAGTTCAAGGGCTATATCCACGATGTGGGAGGTCCCTCCGCCAACTTCCGCCACACCTCCTGCGCCCAGCAGAAGCGGCGGGGGATGTGCAAGGGCCGCAGCTGTCTGGCCCCGGAGCCGTGTAGGAATCTGGACGCCGACCACTCGGAGTATACGGCGCTTTTGCAGCGCCTGCGGCGGGTGGATGGCGTGAAGAAGGTGTTCGTCCGCAGTGGTATTCGCTACGATTATCTTTTGCAGGACAAAAATCAGGATTTTTTCCGGGAACTGGTGGACTACCACATCAGCGGACAGCTGAAGGTGGCACCAGAGCACTGCGTGGCCTCGGTGCTGGACTATATGGGAAAGCCCCACTTCGATGTGTTTGAGCGATTCTGGCGGCAGTATCAGAAGCTCAATGAGAAGGAGGGCAAGCAGCAGTATCTGGTGCCGTACCTCATGTCCTCTCACCCTGGCTGCACGCTGGAGGATTCCGTCCGGCTGGCAGAGTTTCTGCACCGCACCGGCCACCAGCCCCAGCAGGTGCAGGACTTCTATCCCACCCCCGGCACCCTTTCCACCTGTATGTACTATACCGGCATCGATCCACGGGATATGACGCCGGTGTATGTGGCCCGTGACCCCCATGAAAAGGCCCTTCAGCGGGCGTTGCTCCAGTGGAAGCGGCCAGAGCTGCGGGGGCTTGTCATAGAGGCACTGGAGAGGGCAGGCCGCACCGATCTCATCGGCTATACGCCGGAGTGCCTCATTCGACCCCAGAAGGGGGAGAAGTACTTCGGCAAGCAGCCGGAGCAGCAGCCCTCCGGGGAAAAGCGGCGCCCCGGACAGCACGGCGGAGAGGGAGATCTCCGCCGGGAGGTGCATCACGGAGGACGTTCGGAGCATAGAGGCGGTAAGCGGCCTGATGTGTCCCGCCGCAATGGCGGATCGGTTCCCGGCCAGAAGGGGAAGATGTCCCCGGCCAAGAAAGCTGCTTTTGCCAAGAAGCGGAAGAAGTGATATAGAAAAGGACAGGGACAAGCGAAACGGCTTGTCCCTGTCCTCTTTTTCATGCCAGAGGCGTTCCTACCAGCCGACCCAGCCACATCATGCCATAGCCCAGCAGAAAGAAGCTCAGCAGCATCCCCATCACATATCCGGTGAATTTCCGCCAGCCCAGCCGGGGCAGGTCCAGAAACGGGTAGGGATACACCAGACGGGTGTGGCCGATGGGTTTGCCGCTGCGGCCCCGGAGCATGGCAAAGGCGAAGTAGGCCAGCGGCAGCGTCAACCACCATAGGGCGCTGCGCCAGCCGAGGGAGGATTTATCTGCCAGCAGCAGCCACTGGGCTACCACCAGCAGGGGCGTCAGATAGTGGACACAGAGGTTGCCGAAGCTGGCACCAAAGTCGGCAAAGCGCTTGCCATTTCGCTTGGCGTCCGGCACCAGAACGAACTGATATACCAGATGGGTCACGAGGATGCATAACGCCATGGAGAAGCTGAGGGTATCGTCCGTCAGCAGACGCAGGACGGCGCTGTGGGGGAGGCCGGCGGCAATGGCCAGCGCCAGCTCATACACCAGCACCAGAAGGTTGCTGAGATTGGTGTAAAAGCAGAACATCCCGGCACGGATGTGTCCCGTTTGCAGCAGGGTGGAGTGAATCAGCAGACCCACCGCACCCAGCAGGAAAATACCCCACGCAGACAGTCGCAGTACCATTACTCCGCCTCCTCGAAGCCTCGCAGCAGGGCGATCTCGGCGGCATAGCCCGGCAGCTCGTTGGGCGTCTCCAGCAGCATGGGGAGCCGCCGGAGGGCCGGGTGGTTCACGATGCGGCGGAAGGTCTCCGCTCCCAGTGTGCCCTCCCCGATGCGGGCATGGCGGTCCTTGTGGGCGCCCACGGGGTTCAGGCTGTCGTTCAGGTGGAGGGCCTTCAGCCGGTGCAGGCCGACGACCCGGTCAAACTCCGTCAGAACGCCGTCCAGATCCCCGGCCACGTCGTATCCGGCGTCGGAGACGTGGCAGGTATCCAGACAGACCCCCATCTGCTCCGTCAGCGTCACCCGGTCCAGAATCTCCCGCAGTTCCTCGAAGCGGCTGCCCACCTCCGTTCCCTTGCCGGACATGGTCTCCAGCAGGACGGTGGTGTGCATCGCCGGGGTGAGGATGGCGTTGAGGGTGTCTGCGATCTGGGTGATGCCGGTCTCCAGCCCCTGACCGGTGTGGCTGCCGGGGTGGAAGTTATAGAGATTCCCCGGCAGATATTCCATCCGCCGCAGGTCATCGGCCAGCGTCAGCCGGGCGAACTCTCTGGTGCGCTCATCCTTGGAGCAGGGGTTGATGGTATAGGGGGCGTGGGCCAGAATGGTCCCCAGCCCCGCCTTCGCCGCCAGCGCCAGATAGGCGGCTACGTCCGCCGGGTCCACAGGCTTGGCCCGGCTGCCCCGTGGATTGCGGGTGAAGAACTGAAAGGTGTTGGCGCCGATGGACAGCGCCGTCCGTCCCATGGCGGCAAAGCCCGCCGAGGAGGAGAGATGACAGCCGATATAGCGCATGATGCTTACCTCCCCAGAGAAATATTCTGCACGGAGCAGATGACGGCCCCCTCCCGGATGGTGAGAAGACCACAGGTGGGACGGGTGTAGTCCCCGGCGGCGCCGGGATTCATCACCCACAGGGCGCCGTCGTAGTCCACCAACGGGACGTGGGTGTGGCCGAACAGCAGCACGTCGGCCCCGTACTCCTTGGCGGCGTAGACAGCAGCCATGGGGGAGGACTTGACGTGGCGGGTGTGTCCGTGCAGCATGAGGATGCGGACACCCTCTATCTCCAGCAGGCGCTCCGGCTCTCCGGTCTGACCCCAGTCGCAGTTGCCGGGAACCATGGTCACCGGCAGCTGGGGGAATTGCCGCTCCAGCGCCTGAGCGTCCCGGACGCAGTCCCCCAGATGCAGCACCTGCCGGGGATGGAACTGCTCCACGGCACGGACCATGTGATCCACCCTGCCGTGGGAATCGGAAAGAACCAGAATCTCCATGAAATGCTCCTTTGGTTACTCGATTTTCAGGCGCAGCAGCCGGAACAGCAGCGCTCCCAGACTGATGCCCAGAATGTACAGAAGGATATCCAGCGTGTCGAACATCCCCCGCATGGTGAGGTACTGCATCCCCTCGATGAAGAGCGAGATGCCCAATGCCCCCAGCAGCACCCGCCATGGCTTCCGGTTCCGGAAGAAAAAGCCCATGGGCAGGAACATCAGGAGGTTCAGCAGGCTCTGCATCAGCATCTCCCAGTTTCCCAGCTGCGAGAGCCCTACCAACGGATCCAGAATGGCGATGCGCCCCACCCGGTGGCGGCAGAACAGGATGATGAACAGCGCTATGAAATAGGTGACGCTCAGCAGCACCAGCATCCATCTACTGACCCGTTTTTCCAGAAGCAGGTAGATGATGGCGGCGCAGCCAACGATGGACAGGAGCAGGAACAGGGCGCTCACCGCCATATACAAAAAACCAGACGTAAAAAACAGGACGAGTACTTCCATGAAAAAGTGGTAATATAACAAATATCCGATAATTCCTCCTGCAAGTAACGAAATTAGTTGTTTTGTTATTTTTTTCATTGCTTTCTCCTTTTCAATAGTGTAAAATAGCTGTGTAAGGATTCGAACGGAAGGTAATAGTCTGATATCGGTATCTGCGTCTGGAGGTCGCAAATTATGAAAAATCCTGGAAGAAAAATTGCCCCCTTTCTAGCAACTTTCTTTTGCGTGTTGCTCTTGTGTACGATGGTGACTTATGCAGCCTCGACTACGCTCATGACGTATAATGGGACGGGCATACGAGACAAAAATTCAGTAAAAACTTTTACACTGTCCTCGACTACGACAATCACGGTTCATCATACGACGACAGGTTTTGAAAAGAATCTTCCTGTCACAAAGTATGTTGAAATTTCGTTGCTGCGTAAAACGGGATTTAGTTTCTACAAAACGGGCGATAGTTTTTGCGTATACGAGGCAAATTCAGGATCCAAGTCTTGGAGAAAAGATAGTGGCACATACCGACTGAACTTCCGGACATATGGAAGCTATCAGGGAGAATGGGCCGGCGCAAATATCCGTGGCTCCGTAACTATGCCCTAAAACTTTCATATAACATATAAGGATAATTGACAGTATTATATCGAGTTTTCTATAACCTTGTCAAGCATTTCCCAGCATAGCGCAACAGTCCACAGACACCTTAAAAGTAACATCAGAGTATCTGACTTCACCTACAGCCGATAATCCTTACTCCTCCTGCAATATGGCAAAAGTTTCTCTATTGCAGAAATACCGCTGCCAAACGGCAGCGGTATTTTTATGTAGAATTTTATCTGATTGGAAAGTAGGAAAGCGGTTGAAAGTTCAACGGCTTTGCCGTACAATAGCAGCATACTGAAGCAGGAGGCCACGGGATGTACGCAGGGATCTGGGAAATCGATCTCCACGGGAAAAACGAATATCAGGCACGGGTGACGCTGGACGCCGCCCTGCGCCGGGTGCGGCCCGGCACCTATCGCATCCGGGTCATCCACGGGCACCACGGCGGCACGGCCCTGCGGGAGCTGGTGCGCCGGGAATACGGCAGACACCCGCAGGTGCTGCGGCTGGAGGCGGCAGGCCCCGGCGTGACGGAGCTGGTGCTGCGGGAGTTTTAAGGAAGGGGGTGGCATATGGAGAATAAAACGCTGAAGCTGGGGCAGGTTCAGCTGATGGTGGGCCGGGACAAGGCGGAGAACCTCCGCCGGGCCTGTGTACTCATCCGCCGGGCGGCGGAGCGGGGGGCGCAGCTGGTGATGCTGCCGGAGATGTTCTGCTGCCCCTATGAAAACGAGATGTTCCGCCCCAACAGCGAGGAGCAGGGCGGCCCGGCCCAGCAGGCCCTGTCGGCGCTGAGCCGGGAGCTGGGTATCTGGATCGTGGGCGGCACCATCCCGGAGCGGGAGGGGGAGAAGCTCTACAACACCTGCTACGTCTACGACGATCAAGGGCGGCAGGCGGCCCGGCACCGGAAGATACACCTCTTCGATGTCAACGTGGAGGGGGGACAGTACTTCATGGAGTCCGACACCTTCGCCCCCGGAAACGACATCACCCTGCTGGATACCCCGTGGGGCAGGCTGGGGCTATGCGTGTGCTTTGACCTGCGGTTCGAGGAACTTTGCCGGGTGATGACCCTGCGGGGCGCCCGGATGATCCTGGCCCCGGCGGCCTTCAACATGACCACCGGCCCCGCCCACTGGGAGCTGCTGCTGCGGCAGCGGGCGGTGGATAACCAGCTGTTCACCGTGGGTACCGCCCCGGCCCGTGACGAGAGCGGCAGCTATGTGGCGTGGGGCCACTCCATGGTCTGCGAACCGTGGGGCGGCATCGTCCGGCAGTGCGGCACGGGGGAGGAGGTCGCCGTGACGGAGCTGGAGCTCTCCCGCATCGACGCCATCCGCCGTCAGCTGCCCATTCTGTCGGCCCGGAGGACGGATCTGTACGAGGTGCGGTAAGAGAATAGACTTTCCTGAAAGGAGCAAGAATATGAAACGATATGCGGATATGACCGCCGACCAGCGGCGGGAGGAATACGCCGCCGTGCGGAAGGCCTATGAGGCACAGAAGGTACTGGGCCTGAAGCTGAACATGGCCCGTGGTAAGCCCGGCACGGAGCAGCTGGACATGGTGACACGGGAGATGGCGCAGCTGACCCGACCGGAGGACTATCTGGCGGGTGGGCTGGATACCCGGAACTATGGCGAGCTGGCGGGCATCCCGGAGGCACGGGCGCTGTTTGCCGAGATACTGGGCTGCCGGGCGGAGCAGGTGTTCGTCGGCGGCAACGCCAGCCTGCAGCTGATGTACGACGCCATCTCCAAGGCGTATACCCATGGGATGCTTCACAGCGAGAAGCCGTGGGGCAAGCTGGAGACGGTGAAGTGGCTCTGCCCGGCACCGGGCTATGACCGCCACTTCCGTATCTGCCAGTCCTTCGGTATGGAGCTGATCACCGTACCCATGACGGAGGAGGGGCCGGACATGGACATGGTGGAGCGGCTGGTGCGGGATCCGGCGGTGAAGGGAATGTGGAACGTTCCCAAGTACTCCAATCCCCAGGGCATCATTTATTCGGCGGAGACGGTGCAGCGTCTGGCGGCTATGAGGCCCGCCGCCCCGGACTTCATGCTGATGTGGGACAATGCCTACTGTATCCATGAGCTGGAGGGGGAGTTCGTCCCCTTCCCGGATATTCTGAGCCTGTGCCGGCAGGCCGGAAACGGCGACATGGTCTATGAGTTCGCCTCTACCAGCAAGATCACCTTCCCCGGTGCGGGGGTGGCGGTGATGGCGTGCAGCGAGGCCAATATGGCCCATATGCTGTCCCTCATCGGCGTGCAGACCATCGGCTATGATAAGATCAACCAGCTGCGACATGTGCGCTATCTGAAGGACCGCAGTCATACGCTGGCGCTGATGCAGCGCCACGCCGCCGTGCTGGCCCCCAAGTTCCGGGCGGTGCTGACGGCACTGGAGCAGCTGGTTCCGCTGGACATCGCCCAATGGACGAGGCCCACCGGCGGCTACTTCATCTCGCTGGACGCCATGCCCGGCACCGCACGGCGGGCGCTGGAGCTGTGCCGGGAGGCGGGAGTCACTATGACCGGCGCCGGGGCTACCTACCCCTACGGCGTGGACCCGGCGGACAGCAATATCCGCATCGCCCCGTCCCTGCCGCCGGTGGCGGAGCTGGAGCAGGCGGCGCAGGTGCTGTGTACCTGCCTGCGTCTGGCGGCGCTGGAGAAGCTGGGCGTGTGATGCGTTGGGCTGCGTAAGAAGGAAGGCTGTGTGCCGCAGATCTGCGGCACACAGC
>OGYB01000330.1_pt1 | contig 35225 bp, 38 predicted proteins | sample 1576421 | NCBI WGS metagenome assembly OGYB01 (sample SAMEA3541577, study PRJEB24748) | human gut metagenome | biome: human gut; feature: human-associated habitat; material: faeces | place: China | collected 2012
TTTGCCGGGATGGCGCTTTTTTATCTTGACTTTTACACCCCGCGAAGGTATTTTTGAAAAATTACAGAGGGGGGTGCCGTCATGAAGGAATGTATTGAATCAAAGAATCTGCATCTGCGGCTGAGGAAGGTCGCGGGACAGGTGAACGCCATCGAGCGGATGATCGGCGAGGACGTCCCCTGCGAAGATATCCTCATCCAGATAAACGCGGCGAAGAACGCGCTGCACAAGATCGGGCAGGTAATACTCGAGGGACACCTCAAGCACTGCGTCCGCCGCGGCATCGAACAGGGCGACGCCGAAAAGACCATCGCCGATTTCGTAAAGACTCTCGAACATTTCTCGCGCATGTCGTAAAAAATCTTTCCGGACTTCTTGACAAAGTAGTTTTTTCTGTTATACATATACCTATACGGGTATATGTATAACAGAAAGGGGTCGTTTAAATGGAACACCGGCACGAAATAGAGCATGATCACGAGCACGAAGAGGCGCATTGCTGCGGGCATTGCCATTCCCGCGAAGAGGGCGGCGGCATTAAGGGAACGCTGATACAGCTTTTCGCCGCCTTTGCGCTGGCGGCTGCGGTCGCCTTCGCCCCGCTGCCGCCCTATGCGAAGGCCGCGGGCTTCGCGGCGGCCTACCTGATCGCCGGCTGGAAGGTGCTGCTTTCCTCGCTGCGCAATATCATGAAGGGCGAGATCTTTGACGAGAACTTCCTCATGAGCGTCGCCTCGCTGGGGGCCTTCGCGATCGGCGAGATGGCCGAGGCGGTCGCGGTAATGGTTTTTTACGGAGTCGGAGAGATGCTCCAGGATTCCGCGGTGGCAAAATCGAAGCGCAGCATTGAGAGCCTCATGGACCTACGCAGCGACCGAGCGAACGTGCTGCGCGGCGGCAAAACAGTCGCCGTCAGCCCGGAGGAGGTCATGGTCGGCGAGACGATCTCGGTAAAGCCGGGAGAGAAGATACCGCTTGACGGCGTCGTGCTCTCCGGCACATCTTTCCTTGATACGAGAGCGCTGACCGGGGAGTCGGTGCCTCGCCGCGCCGCGCCGGACGACGAGGTGCTTTCGGGCTCCGTAAGCACGGACGGGGCCTTGGAGATACGCGTGACGAAGCCGTTTTCGGAATCCACCGTCTCAAAGATACTGGAGCTCGTGCGCGGCGCGGCGAGCAAAAAATCCGCCACGGAGAGGTTCATCACGAAGTTCGCGCGCTGGTACACTCCGGCCGTCGTCGGTATCGCCGCGCTGGTGGCGCTGCTGCCGCCGCTCGCCGGCTACGGGACGTTTGCCGCGTGGTTTTACAAGGCGCTCTCCTTTCTCATAATCTCATGCCCCTGCGCCCTCGTCCTCTCGATCCCGCTCAGCTTCTTCGGCGGCATCGGCGGCGCGGCGCGCAGCGGCATCCTCGTGAAGGGAAGCTCCTATCTGGATGCGATGAGCCGGCTCGGCACGGTCGCTTTTGACAAGACCGGCACGCTGACCCGCGGCGTCTTCAAGGTCACGGAACTGCTGCCCGCGGAGGGCGTCTCCAAAGAGGAGCTGCTTCGACGCGCCGCGGAGGCCGAGGCTCAGTCAAATCATCCGATCGCGAGATCCATAATGGCGGCCTTCGGCGGCGAAGCGCCGGAGCGGTCCGATGCGCGCGAGCTCGCAGGCAAGGGCATCGAAGCGCGCGTCAAAGAGGGGACCCTTTACGCGGGAAACACAAAGCTCATGAAGGATATCGGCATCGGGGGATTGAGAGGATACGCTAAGACCGCCGTGCATGTCGCCCTCAACGGGAAATACCTCGGCGCCCTGCTGATCGCCGACGAACTCAAACCGGGCGTGCGCGCGGCAATGAACGACCTGCGCGCGGCCGGGATATCGCGCCTCGTGATGCTGACCGGAGACAACGCGGCGATCGCGAAGGAGACGGCCGCCGAAGCCGGCATCGACACCGTCCGCGCGGAGCTGCTGCCGCAGGATAAGACGGCGGAGCTGGAGAAGCTGATGGCGGGCGAGGAGAAAAAGACGGCCTTCGTCGGCGACGGGATCAACGACGCGCCGGTCCTCACCCGCGCCGATATCGGCATCGCGATGGGCGGCATCGGTTCGGACGCCGCGATAGAGGCGGCCGACGTGGTGATAATGACCGACGAGGTCGACAAGATCGCGACGGCCGTCAGGATCGCCGTCAAAACGAAGCGGATCGTCTGGGAAAACATCGCGATGGCCCTCGGCTTCAAGGTCGCGGTGATGCTGCTCGCGATATTTGCCGACGCCTCCGTCTGGTTCGCGATCTTCGCCGACGTCGGAGTGGCGCTTCTCGCCGTGGCTAACGCGCTGCGGGCGCTGAAAGCCCCGGCGCCGCGAAACGCCGCAATGGAGAGAGAAAGAGGGGCCGAGCCGTGCCCCGCGGCATGACGGCGGGAAAGGTCACGACAGGCGGCCTGTGCTGAACCTGAGCGGGAACTTCCGGCAGAGGCCGAACCGGCCTCTGCCTTTACGGCCGCTTATACGACCTCGATGTGGCACATCTTCATCGTTTCCAGCGCCGCCTCGTGGCTTTTTCGCGTCACGCCGGCGCAGCAGCGGGAGTCCACCCTGAACGAGGCCTCGGGAAAATTCGCTTTGAGCAGCAGCGCGTTGCTGACGACACAGATATCGGTGCAAAGCCCAAGAAGATAAAAGGCGAAAGATTCGCCGGCGGTGCCGTCCGCGCTCTTTTCCCCCTTGTCTTCGGCTGCCGCGGCGCGAATGATCCCCGGGAGCCCGACGCTTCCAAAGGTCTTTTTCTCCACGATGACGGCCCCCTCGCGCGAGGCATAGCCGGCCAGCTCCGGGATGATCTCGTTTCCCCACGTTCCCCTGACGCAGTGCGGTATGGGGAGGTGACGGCCCTCGCTTGTCTCCAGGTAATTTTCTTCGTGGGTGTCCTTCGTGAAGATGAGCCGCCCGCGGTCCTCAGAGATAAATCTTTCCACAGCTTCGGCGACGTCCGGCACGATCGCGCGGGCCATTTCGCTGCCGAGGCTGCCGCTCACAAAATCGTTCTGCATATCGACCACGATCATAAATTCAAGTTTTTCGCTCATCCATACCATTCCTTTCGGCGGCGGCATCCTCCGTTCCCCCGGACCTGCCCGCGCCTTCGGCATCCTGCTTCCGCAGGGCAGCCCGGTCTGACGCTTACCATGACAATTATAATTCATTTCCCCACTCTGAAATGGTCCAGGACAAAATCTATGAAGCGTCGCGCGGAGACGGAGAGAGTCCGCTTGTTCCTGTAGGCGAGCGCCGTCGTGCGCTCCACGGGCGGCTCGATGTGCAGCGCCGCGAGGCTGCGCTCTTCATTTTTCAGGACCAGTTCGTAGAGGACGGAGACGCCGAGTCCCTGCTCGACCATTGAGATGACGGTGTAGTCGTCCGTGACTCTGTAGTGGATGTCGGGTTCGAGATTTTCCCGGCGGAAGGCGTCCAGCGCGACGCTGAACTCACCCTCGTCAAGAAGTATCAGCGGCTCCTTCGAGAGTTCGCCCAGCGTAACATATTCCCTGCCGGAGAGAGGGTGTCCCGGAGGCAGCGCCGCGAGCATTTCATCCTTGCGCAGCGGCGTCACGACAAGTCCCTTGACCTCGTCATAACAGGTGAAGCCAAAGTCGACGGTGCCTTCCGATATCCATTCTTCGATACCGCGGTAGTCGCCCTGCCGCAGATCGAAGTGCACGAAGGGATAGATGGATTTGAACTCGTTCATCAGCTTCGGCAGCCAGCTGCGGCTGACGCTCGTGAAGGTCCCGATCCTGATGTTGCCGCCGACGAGGCCGCGCATCTCCTCACATTTCACGCGCAGCTCACGGTGAGCGGCGCAGATCGAACGAATATAGGGCATATACTGTTCGCCGTCGGCCGAGAGGACGACGCCGCCCTTCTCGCGGCGCAGCAGCACCGTGCTGAGCTCCTCCTCAAGGGTGTGGACCATCTGGCTCACCGCCGACTGGGTATATCCCAGCTCATTCGCGGCGCGGGTAAAGCTGCCGCACTCCGCCACCTTTACAAAGACCTCATATCTGTTCATCGCGCGCCCCTTTTTATTATTAGTCTTACTAATATATTTATTATAAATATTCGTTGGACTGCTTGCAATAAAAGTTGTAAAAATATCGGTGAAAACAACAGGTTACGGGGGAAAATCACAGAGATGGCCAAGAGAGACATTTACTATTTTTCCAAGGGGATGCGCGACGCGATACCTATTTTGCTGGGATATATCGCCGTCTCATTCACTCTCGGCATCGGCGCGAAGAACGCCGGGCTCAGCCCCTTTCAGGCGCTGCTCAGCGCCGTGACGCAGAACGCCTCCGCCGGGCAGTTCGCGGGCTATTCCCTCATCGCGGCGGGCGCGGGATACCTTGAAGTCGTCATCATGATCATCGTCGCGAACGCGCGCTATCTGCTGATGTCATGCGCGATGAGCCAGAAAATATCGCCCGAAACGCCGCTTCGCCACCGCATGCTGCTCGCCGTGGACATCACTGATGAAATATTCGGCCTGTCCGTCGCGCAGCAGAAGCGCCTCAATCCCTTTTACACCTACGGCATGGTCGCCGCCGCGGCTCCCGGCTGGGCGCTCGGCACGTTTCTCGGCGTCGTCGTCGGCAACATCCTGCCGCAGAATATCGTCACCGCCCTGAGCGTCGGCCTCTTCGGCATGTTTATCGCCGTCATAGTGCCGCCGGCGCGCAAGAATACGGTCATCGCCCTGCTCATCGCCGTCTCTATGGCAGCAAGCTTCGCCCTCTCGCGCCTCTCCGCGGTGGAGCTCTCGGCGGGAGTGCGCACGATAATCCTTACGGTCGCCATCTCCGGCGCGGCGGCCTTCCTCTTCCCTCTGAGGGAGGAGCGGCGGACAAATGCCGCGTAACGTCTACCTCTATCTGTTGATAATGGCGGCGGTGACTTACCTCATCCGCGTCCTGCCGCTGACGGTCATCAGATGCGAAATAAAAAACAGGCGCGTGCGCGCCTTTCTCTATTATGTCCCCTATGTGACGCTCGCGGTGATGACCTTTCCCGCGATAATCGACTCCACCGGCAGCACGCTGACGGCCGTCGCGGCGCTTATGGCTGCCGCGGCGCTCTCCTGGTTCGGCGGCAGCCTGCTGCAGGTCTCGGTGCTTTCGTGCGCCGTCGTCTTCGTCCTCGATAAATTTATTCTCTAGCTTTCAGAGGATGCACCTCCTCTTTTCATATAAATCGCGGAAGCGGGCGGGAAACATTTCCGTCCGCTTTCGCCGTCAGCGCCGCCGCGAGAGTTTCTCCGTCTTCATGAAGTCAATAAAATCGCGCTGTACCTGTGACAGAACGCCGGATTTTTTGTAAGAGAGATAAATGCCGCGCGACGCCTCACTGTTATCCAGACGGAAAAAAAATACTTTATCGGAGGGCGCGAGACAGTCAAGGATCGTATCACGCACAAAGGCGATGCCCCTGCCTTCGCAGACAAGGTAATAGGCCGTCATCATCTGTTCGAGATACATCGATACCTTCGGCGTAAAACCGGCTTCCTTGCAGATCGCGAGGCTGCGCCGGTGGATGTCGTTCCATCTTTTCAGTATCAGGAACTCCTCTTCCGCGAAGCGCTCCAGCGGCACGGCCGGCTTTAAGGGCGCGTCCGTGCTCTCCGCCGCCATCTCCTCAAAGGAGTAACGGAACTCCGAGAGCTCTTCGTTAATAGGATTGGAGGCGGGCACGGCGAGCACAATGCGCTCAGCCGTCCAGGGCACAGACTCAAAAACATTTTTATCAAGCTGCTCAGCCTCAAGTAGGAAGTCCAGCGCCCCTTCGCGCAGACGCTCTGAGAGCGCGACGCTGCTGCCCTCCGAGAGCGTGGCGGTGATGTTGGCGTAACGTGCGCGGAACGCCTCGATTATCTCCGGCAGCACATAAGAGCAAAAAAACATCGAGCTGCCGACATTCAGCCGCGCAGGCGCGCCGCCAGCGAGCGCGGCGAAGTGCTCCTGCATCTCGCGCTCCGTCTCCATGATCTTATCAGCGAAATTTATATAATACTCCCCCGCCTCGGTAAGGCTCACGGGGTTCGTGCTGCGGTTGAAGAGCGGCAGGCCGAGCTCGTTCTCTATGCGTTTGACGGCGGCGCTGAGCGACGGCTGAGAAATGAAAAGCCTCCGCGCAGCCTTGGAAAAGCTGCGTTCCTGATATACGGCATATATATATTCGATATCCTTTAACATTGTGGCAGCATCTACCTTTTATCGGGAGCTATAGAAACAACTATATAAGATTATATTGTAATAAGTATTTTACAACAAGAAGATATTTTATTAGTATTAAATCAAGAAAAAGGCCATGGGACCGCTGAAAATAATGAATATAGCTCGAAAGGGGAATAGCAATGAAGGATTTCACTGCTTCAAGGGTGTGTGCGCTCACACCCTCCGGAATACGCAAAGTAAATGAACGCGCGCTGGCGATGGAGCGCGCGGGAGAACGGGTCATACACTTCGAGATAGGCCGCCCGGACTTTGACACGCCAGCCTATATAAAAGAGGCGGCGATCAAAAGCCTGCGCGACGGCGAGGTCTTCTACACCTCGAATTTCGGCATGATGGAGCTGCGCGAGACGATCGCCGAGAGGCTGGCCAAGGCGAACGGCATTCCCTGCGCCGCGGAGAATATACTCGTCACAGCCGGGCTTTCGGAGGCAGTCTTTGACCTGCTCTGCACGATACTGAACGAGGGGGACGAACTTCTCATCCCCGATCCCGTATGGATAAATTATCTCAATGTCCCCGCGCTCTTCAACGCGCGTCCCGTCTCCTATTCGCTCACCGAGGAGAACGGCTTTGAGCCCGACCTCGCAGAGATAAAGAGCAAGATAACGCCGCGCACTAAGGCTATAGTGCTGCTCACGCCATGCAACCCCACGGGAGGCGTCCTCTCGCGCGGCACGCTTGAGGGCATCGCGGAACTTGCGAAGGCTCACGATCTGCTCGTGGTATCGGATGAAATTTACGAGCGCCTCGTCTACGACGGAAAGCGTCAGACAAGCATCGCCTCTCTGCCAGGCATGGCGGACCGCACGGTAACATTCAACGGTTTGTCCAAGGCCTATTCGATGACGGGCTGGCGTCTCGGCTACGCCGCGGCTCCCAAGGATCTCATCATCGCCATGAATAAGATACACCAGCACAACACCACCTGCGCCCCGTCATTCGTACAGCGCGCCGCCATCACGGCCCTGCGCGACGAGGGGGACGAGGTCGAGCTGATGGTCAGGGAATTTGAGCGCCGCCGCGACTACGCCGTCGAAGCGATAAATAAGATGGAGGGCGCAAGCTGCGTCACGCCGAAGGGAGCCTTCTACATTTTCATCAACGTGAAGGGGTTGGGACGCCCCTGCGCCGAGGTCGCCGAATACCTGCTCGAAGAGGCAAAGGTCGCGCTGGTGCCCGGAAACGTCTTCGGCAGGAACGGCGAGGGATATCTGCGCATGAGCTTCGCCAACAGCCTCGACAACATCGCCGAGGGCTGCGGGAAAATGAAACAGGCATTCGCCGAACTCTCGGGAAAATAAAAAAGAAAGACAGGAGGAGTTATAAATGAGACTTGCAACATTTCGTAAATGGAACACAGAGAGGGCGGGACTTGTAACAAAGAGCGGCATCCTTCCTCTGACGGCGCTCGGCGCGCGGGCCGGCTTTGAACCGGAGGGCGAGATATTCGCGCTTATCGAAAAAGAACAGCTCGAGCCGCTGACCGAGTGGTACAACAAGGGCGGCAGGGCCGAGGCGGAGGCGCTCGCGGAAAAAGAGGCGATCCCCTACGGCGATGTGATCTACGGCCCGCTCTACCGCAATCCGCGGCGCATCTTCGGCATCGGCCTCAACTACAAGGATCACGCCGGCGACCTCGGCGAAAAGACGCCGCAGGTATTCCCCGGCAGCTTCTACAAACCCGCCTCCTGCATAGCCGGCCACGGCGATGAGATAAAGATCCCCGCGCTGCCAGAGGCGCAGAAGACGACGGCTGAGGCGGAGCTCGGCATCATCATGGGCAAGAGATGCAAATCCATCGAGGAAAAGGACTGGCTCAAATATGTCGCCGGCTACACGACTATACTCGACATGACGGAGGAATCGATACTGCGCCTCAACCCGCGCTATCTGACGATCGTCAAGGGCTTCGACACCTTCCTCACCTTCGGGCCGCAGCTCGTGACGCCGGATGAGATTCCCGACGTCTCCGCGCTCGAGGTGGCGACGATACACAACGGAGCCGTCCACGCCAAGAATACCGTCTCCAACATGACATTCTGCCCATCGAAGCTCGTGGCGCTCGTTTCGCATATGCAGGGCTGGCTGCCGGGCGACATCCTCTCCACCGGCACGCCGCGCGCGGTACATATCCAGGACGGCGACACGGCCGAATGCCGCATCACGGGGCCTGACGGCTTCTCCTTCGAACCGCTCGTGAACCCGGTGATCGACCTTAAACTCAAAAAATAAAACAACGACAGGGAGGAATTAAAAATGGAACTCGGACTGAAAGACAAATGCGCTCTGGTAATGGCCTCAAGCAGCGGGCTGGGCAAGGCGATAGCGGCGGAGATGGCGCGCGAGGGAGCGAACGTCATGCTCTTCAGCCCCTTCGCGGAGCAGCTCGCCGAGGCTCAAGAGGATATCTATAAAGAGACCGGCAGAAAACCCGCCGTTTTCACTGGAAGCATCACAGCCCCCGGCGACATCAAAGCGCTCGTGAAGGAGACCGCGGACAAATTCGGCCCCGTCTACGCGCTCGTCAACAACACCGGCGGCCCCAAGCCGGGCCCCTTCGACGCCTTTGACGACGCGGCCTGGCAGGAGGCATACGAGCTCTGCCTGCTCTCCTACATCAGGACGATACGCGAAGTCCTGCCGCAGATGAGGGAGAACGGCGGCGGGCGCATCCTCTGCTCCACCTCGTCCTCGGTCAAGGCGGTGCTGGACAACCTCATCCTCTCAAACACATTCCGCATGGGCGTCGTCGGCCTCGCAAAGACACTCTCGCAGGAGCTGGGCAGGGACAATATCCTGGTAAACGTCATCGCCCCCGGCAGGATCGGTACGGCGCGCATAGACCAGCTCGATAAGATACGCGCGGAGAAGGCGGGGATAAGTGTCGAAGAGCTCCAGAAAAAAGCCTTCGCGGGCATCCCCCTCGGCCGCTACGGCAAGCCGGAGGAGTACGGCAAGCTCGCGGCATTCCTCTGCGCGCCGTCGAACACCTTCATCACAGGGCAGACCGTGCTTGTGGACGGCGGCATGGTAAAGGCGATATAAAATTATTTATATAGAACACGGCAATTCAGCTGCATAGTTTTTAATCACGGTCAATCAACTATAAATATTATTAGTTTTCACAGGCTGATACTGTTGTTTTGTGCTCTTTGCGCAAGCTTGAAAAAACAAATATTTTAAGGAGGAGTTATTATGTCAAAGATTCTTGACCTTTCTCTTGAGCTTCATGAGGGTATGCCCACCTATCCCTCACCGTGGCATCCTGTAGTGGATGTAAAGCAAATGGGACGCATCGATATGGAAGCGAGGAGAAGCTACGCGGTAACTTTAGGCTCTCACACCGGCACGCATATGGATTCTCCCGCGCATATGGTGAAAAATGGGATCACCATTGATATGATTCCGCTTGAAACAATCGTTGGAACGGCTAAAGTAATAGATTTTTCGAACAAAAGCCGCGGAGACAAAATTACTCTTGAAGAGATCAAGAACTGCGGAACAGAAATTGAAAAAGGCGACAGGCTGCTCATAAAAACCGGATGGTACAAAGAATGGGGAAGCAACGCGTATTATGATCGCTGGCCTTGGATAACGGCGGAAGCCGCGCGGTATATAGTGGATCAAGGCGCGATATTCGTCGCTCTGGACATTCCCTCTCCTGACGACCCGCTATCGGATACCGGATACGGCAAGCACTCGCCGATTCACGATATTTTCCTTCAGAACGGCGTCATTCTTGTCGAATATCTTAACAATACTCTGGATATAGACAAAGATGTGATTAAGCTGACAGCTCTTCCTCTGAAGGTCAAAGGCTGCGACGGATTCCCGGCAAGGGTGATAGCTGAATTCTAAAATTATCGGGAGGGATTCATATGAGCGATTTCTATTTCAAATCTCCGGGAGAAGCCAGACTATTCTTCCGCAAAAGTGAAACTGCAATTCCCACGGCAGGGCTATGTCCTGAATACATACAGGCGAATTTGGTCATTTTAAGCGACGAGGATTCTCCAGAGTTTTTGGAGTTTGCTCATATGAATCCCAAACCATGTCCGCTGCTTGAGGTACTTTGCGACGGAACGCCGATATCGAAAGAAATGGCGCCCCAAAGTGACGTTACGACAGATATTCCTAAATATTCAGTTTACAAAAACGGGGTACTTGTTGAAGAGCCGTTGTCTGTACAGCAATATTGGGATAAAAATATGACGGGCTTTTTGATTGGGTGCAGCCTGACATTTGAAGCGGCTCTGGTGAACGCGGGAATACGCCTTAAACACTATGAGGAAAATAAACGCGTGCCGATGTACGATACCAACATTGCCTGTGCCCCGACAAAGAAGTTTTTTGGAAATTACGTAGTCAGCATGCGCCCAATAAAAAAAGATCTTATAGATACCGCTGTTGAAATCACGTCAAAAATGGAATATGCGCATGGCGCGCCCGTACATATAGGTGATCCAAGCAAGATCGGCATAACAAATGTAAATTGTCCTGACTATGGAGATGCCCTTTCCATAAACGATGACGAAGTTCCCGTCTTCTGGGCTTGCGGCGTTACTCCGCAAGCTGTCGCAAAAAAGGCGAAGCCTAAGATGATGATCGCACATTCTCCTGGCTATATGCTTATCTGTGACAAAAAAATCATTTAACTTTTTTGTTCAATACACATTTAAAACGATCTGATAAATATAGGAGGGCATCTTTATGAGCGAGAAAAAAGCTGATGGCATTCTTGAGAAGAAACGTACTTTTAAAGACTATTTCATGAGCATCGGCCCGGCGATTATCATCGCAGCTGTTGTTATCGGCCCAGGTTCTGTCACGACGTTGTCAACAATGGGCGCCGCATACGGCTATGATCCGCTGTGGGTAATTGTCTTTGCGTGTTTTGCCTCATATCTTTACCAGGAGCCAGCGATAAGACTTGTGTGCGAACGTCAGATGAGCGTAATGGATGCGGCGCGTAAAAAATACAATCCCGCGGTTCCCAAGTTTTTGTTTATACTGCTGTATCTCGGTACGCTGGTTTTCCAAGCCAGTAATTTTATTGGAGCGGCGATGTCGATGAATTATTTTGTTCCGGGGCTCTCTATTGTCGCATGGACAAATATCATGATCATAAGCGCGCTGGCAATGGCGCTGATGTCTAAACAAGATCTGCTTGAAAACTTCACAAAGGTTCTCGTAGGGCTCATGGTCGTCTCCTTTGTGATAACGGCATTCTCATCCGGCCCCTCCGTCGGCGATTTGATAAAAGACGGGTTCTCGTTCAGAATCCCCGGCGGCAACTGGTTCCTGGTTATCGCTCTGCTTGGAACGACGATGGTTCCCGACATCCCCGTATCTCTGTCGGCATTGCTTAAAGGAAAGTTCATGTACGGAAGGCCTGAGGAAGTTAACCTTCCCACGTTGGAAAAGAAGAAATCCGCCGTATTTGACCTGCTAGTCAGCTTGACAGTCACAGCCATGATATCCATCGCGATTCTTGTCTGTTCCGGAAGCGTACTGCACCCTCTGGGCATACAGGTAAAGAGCGCAAGCGACATGGCACGGCAGCTTACACCTTTGCTCGGGCGTTACGCGGGAATCCTGTTCTCACTCGGCCTCTGGGGCGCCGCGTTCTCGTCCGGCTTGTTCAGGATGCTGCTGATGCCAATGATATTCAATCAGGCATGGGGCTATGAGGAGGATTTAAAAGCAGCAAGAAGCCGTATCATCTCAATAGGCGCGGGCGTTGTGCCGATGATAATAGTCTTCGTCTTCGGAAGCGCGCCTATCTGGCTTGTCCTTTCCGCGCAGGCGATCAACGGCATGATGCTTCCGGCGATATGCTTCATCGTCTGGAGGATATCCGCGGACAAGGATATTATGGGGGATAAAGTAAATACCTCTCTCCGTAATATATTGTTAGCCGGGTTATTTGTAATAACGCTGTTCCTGTCGCTTAGAACATTCTTGAGCATAATCTCATAGACATCAGCCGCCTGCAACAAAGAAAACGCTATATACCCTATCCTTTCAAAGCCGCGCGGCACTTTTTCGTGAAGCAGCACGCGGTCTTTTTATCTTTGCGCGTTCAATTAGCCGATAGCGGATAGAGGGGCCGCGAGAGAACGAGCTTCATGCCGCCGTCAGACAATGCTCAGGCCGATAAGTTTCGCGAGCTCGACCGCCTGCGCCGCGTTCACCTTCGCGCCGCGCAGTTCGGCCAGGGTGTCGGATACGGCGATGGCGTCGATGCTGCAATCCGATAGGTCTATCCCTTTGAGGGAGCTCTTGAAGAAATCGGCGGCGGAAAGATCCGTTTCGTGAAACAGGGCGCGCCGGAATTTAACGCCTGAGAGGACCGCCTCTTTAAAAGAGGAGGCTCTGACCTCGCAGCCGTCCCACAGCATACCGTCTAAGTTCGCGTAACGAAAGTCGCACCCCGTTATCGCAGCGTCCCTGAAAAGGGCGCGGATAAAACAACTTCCCACGGCCTTTGAATCCAGAAATACAGATTTGCGCCAGAGGCTCTCTTTGAAGCGGCAGTTTGAAATATCGGAGTTTTCAAAGGAGACGGAGTTGAAGCGCGCCGCGTTGAACTCGCAGCCGTCGAAGCGGCATTTCACGAAGCGTACGGAATCGAAACGAAACCCCGAAAGGTCCAGCGCCGAAACCCCCTCGTTTTCAAAAGCGGCGTCCTCTATCAGCATTTCTCCTGAAAATGCCGCGTAAATGATCTCGGACAGCATTTCGCTCCCACCTCCATGCCTGTTTATCAACACAACAGAAGGATAGCACAACGGAGCGCTTTCGTGAACGGCGCCGCCGTCCGCGGCACGGTGGGGCCTTTGCGCGTCTCATGCCTCTTGCCTAGCCGCTTATCTGTAGGTTTATTGATGCGCCGTCGGCATGATCGGGATATAAGAGAGCGGACGATCAATCGACGCGGGAGGCCGGATATGATAAAACTGCCAAAGATAAAGCTGATGGACTTCATCGATCCCTCGGAATCATTCCTGCTCGCGGCCATTCTCGCGGCGGCGGGCGGATTTCTCGACGGATACACATTCATCGGACGCGGCAATGTCTTTGCCAACACGCAGACGGGAAACCTAATCCTCCTGGGGGTCAATCTGGCGCGCGGCAGGATCGCCGCCTCGATCAGCTATCTCATACCGGTGACCGCCTTCCTGCTGGGGACCTACATAACCGAAAGGATACGGCTCCGCTATAGCTCGCTGAAACATATAGAATGGCGTCAGATCGTGGTCGCCGCCGAGGCGCTGGTGCTGGTGCTGATATCATTCATGCCTCACTACGGCGACAACGTCGCGAACGCGATGGTCTCGTTCGCCTGCGCCATGCAGTTCGACGCCTTCCGCTCGATGAACGGAGTCCCCTTCACCTCGACGCTGGCGATGATGAACCTGCGCGGGGCGATCGAATATGTGATGGACTACCGGGAAGACCGCGATATGGAGAAGGTGTCGCGCAGCTTTGAATACCTCGTCACCGTGGCGGTATTCACCCTGTCCGTCGTCATCGGTTCCAGGCTCACCTATGTTTACGACGACAGCGCGATACTCTTTCCGGCGTTCCTGCTGTTTTTGGGAGCGATCCTGATGTTCTTCAGGCAAAAAGATAAAACGCGCGCGCCATGACGGTGGTATAATTATGCGCATACGAGGGCGATGGAGTTCGCCCGAAATTCGTTTTTACGATGATGACTCCTGTCCAAAGAGACGGGAGTCTTTTTTTGCCGATATACACAAGACACTGGGGGAATTTTTGTCATGGAAGGCATGCTGTTTGTGGGACTTGGCGGTTTTTTCGGCGCGTCGCTGCGCTATCTTCTGGGGAAAGCGGCATCGTCACAGAGCGTAATTCCCGCGGCGACGCTCGCGATAAATATCTTCGGCTCGTTCATGATCGGCGTGCTGAGCCTGTTTTCCGAGAGGCACGGCCTTTCGCGCCATTCCGTGATATTGATGCTGCAGGCAGGCTTCTGCGGCGGTTTCACCACCTTCTCCACCTTCTCTCTCGAGACCTTCGCCCTGATATCGCAGGGCAAAATGGGCCACGCCGCGCTCTACGCCGTCCTCAGCGTCCTCTGCTGCCTGTTCTCCGTAGCCGCGGGACGGACGCTTGCGGGACTTTGCCTTTAGCGGGCCGCGCCCGTCTCCCTCTTTTGCGCGCAAAGCCCGCGCCCCGCGCGGCATGTCCGGCATTCCGGCGTGATATGATCTATTTTTAATTATCTTTCGGAATATATCCTTCGCCTTATAGCCTCCCTTTGTACCTTATCCGCCTTTTGGAAATGCTTCCCTTTGTGGAGTCAGTGGGTCATTTCAGTTAGTTACCCCGGTCTCTTTGAAAAAAACGACCGCCAAAGCGGAAGCATTTCACCAAGACGGTTCCCTGGGAGGAAGTTGTGCGTCATCTTCTGACAGCTCGTTATGCGGTATGTTTATTCCTCCACCACCCCCTTTATGGTACGCGTATTATCCGCGGGCCGTTTTTTTTTCGGAGACCTATGCCGCGCGGCGGTTTGCCGCCGTAGTGACAGGTTACACTTTAGAGGCGGCTCTAAGTCAAGCGGCCTTTAAAACCGGCCGCGAGGCTTGACTTAGAGCGAACTCAAACGGCCAATCTTACGCCATCCGGCGGCGGGCGGAAAGGTCCGGACAGACAAAGCGGACCAATCTGCGGACATGACCGAGCGGCAGATTATGTCAATAAAAATCAGGCTGGTTTGACCCATATTCAGCAGCATGAAGCGCGCCTCTCGCCGCTCAAGACTGTCATTGCCGGTAAAAAACGCCGCCTAAGACCGGCGATGAAGGCACCTGACAGAACAGGCCGCCGCGCGATCCCGACAAACAATTCCCTTCCCATGAACGCGATGAGATCCGCGCATGAAATAAAGCGCCCCGGCGGCATCGCCGCTACGCTGCCGCGGCCAGGTTCTCCGCAAAACCTTTGCCGCCGATATGTTGCTATAATAAAGAAAAGCAGCGGGCAGAGGCAAAATTTACGGGGAGGTGCGGAAGATGGAGATCAGGGTCCTGCGTTATTTTCTGACCGTGGTCAGGGAAGAGAGCATCACAAAGGCGGCGGAGATGCTGCACATCACGCAGCCGACCTTATCCCGGCAGTTGGCGCAGTTGGAGGAGGAGGTCGGCGTCAGGCTCTTCCGCCGGGGCGCGCGCGGGATAGCGCTGACGAACGAAGGGATACTGCTGCGCCGCCGCGCGGAGGAGATCGCAGAACTCGTCGATAAGACGGAGAGGGAGCTCCTGGAACAAAACGAACTGATCGACGGCACGGTGTCGATCGGAGCCGGCGAACTCGCCTCGGTACAGCTGTTGGGAGACATTATAAAATCCTGCCGCACGAAACATCCCCTCATACGTTATGAAATATTTACCGCGAGCGCCGACCTCACCAAAGAACGCATGGACAAGGGGCTGACCGACATCGGCCTGCTGCTTGAGCCGATCAACATCGAAAAATACGAATTTATCAGGCTGGATGTGAAGGAACGCTGGGTCGCCGTAATGCCCGCCGACGACCCGCTGGCCGCGCGCGAATATGTGACGGCGGACGACCTGATGACGGGGCCGCTGATCCTCCCGATCCGCGGGGGCGTGCGCAACGAACTGCTCAGTTGGTTCGGAAGCTCATTTGACCGTGAGCGCGTCATTCTTACGCACAGCATGAGCACAAACGCCTCCATCATGGTACAAAAAGGGATGGGGCGCTGCGTCACGGTCGAAGGCTCGCTTCCCTATCTCGACAACAATGTTCTGGCACTCCGGCCTCTGTATCCGGAACTGACCTCGACCTCCGTGCTTGCCTGGAAGCGCCAGCAGCCTTTCAGCCTCGCGGCGACGAAATTCATCGAACACCTGAAATGCTTTTTAGGCATGACTGAATCATAAATTATAAGCATTAGACATATTGGTCCCGGGAAATTATAGTGTAAGCGCGATCGGCAAGGGAGGAGGATTCTTCCGCAAGCTGTCGCGCTTACACTATTTTTATTGGCGGCGGAGGGCATAAATGACCATTGACGAAGTTTGCGGTTCTTTCCAGATCGATCCGGCAAAGCTCCGATATTACGAAGAGGCCGGGCTGCTGACCTGCCGGAGGCTCACAGACGGGGGCCGCGACTATCGGGGGGAGGAGCTGCGGCGTATCGGCAGGATAGAGTCGCTCCTCAAGGCGGGGATCTCGCCGGAGACACTGAGGGATAATCCCGTGCTGCTGGACGAGGACGCAAAGACCGGCGGCGAACGGATCAGGCTCCTGAAGAGGCAGCGGTTTCGCCTGCTTGAGGATATCCACGTTAAACAGCAGTCGCTCGACTGCCTGGACTACATAATAAGAAAAGCTAAGGATGAGACGCCGCCGCGAAATTAGGGCGCGGCGCGTAAGACAAAAGGAGGAGACGGAAATGACGATCAGCGAAGCGGCGGAAAAGACGGGGCTTTCGGCGGACACATTGAGGTACTATGAACGTATCGGACTGATACCTCCCGTTCCCAGAACGGAGAGCGGCCTGCGCGACTACAACGATGAAGTGATCGAGTGGGTGATGTTCATTCAGAGATTCAAAGAGATCGGCATGTCGCTGGAGTCGATCCTCAGCTACGTCAAGCTCGCGATGCTCGGCAGCGGCACGCGTCAGGAGCGGAAGGTCATCCTCCTTGAGACGCGCCGGAGCCTGATGAGCAAGATAGAGCACCTCCACGGCTGTCTCCGCGAGGCGGATTACCAGCTCGAACACTATGACAGCGGCCTGATGCCGGAGACGGAAAACGCCGTCGGGCGCTGGCGCCGCCGGGAAGAGGTTTCAGCACAGAGCTTCGCCGTATAGGCCGCGCGGCGCGCATAGCGTTCGCGCGGAGGGGCTTCCGCATCCTAATAAACCCGCCCGAAACATCCGTGATCTTACCTTACACAGAGACATAAAAAATATCGCCAGCCTTTTCCGGCGACGCATGGCGCTTGACTTAGAGCCGGCTCTAAGGATTAGCATCGTCATAAAATAAGGGGCCAGAGAGGCGCGGCAATAAAAGATGATAGAGTATGAATTTGCATATTTCAGCCACTGTTTCATAACGCTATTTAAGGATATCGCTCCCTTCTGGGGGCTTGGCATCCTTATGGGCTCGTCGATCTCGGTATTCGCGAAGGAGAGGATACACGGGCTGCTCGGCGCGATGCGCGGCGCGCGCTTAGGGGCCGCCGGCGTGGTGCCGGCAAGCCTTCTCGGCATCGCTTCGCCGCTCTGCATGTACGGAACGATACCGATCGCCGCCTCGCTGTCGGAAAAGGGCATGAATGACGACTGGCTCGCGGCCTTTATGATGAGTTCGATCCTGCTCAACCCGCAGCTGATGATCTACAGCGCGGCGCTGGGGATGAAGGCGCTCTTCGTCAGGACGCTCTCATCTTTCATCTGCGGCGCGGCGGCGGGACTTTGTGTAAGGTATCTCTTTCGCGGCGGGAAGTTTTTTAATTTTTCCGGTTTCGCGGAGGGGGAAAACCGCGACACCGACCCTGATATGGCGGTGCGCCTCCTGAAAAACATCCTGCGGAACATCAGGGCCACCGGCCCCTACTTCTTTGCGGGCGTCGTCCTCGCGGCGGTTTTTATGTGTTTCGTCCCTCAGACGGCGGTCGCCGGCCTCTTCGGCGGAGACGGCGGCTGGGGCGTTATCGCCGCGGCGACGGCCGGAGTGCCGCTGTACGTCTGCGGCGGCGGCACCGTCCCGCTGCTCGCCGAATGGATGCAAAGCGGCATGGGCATGGGCGCGGCGGCGGCCTTCATGATCACGGGTCCCGCGACGAAGGTGACGAACCTCGGCGCGCTGAAGATCGTGCTGGGGATTAAGAATTTTGCCCTCTACCTGTTATTTGCGATGATATTCGCAGCCGTGACCGGCCTTCTCACAGATCTTTTCTTATAGATGACAGCTCTCCTTGTATGAATAGAGGCCGTTTGGAACAACGCTCCAAACGGCCTCTATTTCGTCGTTCAGATATTCTATCAAATGGTCATTCGGCATCGCCGATCATCGCCCTTACACAGTTTGCCCAGGCGAAATCTTTTTTGCCCATGCCGTAACCTATCCCGGATATTTTGATCACCGGCAGCGGCGCAAAGTCGGCGGCAAAATGCTTAAGCAGCGCGGCTCCCGTGGGCGTGCACAGTTCGCCGCGCACCGCGCCTCCGTAGATCGGCACTCCGCGCAGTATCTCCGCCGCCGCCGGCGCAGGGACCGGCAGCACGCCGTGGGCGCAGCGCACATGGCCGCTGCCGACATGGACGGGGGAGGCGATGATCCTCTCCGGCGCAAGTTCGTGAAGCAGCAGGCAGACGGCGGTGATATCGGCGACGGCGTCCATCGCGCCCACCTCATGGAAATGCACCTCCGAGACCGGCCGGCCGTGCACCTTGGACTCGGCGCCGGCGACCAGCGCGTAGACCGCGATCACGTCGGAACGCACCTTCTCCGGCAGGTCGAGATGGGAGATGAGGTGCTCTATCTCAGGCATCCCCATGTGGCTGTGCTCCTTTTCGTGATGATGATGCGCCGCGTGCTCATGCGCGTGCGCCTGATGATGTTCGCGGCAGTCGCGGCACGTTTCGCCCTCCGCGCTCTCCTCCTCCTCGCCGTTTACGGTGACGGTGACGCGGGTCCCGGTGATGCCGCATTTGACGCAGGGCGCGGCGGATACCTCCACACCGGGGATCGCGAGCGCGTTCATCCTTTCGAGGAAGGCGGCGGGGTCCGGGTGAAGCTCCAGCAGCGCCGCCGTCAGCATGTCGCCCGCGGCTCCCATGCCGCAGTCAAGATATAAAATCCTCATTCTCTAGTTCACTCCTATATGATTTATCATGCTGGCAAGATAGGCTGCTCCGAAACCGTTGTCGATGTTGACGACGCTGACGCCGCTGGCGCAGGAGTTGAGCATTGAAAGCAGCGCCGACAGGCCGCCGAACGAGGCTCCGTAGCCGATGCTGGTCGGTACGGCGATGACGGGACAGTCGGCCATGCCGCCGATCACGGAGGCGAGCGCCCCCTCCATTCCCGCTATCGCGACGATGGCGGAGGCCGTCATCACGTCGTCGGTGTGCGAGAGGAGGCGGTGCAGCCCCGCCACGCCGACGTCGTAAAGGCGCGTGACCTCGTTGCCGAGCGCCTCCGCCGTCAGCGCCGCCTCTTCGGCGACGGGCATGTCGCTGGTGCCGCCGGTGGCGATGACGATCTTTCCGCGGCCGTCCGGCCGCGGCATCTCGCCGGCGATGCCGACGCGCCCCATTTCATGATAAGAGAGGGGGACGGTTTTTTCCACGACGGCGGCGGCCTCGGCGCTCATTCGCGTGATGAGCACGGTCTTCTGCCCGTCCGCGAGCATCGCGCCGGCGATCTCCGCGATCTGCTCCGGCCTCTTTCCCGCGCCGTAGATGACCTCGGCGATGCCCTGACGCAGCGCGCGGTGGCTGTCGAGTTTCGCAAAACCGAGGTCGCGGAAGGGTTCTCCCCTAAGCTTCGTCATCACCTCGTCCACGTCCGCCGCGCCGGCGGAAAGTCTTTCAAGCAGATTCCTGAGCTCTTTTCTCTCCATCTTTTACCTCGTTTCCATATCAAGAAGGACGATATCAAAGTATTTTTTCAGCCGGGCAAGGATATCTTCACGTCTTTTCAGCGCCTCGGCCATCTGTTCCGGCGAAAGCTGGATGCGGGCGGCCTCGTGAAAGACGCGCACGCGGAAGTCGGTGAAGCCGAGGGCAAACAGCTCCCTCTCCGCCGCCTCCACGCGCTGGAGCAGTTCGCGGTCGATGCGCCGCCCCGCCGGCACACGCGTCGCAAGGCAGGCATAGGCCGGCTTGTCCCAGGTGAAAAGTCCCGCCGTCCGCGAACGCGCGCGTATTTCCGTCTTCGTCAGGCCGCACTCGCGCAGCGGCGAACGGACGCCGAGCTCGCACAGCGCGCGCATCCCGGGCCGCTCTCCCGCTTCGTCGGAGGCGTTCGTGCCGTCGATGATGAGGGGGAAGCCGTCGTTAGCCGCCCGCTCGCGCAGCAGCAGGCCAAAAAGTTTCTTCTTGCAGTGATAGCAGCGATCATCCGGATTCGCGGCGATGAGGCCGTCGTCGAGGATGTCATATTCGATGACGGTAAGCTCCGTGCCAAGCTCCCTCGCGAGACGCAGCGCGTCGTCAAGTTCAAAACGCGGCTGAAAGGGCGTCTTGACATAATAGGGGCGCACCTGAGCGCCGCACTTGAGCGCCATATAGAGGAGATAGGCGGAATCCGTGCCGCCCGAGAAGGCCAGCGCTGCGCGCGGGTTTTCCTTGAAAAAATCATTAAGTTCCATTATGAAACACTCCTTTTGCATCCCTCTATCGCCTCGACGCCGCAGTCCTCCATGAGCCGGCCGTCACGGAGCAGCTCCCGCGAGGGGCCATCCGCGAATATCCCGCCCTCTTTGAGCAGTATCGAACGTTCGCAGACCTCTTCCGCGAAGGCGAGATCGTGGGTCGCGATGAGTTTGACATGAGGCAGGGCCTTCAGTACATTTATCAGGTTGCGCCGCGCCCGCGGATCGAGAAAGGCGGTCGGCTCGTCAAAAAGCATTATGTCGGGCTCCATCGTGAGCACCGTCGCCAGCGCCGCCATGCGTTTTTCGCCTCCGGACATCTTGAGCGCCGTCTTGCCGCGCAGGTGCTCTATATGCAAAAGCGCGAGGCTCTCATCCACGCGTCTGGCGGTCTCCTCTTCGGACAGCCCCATGTTGCGCGGGCCGAAGGCGATATCGTCGTAGATCGAAGCCATGAAAAGCTGATCGTCCGGATTCTGGAAGACGACGCCGACCTTCGAGCGTATCTCCGTGAGGCTCTTCTTCGTCAACAGCGTTCCCGCCGCCATGATCACGCCCGTCGAGGGCAGGATGCCGACCAGCGCCATGACGAGCGAGGTCTTGCCCGCGCCGTTCGCGCCGATCAGGGCCGCGCTTTCGCCGCGCGCCAGGCGGAAGCTGACGTTTTCCACCGCCCTTGTGCCGTCGGGGTAAATGACGGATAGTTTTTCTATATCAAGCATTCGATGAGCCTCCCGATCAACCTGGGAAAATTTATGAGTCGAAATAAAAGCGAAGAACCGCAGAGAATGACGAGGAAAATCAGATCGTTCGGCGTCAGGCGGCCTCCGTTCGCGGCTGCCGGCGGCGCGCCGCCGTAACCGCGGCACTTCATCGCCTGGTAAACGCGTTCGGCGCGGTCAAAGCTGCGAAGCAGCAGCTGCCCCGCGAAGCTGCCCATATCCCTCATCTCGACGCCCTTCTTGCCGCCGCCGCGCAGCGAATAGGCGGTGTACATCGACAGCGCCTCGCCGGCCAGAGTTCCGAGATAACGGTAGGTCATCTCGAAGAGCGAGATCAATATGCCTGGCAGACGCAGACTGCGAAGTCCGCCTGTCAGCTTACGGAAGGGCGTGACGGCGACAAGTATCAGCACCGCCGAAACACAGAGAAGCGTGCGGAAAACTATCGCGAAAAGGGTGACCCAGCCAGTCGTGACGCCGAACCCGCAGACGGTAAAGAGCACCGTCCGCTCAAAAAACAGAGAGGATATCCCCGCGAAGAGGCAAAAGGGCAGTGCCGCGAGGCTCCTCCTGAATATCATGCCAAAGGGAATGTCCGCAAGCGAAAGCGCCACCGCGGGATAGAAGACAAACGGCGCGAGCCCCGAGAGCTCGCCTCTGCCAAAGGAGATGACGGCGGCGATATAAAACAGCGTTCCGGCTATCTTCACCCGGGGATCGAGGGAATGGATGGCGGAACCGCCTCCGGCGAGCTGCTCCAGGGAATATATTTCATAGATGCTGCCGCGCAGGTCCGCCATCCGGTCTCACTTCCAAACAAAAATCAGAGGGAACGGCTATGCGTTCGCCGCCGCCTTTTTATGCCGCTTCGACTTTGAGATGACCGCGCCGATAAACGCCGCCGCCGCGAAGGTCATCAGCGAGCCGATGATGCCCGCCGCCGCGGTGCCGGAGACGGGCGCGCCCTCCGCTGGCTCCGCGTAGTCATAATCAGGCATGAAGGCCGTCTTTTCCTGTATCGCCGCCGCACTTTCAAAGGCGCCGCCGGAGGCCTCGAGCTCTTCCGAACCCGTCACGCCCATGACCGACCATTCGAGTCCGTCCGGATACGAGGAGGCGAAGCCAGAGAGTATCGCGCCGGTCACCAGCGTCAGCGCCGCGAGCATCGCAAGCACCTTTTTCAGCGGGACGCCGGCGGGGATATCATCGCCGTTCTCCGCGCTTTCAAGTATCTCGGGACGTGTTTTCCAGACAAATGAGAGCACCGCGCCGGTCACCAGGCCTTCGACGATGCCGATCGCCAGATGTATCGGCTGCATCAGCAGCACGAACGACGAAAAAGGCAGCGCCGTAATGCCCGAGGCGAGCGTCTCAAGGACGACCGAGAAAGCCCCAAGCTGCAGGGCGACGACGACGGAGACCACCGAGGCAAGCGTGAGCCGCCCCGAGGCTGTCCCCTTCTTCATCAGCGGCTTGAAAAGCAGCGGATAGATGACAAGGCAGGGAATGACTCCCATATTGAAAATATTGCTGCCCAAAGCGAGCAGCCCGCCGTCCGCAAAGAAAAGACACTGAATGACGAGCACCGCGGAGATAGTCAGCAGCGCCGGAGCGCCGCCCAGCAGCGCCGCGAGCAGTATCCCGCCGCCGATGTGGCCGCTTGAGCCCGTGGCGGGAATGGTGAAGTTGATCATCTGGGCCGCGAAGACAAAAGCCCCGGCCACAGCCATTATCGGAAGCTTCTTTTCCGAAAGTTCCTCTTTCTTGATCTTGGCGACCGACCAGGCGATCGCCGCGCCGCTTGCCGCGCACATCGCGAAGGCGACGGAGGGCGATAATAGAGCGTCTGACATGTGCATAAAACATTCCTCCTAATATCTGCTGAAAATCACGCCTGCCGGCGACCCCTTCGATAAGGGAGACCGCCTTCATGGCAATCATTGTGATCGATCCGCTGGATATATCGTATTGCAGGAGAGCCGTCCCGAAAAAGCCGCTTCTGCGGCGCGCGGCCTCTTCGTGAGGCGTCAGGGCTCTGCGATCCTTACCGGGCGCGGGGAGAAAATCTTTACGCTGCCGCCCCGCACCTGTTACAGCATATAGGATACCACTTAGAGCTGGCTCCAAGTCAAGCGTTTTGAACAAGATTCATGGAAAAACTTCACACAGGCGGCGTAAAGGGCGGCCTGGCGGCGCTTTCGCGGGGCAAGCGCGTCAAAGCCGCCGTCGTTGACCTGGAGATATCCGTTAATCGAGCGAGACGAGCTTATACTTCCTGTTACCCATGCCGAGCTCCTCCATATATGAGAGCTGGCGCAGGCCGTGGCGCGATTCGATGCGTTCGCGCAGGTCCTTCTGCTGCGCCTCGGGAAGCTTATACACAAGGTCGATCGTCGCCTGATCGATCGCGAGCAGGTCTGTCGAGCCGAGGATGCCGACATCCTTCGCGGTCGGCGCGGCAGCGGAACTTCCCGCGCAGTCACAGTCGACCGACATATTCTTCATCACGTTGATGAAGGTGATATGTTTGCCGAAATGGTCGACCGTCGCCTTCGCGGACTCGGCCATGCGCTCCATGAAGGCGTCCTGCGTCTGCCCCCACTGCTGCCCCCTCCTTGGCGTGGATCATCGCCTTGCCCACCTTGCCGTCGGCGCAGCCGATGGCGATATTCTTCATCGAGCCGCCGAAACCGCCCATCGTATGCCCTTTAAAGTGCGTGTAGACGACCATCGAATCGTAGTCCATGATGCCCTTGCCCATCGACATCTCCTTGAAATGCCGGCCTCCCCTGACCGGCAGCATGACGGCGCCGAACTCGTCCATGATATCCACCTTGCAGAAGTCGAGGCCGTTGGTCTTGATCGTCTCGCGGTGGCCCGCCGTCGTCTGGCGCGGACTGCTGTAATATACGTTCGTCTCCGCGAGATTGCTGTTGGGGATATGCGCCTGCAGCGCCTTGATCATCGGCAGCGGCAGCAGGTTCGGCCCCTTCGGTTCGCCCGTATGCAGCTTGATCGCCACCTTGCCCGTGATACCCGCGTTCACCTTGTCATAGACCTTCAAAAGCCCCGCCGGGCTGATGTCCTTCGTAAAGTAAACGATCGAGACATTTTCGTCCGCCGCCTTCGCAGCCCCGCCCGACAAGATGACCAGCAGCGCCAGCGCGATACCGATAAATTTCCTAAATCTGTCATACATAGTTAAAGACCCCTTCCGTAAAAATATCGTACGGGTCCATGTTAATTCTTAGAGTCAGCTCTAAGTCAAGCATCTGCCGCAGGCTGCGCATCAACACATCAATTCCCGCCGCATATACAAAGGGGAGGGCACGCCACCGCCGGGGATAGAAGTCACATACAAACCCGCAAGTTAATCGAATCTTTGACCGACGGGAAAAGGGTGAACGTTTTCATCGTCAACGGCGCTCCTTATTAACGCGAACACTGAAAACCAGACGTTTAAACCACGCCTTTTTGTTTTTCGGCGGCGGCTATTGTAAAATGGGAAAGAATAATTCCGACAGGGGGTGAACGCGCTTATGCTTTTGCGGCAGATGAAATACTTCACGGCGGTCGTGGAATGCGGCAGCTTTACCGAGGCCGCGGAGGAATGCTTTATCTCGCAGTCGGCGGTTTCGCAGCAGATCCAGGCATTGGAAAACGACCTGGGAGTAAAGCTGCTGCACAGGGAAAGCAGAGGCTTTTCCCTGACTCCTGCGGGGGAATATTTTTATCGCCGCGCGAGGGAGCTGCTCGCCGAGGCGGAAACCATGCGCCGCGAGACCGTGCGCATCGGCCTCGGGGAACGGCGGCTGCGCGTCGGTTATCTCAAGTGCTACGGCGGACAGGAGCTGCTTCAGGCAGCGGCGGATTTTTCCCGGGATCACCCCGAGGTTTCGCTGCAAACCATTAGCGGCACCCACGAGGAGCTCTACGACGCGCTGCGCGAGGGGACGGCCGATCTGGTCTTGAGCGACCAGCGACGGGCATTTTCGGATGAATATGTAAACTTTCACCTGCTCCGCTGCGGCTGCTTCGCGGAGCTGTCTCCGGCGGAGCCGCTCGCCGCGAAGGAATACGCGGCGCTCGAAGAGCTCAGGGAAATGGCTTGTATCCTCGTATCATCGAAGGAACAGCGGCGCGGCGAAGAGGAGTTTTACCGCGGCGCGCTTGGCTTCGCCGGCAAATTTATCTTTGCCGAAACTCTCGAGGAGGGCCGTTTTATGGCCGCCGGCAGGAAGGGCTTTATGCCGGTAGCGGCCATAGGCACGCTTCCGCCGCCCGCCTCCTCGATCGTCAGACTGCCGATCCGGAATGCCGACGGCCCGCTGCGCCGTAACTACTGCGCATTCTGGAAAAAGGACGCGGAAAACCCCTGCGCGGAGCTTTTCGCGGAGATACTTTACAAACTGCTCAATAAATAGGCGAAATAAGCGCGCCCTTATGCCGCCTCCGTCAGATGACGGGAGGCGTTTTTTGTTGCCGCGATTCGCATAAGTAAAACTTATTGATCGCATCAGCAGTTGGAATTGCTGTTTTCCAGCCTTCTTTTACAATTGTCTCAGCACAAACGAAAGAATATGAAGGAGAATAAATATGGCGATCACAGCGGCGGCTAAAGAATATCACGAGAGGATGTTTTCCGGTTATCGTTCCACATTTCTCGACACGGACCCGGAATTTATCGAAAGATTTGATAATTTTGCCTTTGACGAGGTGGTAAACAGCGACGACCTTGACGGGAGGACGCGCATGACGGCGATACTCGCGTCGCTGGTCGGCTGTCAGGGGATCGACGAATACCGCGCGATACTGCCGGCGGCGCTGAACTTCGGCGTGACGCCGACGGAGGCTAAGGAGATGCTCTACCAGGCGGCGGCCTATCTCGGCATCGGGAGGTTATATCCCTTTCTGCGCGCCGCCAACGAAATATTAGCGGAGCGCGGCGTCCGTCTGCCTCTGCCGGGGCAGTCGACGACGGCGGCGGAGGAACGGCTGGCGGCCGGAGAGCGGGCGCAGATCGAGATCTTCGGCGACGGTATGAAGGATTTTTGGAGGTCAGGGCCGGAAGACAGCCGTCACATCAACCGCTGGCTGACGGACAACTGCTTCGGCGACTGGTACACGCGCGGCGGCCTTGACCTTCGGCGGCGCGAGATGCTGACCTTCTGTTTTCTCGCGGCACAGGGCGGCTGCGAAAGACAGCTTGCCTCCCATATCGCGGCGAATATCCGCCTCGGCAGCGGCAAAGAGTTTCTTATCAAGGTCATATCCCAGTGCATACCCTTTATCGGTTATCCGCGCGCGTTGAACGCGCTGGACTGCATAAATAAAATTTCTGAATAAATACAGGAGGAGATCACAATGAAAAAACGTACTTGGCTCATCACGGGCGTCAGCAGCGGTTTCGGCTATGAAATGAGCAGGCAGCTCCTGGAACGGGGGGACCGCGTCGTCGGCACTGTGCGCGGCCGTGACAGGGTCGCGGCGCTCATTGAGAAGTATCCGGACACCTTTGACTGCGGGCTTCTCGACGTCACCGACGTTCCCGCGATCCACAGGTTCGTCGACGATGCTTTCAGGAAGCACGGCAGGATAGACGTCGTCGTCAGCAACGCGGGCTACGGGCTCTTCGGCGCCGCCGAGGAGCTTTCGGACGCGGAGATAGACCACATTATCGCCACGAATCTCACCGGTTCCATCCAGCTGATAAGGTCGGCTCTGCCGCACCTCCGCGCGCAGGGCGGCGGCCGCGTCATCCAGATGTCGACCTACGGCGGGCAGGTCGCCTTTGCCGGCAATTCTCTCTACCACGCCACGAAGTTCGGCATCGAGGGCTTTTGCGAATCGGTCGCGCAGGAGGCCGCGCCCTTCAACATCGGCGTGACGCTCGTGGAACCCGGAGGTGCCCGCACCGAGTTCCGCTATGGGAGCGCGAAGGCAGCGAAGATGATGGCGGAATATGAGGGCAATCCGGCCCACGCCTTCCTCAAGATGCTGGACGCCGCGAACGGCCTGGCCCCAGGCGATCCCGTCCGCATGGCGGCCCGCATCATTGAGAGCGCGGATAAGGAACCCGCACCTCTGCGGATGATGCTCGGCTCACAGGCGCTTGACTGCACGATCTCCACTCTCAGGGCACGCCTCGCCGATTTTGAAGAACAGAGAGAGCTCGCGGCCTCGACTGATTTTCCCGAGGGCGAATAGGCGGCGGACCATGAAGAAAAAGCTGCTGCTTCCGGCGGTCTTTGCGCTCTTACTCCTAACCGCGGCCTCTCTGCCGGTGGGCGTTCCCGCAGCGCAGGGGTCAAAACCAGCGTTGATCCCGACGCGGCGGACGTGACGCTCTACACTCCGTGGGACACGCTAGTCTTTTACTACAAGGACTTCGGCTACAATGAGGACCTCGTGCCCATGGGGCATGTCGAGTCCGGCATGGAGCTGCTGGCGGCTATGGGAGATAAGTTCACTGTGACGATGGAACTTATGGATGAGGGAAGCGCGAAACGCCAGGCGGCAAAATCCACAGCCGTGAGGATGACCGCTAACGGCACGACCGTCACGGCGACGAGGTGCAGATGAAGATAGAGGTCGTAGAATAGGCAAAAAAGAGACAAATAAGGGGCTGCCGGTGATTGCAATAAAGGCGGCCCCTTTCGCTGTGCGCTCGGTTTATTTCAGGTTTTTAAGCCACTCCGACACATCCGGCGCGCAATCCTGGACATCGTTTCTGGAGATGCTGATCCCGTTCCTGTCCACGGCGGCACGCGGCTGCAGTTTTGCGATCGTCTCGACGGTGCCGGAAAAACCGCTGCCGCCGTGGGTAACGAAGGGGATGACCCTTTTGCCGGAGAGGTCGGCATTCTCTAAAAAGGAGTAGAGGATCGCATATCCACCAATTCGGATAACCGGCGAAGACCACGGTGCTGTTATCTTCCTCTCTCGTCATATTGCCGGTCTTGCCGGTCTCAGGTTAAGGCTTAGAGCAGGCTCTAAGCTCAAACTTTTCCTGTTATAGGGACTATGAGAACCTAACATTGTTCCTATGGCTGAAAAATGCTAGCTTTTTGAGCTTATATTAATAGTACCTTACATATACTATATTAATTTGCTATAAAGTGTTGCTATTACTAGATTCTAGAGATACGAGTACCTATCATTAGAAAAGTTTGAGTCTAAGTCAACAGATAAAACGCCGGATGAAGAGGCGATTCTATCCGGCGTTTTATCTGTGTTTCGCATCAAACTGCGTGATCCCGACTTTGGCACTTTCTCCGCGCAAACATCGGCGGCGGTTGGGGGAAAAATATTAAAGCGGCGGCGCTTCGCGAGGGAGGCGCCGCCGCTTTTTGAAGGCGGATTATTGTCGGGAGGTCCGTTACTTCAGGTTCGCGGTGAAGAAATCGTTCAGTTTGTCAAACGGTATGAGGTCTGTCTTGTCATAAAGGTCGACATGGCCCGCGCCCTTTACATAGCAGAGCTCCTTTGGTTCCGCGGAGCGCTTGTAGGCGTCTTCGCTGAACTCTTTAGAGTGCGCCTGGTCGCCCGTTATGAAGAGCATCGGACGCGGGGAGATCGTCTCTATATCATCAAAAGGATAGAAGTTCATGAACTTTACCGCGCTTGCGAAGGTCGGGTGCGTCGTGGTATTGAGGTCCTGGCCTTTGCCCGCCGCGGCTCCGCGCGTCGTGCGGTAAAAATCGTAAAATTCCTGCTGGATGGGATCGGTCTGCGCGTCAAGCGTGTGCGTCGTGCCGCCCAGGAGCCTGCGCTTTCCGCCCTGGAACTCGGCGTAGCGCTGCTGTGCCGCGGCGGCGATATAAGCCTTTCTCTGCTCCACAGTCTGCGACTTATTAAGCGCGTTACGCATGGCCTGCCCCATATCGTACATCGATACCGTGGCTACGGCCTTGATGCGCGGGTCGATCTTCGCGGCGCTTATGAGGAACGAACCGCTGCCGCAGATGCCTATGCCGCCGATCCTCTCACGGTCGACGAAATCGCGCGTCCCAAGGTAATCGACCGCGGCCATGAAGGCTTCGGAGTAGAGGTCGGGGTTGACGCTGTTGCGCGGCGTACCGTCGCTCGAGCCCCAGAAAGGCAGGTCGACAGCGAGCGCGGCAAATCCGCGGTCTGCCATCTTCTGCGCGTAAAGCGCCGCGCTCTGCTCCTTCACGGCGCCCATCGGGTGGCCGACAACGAGCGCGGGGAGCTTCTGCCCCTGCTTGTAGGATTTTGGTACAAAGAGTCTGCCGGCGACCTTCATGTCGAACTGATTTTTGAACGAGACGTCTTTCGCCGTTACTTTGTCGCTCTTATAGAAGTTGTCCGCGCCGTGGTCGGCGTATTGCGGAGCCGGAGCCTGTTTAGGGAGCGGGGCAAACCACGGGTCCGCGTCAGCGGCGAACGCGGCGTTCGCCGATACCAGGGCCAGCGCCGAGATCAGCGCGATGGCCGCGGCAAGAAAAATTTTTTGTGCAAGGTCGATCGTCATTTGTTTTACTTCCTCTCTTTATTTTGATTTTGTTTTGTTTCTTGAAAAGGTGATCTTTATGCCGTCTTTGCCCGAGAGCGCCGATACTGCTTCCGCGCCCTCTATTTTTCCTAACGGTGTATAGCTGTAAGCCGTCGGGAACGTTTTGTAAAAAACGACGAGACAGTCCGCTCCGAACAGCATGATATCCCCCGCGCGTATGGAGCCCGGTGCGGAGGCCTTAGCAGGCAGCGCTCCGTCCAGATACGCAAATTTTTCATTCTCGTTCAAATCCTTCATCTCCAGCGTAAACGGCATCTTTTTTAACAGAGTCGCCGCTGCGGGACCGTCGTTCAGCTCTGCCGTGAAACTTTTGCCTCCCGCCGTGAGCAGTATCTTTTCAGCGGCGCCCGCGTCTCCGGTAAGACAGCAGATGGCTGAGAACGCCAGCATCAGCAGCGCTGCCGCGGTCGTTTTTTTCATAACTCACCCTCCTTCGCGTTTGCTGCGAAAATTATATGACGGGACAATATCAATAGCAAATACTTATTATAAATGATTAATAATGCTTACAAGCTATGATAAATCCGACAAAAAATCAGCGGCCGTGATGAAAGCTGACAAATAAAAAACACGCCGCAAAGCTGCGGCGCGCGGCATCTTGGGAGTAATACAGCGGGGCCTTTTCCATTACGCCGCGCAGGTCCGGCGTCGGCTTTTTGAAATTCTTCGCGCCTTCGCAAGCGGTCTGTCCGATAAGTTCACGGCATTCCCCTTCCCGGCGCTGAGCCGTCCGTTGTCTTTGTTGCCGGCGGGTCTAACGTTCGTACGTCTCCCGCATCTTATTAAGGAATATCTTCGCTGCTTGGGAAAATATCTGGAACTTTTTCCAGACGAAATAGGAGCTCGTTTCCACCGCCGGATAGAGCGGCTTGAAGCAGAGAACGCTGTCATTCCCGGTTGGGGCAAGTTTGTCGAGCGTCAGCGCATAGCCCATACCCTCTTCGACCATCAGCGTGGTGTTATAGAGGAGGTTATATGTCCCGACTATATTGAGCTCCCTGCCCTTGAGCCATTTTTTCAGCCCCTCCGCGCTCTGCTCCTCCTGCTGCGATACGAGCAGCGGCAGATCCTTCAGTTCGGCGGCGGTTATCCGCTCATGGCTGACGAGCAGGCTGTCTTTTCGCATCAACAGGCCCCAGACGTCTTTTCCCGGCAGCTCTATATAGTTGAAGTCCCTTTTGTCGAAGGGGTCCATTAATACGCAGAAATCAAGCAGTCCCTTTTCAAGGCGCAGCCTCAGGTCTTCCGCGTTGCCGCTGGATAGGTGATAGCAAAGGTTGTGATAATCCTGCTGCAGCTCCTTCGCCGTCTTTGCGACGAGGCGCATCGTTTCCGTCTCCGCGCATCCGATATAGATATCGCCCTTGGCAAGATAGTCCGGCGTCTTTACCTCCTGCTCGGCCCTGTCCGCGAGCATCACGATCTCCTCGGCGCGCCGGCGGAAGAGCGAGCCCTTGTCTGTCAGCGTTACTTTCCGCTTACCCCTTATCAGCAGTTGAGTCCCCAGCTCCGCCTCGAGCTCCGAGAGCTGCCGCGACAGCGTCGGCTGGGTAACGCACAGCACCCGGGCGGCCTTTGTGATGTTCTGTTCCTTCGCGACGGCCAGAAAATATCGAAAAAGCCTGAGTTCCATGACGATCCCGCCTTTAAGTTTTTCTTAGATTATAGAAATGGGAATCATGCTTTGCAAGCATTTTATATGATTATTAATAAGTATTTGCTATTATTTTCAGGCTGAAATAAAATCGCCTCAGAAAAAATCATATCATGATTTCAAGAAGGGAAATGATACCATGCGCAAAACATTTTTCTCAGCGCGCCTGCTGAGTCTCCTGCTGGTCTTCGCCGGATGCGGCGTCGTCGGCGCGGCATGTCCCGCCCCGGCCCAAGCCGCTCCCGCGCCCGTAAAGGCGCAGGGCGCAGAAAAATATTCGACACGCCGGATAGCGGGCGGCACGAAGGTCCGGCTAGTAGTCGGGGACAAGGTCATCCCCGCGACGCTGAACGACAGCCGTTCGGCGAAGGAACTTATATCGCGCCTGCCGTACACGGTGAGCATGAGCAAATATTCTCACGATTACTGCGGCGTCATGGCCCGGCCGCTATCCTACGATAAAAAGGATGTGCACAACGGATGGCTCAACGGCGATATCGACTTTGCGACAGACGGGAATTATTTTACGATCCTCTATAAGGACGAAGATATCTCAAAGCAGTTCGGCTTCCAGGTCAACATCGGGGTGATAGACGCGCCGCTTTCCGTGATGGATACGCTCCCGGGCTCGATCGAGATGCGCATCGAATTGGCAAAATAGGCCGGCAGAGCGAAGGCGCGTAGATCCGTAAACAGACATCTCCGCGCCGAGGCGAGTTCACGGCAAGATGTACCTTTGGGGCAGGCCCCACTCGCGTTTCGCATCAAGCTATGCCGTCGATCTCCGTCCGCCATCCGCCTATTTCCCCTTCGCCGCGGCTTTGTAGTCCTCCTCCGTCACCGGTTCCAGCCAGGACCAGACGGCCTTCCCTCTTGGCGGAAGTGCCTCCAGTTTATTACCGGCATGAAACAGGGCGGCGGGGCTTTGGCGTATATCTTCGGCGAAGCGCTCGGTGTGTGTGCCTTTTATCGTCAGATGCTTATCAGTTCGTATTTCGCGCTGCCCAGCCCTATCTCCTCGGCGTATTCGAGCTGGCGGCGGCCTTTGAAGCGCGCGCCGGCCGCGGCCGCCGCGTCGAGGCAGGCGGCGTCGAGCGCCACAGGGTCCGCCGAGGCGAATATGCCTATGTCCGGGATGAGCGGGGACATCTTTTTGCCGATACAGTCGCAGTTGGCCGTTACGTTCATCGCGTAGCTGACGTAGATATTCCTGCGCCCAAGCGCGGCGGCGTAGGCGTACTCCGCGAGGCGTTCGAGGAAATCGCCGCGCCGCAGCAGCGCGTGCACGATGCTTTTCGGCGTGTAGATGGAGACGGCCTTATGCGGGCAGAGCGCGAAACACGCGCCGCAGCCGATGCATTTCGCGGCGTCGATGCGGTATGCGCCGTCCTTGGCGATAGCATGGACCGGGCAGTTGGCCGCGCAGAGGCCGCACCGCCTGCAGAGCGGCCGGAAGATGAACGGCTTTATGCCCATGTGCATCGCGAGCTTGCCGCCCTTTGCGGCAAAACCCATCGAAAGCTGTTTTATCGCGCCGCCGAAGCCGGCTATCCTGTGTCCTTTGAAATGCGACAGCACGACGAACCGGCTGAAATCGCGGAACGCCGCGCCCAAATTGCAGCTCTTGAAATGCTTTTTCCCGATAGGGACCTCGTAAAACGATTCGCCCGCTTCGCCGTCCGCAATGACGACGGGCAGGCGCGTGAAACCGTGCTCCGCGGCGAGCCGCGCGTGGCTTTCGCGCCTCATGCGCGGGCCGGCATAGAGCACGGAAGTTTCCATGAACGATGAGGCGACGCCGCGCGCAAGCAGCGCGTCGATTATGCCGTCGTACAGCGCCGGTCGGATGAAACTCTCGTTGCCGCGCTCGCCGAAATGGACCTTCAAAGGCACGCTGCGCCCGAAAGGTATGCCCTCGCGCTCGGAGACGGCAAGCATCAGCCGCGCCGCGGCCTCTGAAGCGTCGTACTCGGAACGTAATTTTCCTGAGCCGGTAAAATAAACGCGCGGCATACGCCGCCCTCCCTTCCGGGCTATGTCAGGAACACAAAAAACGCACGTTTATTATAACAATATTTATACCTATATAAAAATACGATTTTTCCGGCCATTTACTATATTTCGCCCGGCGTAAGGCCGTATCTCTTGCGGAACATCTTGATAAAATGACCGGCGTTTGAGTAACCCGCCATCCACACGACGTCCTTCACCTTGTATTTCCCGCTCGAAAGCAGGCTGTGGGCCAGCTCCATACGCTTTTCGACCATATATTCATATACCGTACATCCGAAACAATTCTTGAACCCCCGCTTCAGCTTCGTCTCGCTCATATGACACTCTTTGGCGATCTGCGAAATGGTGAGCGGGAGAAGAAACTGCTCGTCGATACGCTCCCGCGCCTGCCGGAGACAGCGGCGGTCTTCTCTGGAAACGTCGCCTTTCTTCTCTTTCCGCCCGATCACCTCGCTGCAGAATACAGACAAAAGCTCAAGAGCCTTCCCCTCCAGAAACAACTTCCTTAACTTATAGTCCGGGGGACACTCCGTGAGCTGTCGGATAAGCAGCCGGAGATGCGGCGTGCCGGCAAAGACGCGCGTCCGGATCATATCGCCCGAATCAAGCAGGCGCACATCCTTAAGGCACTCGATAACGTCGGCAAAACGCTCCCGTCCCAAAGAGAGGCTCAAAGCCCGATACGGCCCGCGCGGGAAAAAACTGTCGCATTTGCGCATAACGCCGCACTGCAGACTGCATTCAGCCGGCGCGAGCTGATGCGGGCGCGCGCCGTTTCCGTAACTCCATTCGCAGTTGCCCTGCAGGCAGAAGGCGATTTGCAGAACGTCCCTATCCTGATATTCTTCACAAAAAAATGTGTCTTTCGCAAATGACATCTCCGAACAAATCAGGGACAAGCCGGGAGAGACGGCATCCGCCGCCACCCTGCCGCCGGCGATATTTTCGGGAATTTCCAACCGGCCGCCATCGCAGTTCTGCTCGGCGGTGTTTTCGGGAGAGTTGAATGCGACAAAAGAGCGCGGCGCGAAATCCTGTTGGGAAAACTGTATGATCACAAAAAAGCGCTCCTTTGCCGCGGCCAAAAAATTAGTTAGCTTTAGCTAACACAATATAGTGTAACATACTCCCGCGGCAAAAGGCAAACGACGGCATACGGCTTTTATGACAAGATATGCCGGATCCGAACATGCAGACACCCGATTCGGCCACAAATACACAGCCGGTTCTGTTATTCTGCAATGCGGTTAGCTTGCACTAACTAAAAAATTTCGGGAGGGATCCACGGTGCGGAACCGTAAAATACCACAATTTTTTTCTCTGTTATTGATACTTACTTTGGCGATATTCGCGGCCGGCGGGTGCGGCGGCGGTTCAGGCGGCGAGTCAGGCTTCTCCGGCGGGAGCGGCACGGCGGAAAATCCATGGCGGATCGGGACGGCGGCGCAGTTGAACAACGTCCGCAATCATCTTAAGGCGCACTTCATCCTGGCCGCCGATATAGATATGTCCAAGTATGAAAGCTGGGAGCCTATCGGCAAATTCGCGGGGACGGCGGAAGACCCCGACATGCCGGACCCCTCCGTGGCCTTCACCGGGACCTTCAACGGCGGCGGGCACACGATCTCCAAT
>OGYB01000334.1_pt1 | contig 34835 bp, 30 predicted proteins | sample 1576421 | NCBI WGS metagenome assembly OGYB01 (sample SAMEA3541577, study PRJEB24748) | human gut metagenome | biome: human gut; feature: human-associated habitat; material: faeces | place: China | collected 2012
AGAAGGTCAAGCCGATCAGCACGGCCGAGTACTTCGCGAACGCGAAGGCGCCGGTTGCGTGTCGCCTGCGGCGGCAAAAGATACTGGGCGGCGGGATTTTAAGGGTGGAACCCTGCAATCCCATGTGGGAGCGCACCCCGGAGGGCTGTTCAGCCCTTTAAAATTTCCGTGTTCCGGTATTGGATAGCCTCTGCCAGATGGGGAGCTTCAATGCGCTCCGCGCCCTCCAAATCCGCGATGGTCCGGGCCACCCGAAGCACCCGGTCATGGGACCGGGCGGTGAGGCCCATCCGCTCGAAGGCGGACTTCATCAGCGCGTCCCCGGCGCTGTCCAGGCGGCAGAAGTCCCCGATCATGGGGGCGGGCATATAGGCATTGCAGGTGACGCCGGTGCCGGCAAAGCGGGCGGTCTGGACAGCCCGGGCCGCGTCCACCCGGCACTTCACATCGGCGGAGCTCTCCGGCGTCTCTTTCCGCCGCATGGATGCGTATTCCACCGCGGGAACACTGACGTGGAGGTCGATCCGGTCCAGCAGGGGGCCGGAGATCTTCTCCACATACTTGGCCACCTCCCGGTCCGAGCAGGTACACCGCCCGGAGGGGTGCCCTCGCCAGCCGCACCGACAGGGGTTCATGGCGCACACCAGCTGGAACCGGGCGGGCAGGTGCAGCGTCCCGCCGGAGCGAGCCACTGTCACCGTGCCGTCCTCCAGGGGCTGGCGCATGGCCTCCAGCACGTCCCGGTGGAACTCCGGCAGCTCGTCCAGAAACAGCACGCCATTGTGTGCAAGGCTCACTTCCCCCGGCTTCGAGGCGGCGCCGCCGCCCGTAAGCGCCACAGCGCTGGCCGAGTGGTGCGGCGCGCGGAAAGGCCTTGTGCGCACCAGCCCGCCGCCGGAAAGCAGCCCGGCAACAGAGTGAATCTTGGTGGTCTCCAGCGCCTCTTCCAGCGAAAGGGGCGGCAGAATGCCCGGCAGGCGCTTTGCCAGCATGCTTTTGCCCGTGCCGGGCGGGCCAATCAGCAACGCGTTATGCCCGCCGGCCGCGGCTACCTCCAGCGCGCGGCGCGCTTCCGGCTGGCCGCGCACATCGGCAAAATCCAAAAAGCCGTCTGCCGGTTGAGGCGCATACGGCGTGTGCGGCTGCGGCGCAATGGGCGCCTCGCCCGAAAGATGGCGCACTACGTCACGCGCAGTGCGCACGGGGTAAACGCACACCCCCTCTGCGGCGGCTGCCTCGGCGGCGTTTTCTGCCGGCACAAACAGCTCGCGCAGGCCCGCCTGCCTTGCGGCCAGCGCCATGGAAAGCACCCCGGCCACGCCGCGCACGGCGCCGTCCAGCGAAAGCTCGCCGATGAAGGCGTCCTCCGGGCCGGGGACGGGCAGCTGCCCGGAGGCAGCCAGAATGGCAAGAAGAACAGGCAGGTCGTACACAGGGCCGGTCTTGCGGATATCGCCGGGAGCGAGATTGACGGTGATCCGGCTGACGGGCCAGACGAAGGACAGGTTTTTCAGCGCGCTGCGCACGCGGTCCGTGGCCTCGCGCACAGCGCTGTCCGGCAGGCCCACGATGGTGAATTGAGGCAGTCCGCCGCTGATATCCGCCTCCACGCTCACACTGAAGCCATTCAGCGCATATACGCCCAGGCTGTTGATCCTTGCAAACATCCTTCCGCCGCCTTTCGCCGTTTTCCGCCGCACTTCGCGCCGGTACGCCCATATGGGTGTGTTTTTAGTATAACTTGCGCGTCATTTTTGTACAAGTGCGAATTGACAGGCCCAGGCCCATGGCTTATGATAAGAAGTATAAAAGGCGGCACGCCGCGCGGCGCTTCGGCCGCCTGAGACTGAAAAGGGGAAGCGCAGCTTTCCCGGAAAGCGGGGGCATATTGATGTATCAGCAGGAATATGAACGGTGGCTTGCCGCCGAACTGGAGGATAAGGACCTGAAGCCCGAGCTGCTCAGCATTCAGGGCATTGACGCAGAGATACAGGACCGTTTCGCGGTGGAGCTGGAGTTCGGCACCGCGGGCCTGCGCGGCGTGCTGGGTGCGGGCACGAACCGCATGAACATCTATATGGTGCGCAAGGCCACGCAGGGTTTGGCAAATTATCTGAACAAGCAGGGCGGCAAAAAAAGCGTCGCCATCTCCTACGACAGCCGCATCAAAAGCGACGTGTTTGCGCGGGAGGCCGCGCGCGTGCTGGCAGGCAACGGCGTCAAGGCGTATCTTTACAAGGAGCTGATGCCCGTTCCGGCGCTCAGCTTTGCTACGCGCCATCTGCACTGCGACGCCGGCATCATGGTGACGGCCAGCCACAACCCGGCCAAATACAACGGTTATAAGGCCTACGGGCCGGACGGCTGCCAGATGACCAGCGAAGCCGCCGACGCGGTCTATGCCGAGATGCAGGCCACCGATATTTTTGCGGGCATCAGACTGGCGGATTTCGACGCGGCGCTGGAGCAGGGCGGCATCGAGTACATCGGCCAGGACACCATCGAGGCGCTGTATGAGAACATCAAGGCCCAGAGCGTTCGCCCGGGTTTGTGCAAAACCGCGGGGCTGAAGCTGGTGTATTCGCCGCTGAACGGTTCGGGCCTCGTGCCTGTCACCCGCGTGCTGGGGGATATCGGCATTACGGATATCACCATTGTGCCCGAGCAGCAGTATCCGGACGGTAATTTCCCCACTTGCCCGTATCCCAACCCCGAGATTCGTGAGGCGCTGGCCCTGGGCCTTGCGCTGGCGGAAAAATCCGGCGCGGATCTGATGCTTGCCACCGACCCGGACGCCGACCGCGTGGGCATTGCCGTGCGCTGTAAGGACGGCAGCTATCAGCTGCTTTCCGGCAACGAGGTGGGCGTGCTGTTGCTGGATTATATCTGCAAGGGCCGCACCGAGAACGGCACCATGCCCAAAGCCCCGGTGTGCGTTAAATCCATCGTCTCCACGCCGCTGGCGGACGTTGTGGCCGCGCATTACGGGGTGGAATGCCGAAACGTGCTTACGGGCTTCAAATGGATCGGCGACCAGATCGCCGGGCTGGAGGCCGCAGGCGAGGTGGAGCGCTTTATCTTCGGCTTTGAGGAGAGCTATGGCTACCTGGCGGGCAGCTATGTACGTGACAAGGATGCCGTCGTAGGCTCCATGCTCATCTGCGAAATGGCGGCCTATTACCGCAGCATCGGCTCGTCCATCAAGGAGGAGCTGGAGCGCATTTACGCCGAGTATGGCCGTTACCTGAACAAAGTGAACAGCTATGAATTCCCGGGCCTGTCCGGCATGGAGACCATGGCGGGCATCATGACAAAGCTGCGGGAGAACCCGCCGGCGGAATTTGCGGGATACAAGGTCGTAACGGTGGCAGACTACAAGGCACGCACCAAAACGGACGTAGCCACGGGCAAAACGGAGCCCATCGAGCTGCCGGCGGCCAACGTGCTCATCTACACACTGGCGGGCGGCGCCAGTGTAGTGGTGCGCCCCTCGGGTACCGAACCGAAGATCAAGACCTACTTTACCACGCTGGGCAAAGACCTTGCCGAGGCCGAGGCACAGCAAAAAGCGCTGGCCGCCGCTGTGGAGCCGCTTCTGAAATAAGCGGACAAATACCGCTTGCATTTCCCTCGGGAACGTGGTAAAATATGAGGGCAATCGTTCCGATGGCTGCTCCGTGCGCACAGGATGGCGCACGCTGGTAGCCTCCTATTGAAGGTTGTGATGGGCGCATGTATTAAGCATGGCCCCCAATGTCATAAACCAGAAAGAGGTGAATACAAGTGAAAGAGGGCATCCATCCGAAGTACGAGGAAGCGGTGATCACCTGTGCCTGCGGCAACACGTTCACGACCCGCTCCACGAAGAAGGAGATCCACGTCGAGGTTTGCAACAAGTGCCATCCGTTCTACACCGGCAAGCAGAAGCTGGTTGATACCGGCGGACGCGTGGACCGCTTTAAAAAGCGTTTCAATCTGGGCGAATAATAGGTTCCTTACAAAGGGCGGTTTCAAGCGAACCGCCCTTTGTTTTGTTGCTGTTTGGGAGAAAAAGAATGGAATTGGGCGAAGCGAAACGAATCCTGATCCTGGGCTGCGGCGGCGCGGGCAAAAGCACGCTGGCGCGCCGTTTGGGGGCGGCCACGGGCCTTCCGGTGGTGCATCTGGACGGCTTGTACTGGCAGCCCGGCTGGGTGGCCATGGAGCGTGCGGCGTGGCGGCGCACGGTGGAAAACGAGATCGCGAAGGATGCGTGGATCATCGACGGGAACTTCGGAAGCTCGCTGGAACTGCGGCTCTCCCGCGCGCAGGCCGCGGTTTATTTGGACTATTCCCGGGCCGTGTGCCTGGCGGGCGTGCTGCGGCGCGTATGGACAACGCACGGCCGCGTGCGCCCGGATATGGGCGCGGGGTGCCCGGAGCGGTTCGACCTGAGCTTTCTGCGCTGGGTGTGGGACTTCCCGAAGCGGGACGGCACACATGTGAAGGCGCTGCTGGCTGCGCACCCGGAGGTGAGGTGCGTCACACTGAAAAACCGGCGGGACGCGCAAGTGCTCCTGCGGCGGCTGGAGGGGGCGGATGATGGAAGCATATAAGACGATACAGGGCACGGCGCAGGCGCGCATCGAGGAGAAAAAATCTGAATTTATCGCCCACGCGGCCTTTGCGGACACAGAGGAAAAGGCGCTGGCTTTTTTGAACGGGATACGGGCAAAGCACCGTACGGCCAACCACAATGTTTACGCATACATTCTGCGGGACGGCGCGCGCATGCGTTATTCCGACGACGGGGAGCCGGCCAAGACCTCCGGCCTGCCCACGTTGGAGGCCATCCGCCACGCGGGCCTTGTGGACTGCATCGTTGTGACGACGCGCTATTTCGGCGGTACGCTGTTGGGCACTGGCGGGCTGGTGCGCGCCTATACAGCGGCGGCAAACGCCGTTCTGGCGGCGGCAAAGCAGGTGACGGTACAGGTGTGCGTGCGGGGCGTTTTGCGGGTGGAATATCCATTGTACGAGCTGGCGCAGCGGCTGCTGGCCGACGCGGGCGCCCGGCTGGAGGAGGTGCAGTTCGCCGACAGGGTAACGCTGCCCTTTGTGATGCTGGCAGGCGGTGAAACGCAGCTTTTGCCGAAATTGCAGGAGCTTTGCCGGGGCAGCGCGGATATTATGTTTTCCAAACCCTATTTTGCCCCTTTCTGAAAATTTTCTTAAAATTTTAAAGGGAAACCGGAGCCTTTGTCGTATAGTGTATATGACGCCGAATTTTTGGAACCATGAAAGACAGCGGCGGCCGAAAGCATGTGGGGCACGCTGTGCGGAAAAGGGGGCTGGCTGATGACGGTACGGGAGCGCACGGAGGAGATTGAGCGGATAACGCTGTCTCCGTTTGCAACATTGAGCGAGAACAGCCGGGGGCGGGCCGTACCCGAAAAACCATGCCCGCTACGGCCCTGCTTTCAGCGGGACCGGGACCGCATCATCCATTGCAAGGCATTCCGCAGGCTGAAGCAGAAGACGCAGGTGTTCCTTTCGCCGGAGGGCGACCATTACCGCACGCGTTTGACGCACACGCTGGAAGTGAGCCAGATCGCGCGGACCATTGCGCGGGCCCTGCGCCTGAACGAGGACCTCACCGAAGCCATTGCACTGGCGCATGATCTGGGCCACACGCCTTTCGGCCATGCGGGTGAGCGCGCGCTGAACCGGCTCTGCCCCGGCGGCTTCAAGCACTATGAGCAGAGTGCGCGCGTGGTGACGAAGCTGGAAAAGGATGGCAGCGGCCTCAACCTGACGTGGGAGGTGCTCAACGGCATCGTCACTCACACACGCGGTGAGTGGGCCGCTACGAGGGAGGGGCGCGTTGTCCGCTTTGCGGATCATATCGCCTATATGAACCACGATATCGAGGACGCGGTGACGGCGGGCGTTCTGCGCAACGAGGATATCCCGGCGGAGATCACCTCCGTGCTGGGGAGCACGAAATCTGAACGGATCACCTCGCTGATCATGGCCATCGTGGAGCACGGGGCCGAAGATATCGGAATGGATGCCGAGCGGGCCGCCGCTTACGAGGCGCTGCACGACTTTATGTACAGCACCGTGTATGTGGACAAGGTGGCGAAAAAGGAAGAGCAGAAAGTGGACAAGCTCATCCGTGAGCTGTACGCATATTTTAAGGATACGCCCACGCATATGCCGCAGGCTTTCCTGTATATCATGTGGCAGGAGGGCGTGGACCGCGCCGTGACGGATTATATCTCCGGTATGAGCGATGAATACGCCACCAGCACGTTCGAATCGCTGTTCGTGCCGCAGAAGTGGCAGATACTGTGATGCGGGGAAAGGAGCGTTATGGACGAAAAACGGTTTGAAGTGATCTATAAGCAGGGCAGCGGCTTTGGCGCCTATTTCCGTATCCTGCGGGACAGGGAGACAGGAGTGGAGTACCTGTTCATGGGCGAGGGCTACGGCGCAGGGCTTACGCCGCTGCTGGATGCGTCCGGCAGGCCTGTGGTTTCATCGTACACGGGTCATGGCGGCGAAGACGTGAAATATTAATGCAATGGCGCCGGCGCGGCGCAGGAGATAACGGAAGGGGGCGGCAGGATGATCCCGCGCGATTATATCACAGAACTGGTGCAGCGCAGCGATATCGTGGACGTGGTGCAGAGCTATGTACAGCTGCGGCACCGCGGCCGCACCCATACCGGGCTGTGCCCGTTTCACAATGAAAAAACGCCGTCCTTTGTCGTATATCCCGAGACGCAGTCGTTTTACTGCTTTGGCTGCGGCGCGGGCGGCGACGTCATCACCTTTATCAAAAAAATCAACAATGTTGATTACATAGAGGCCGTCAAATTCCTTGCGGGACGCGCCGGTATGGCGCTTCCGGAGGAGGATGACCAGACCGGCCGCCTGCGCAGCCGGATCATCTCCATCAACAAGGACGCGGCGCGCTTCTATTTTTCGCGTTTGAATTCGGACGCCGGGCGCGTCGGACGGGCGTACTGGCGCGGGCGCGGCCTTTCCGACGCGACCATCAAGCGCTTCGGCCTGGGATACGCGCCGGACAGCTTCCGAGAGACGCGGGATCATCTGAAAAGCCTGGGCTATACGGAGGACGAGCTTTTGGCAGCGGGCCTCATCAAACGCAGTGAAAAGGGCGGCACTTTCGATTTTTTCCGCCACCGCGTTATGATCCCTATTTTTGACCTGCGGGGCAACGTTATTGCTTTCAGCGGCCGCAAGCTGGACCCTGAGCAGCCCGGCGGCAAATATGTGAACAGCCCCGAGACGCTGGTGTACAAGAAGAGCCGCACGCTGTTTGCACTCAACTTTGCAAAAAAATCCCAGACGCGGCGGTATATCCTGTGCGAGGGCAATCTGGATGCGATTTCCATGCATCAGGCGGGCTTTACCACAGCGGTGGCAGGCTGCGGCACGGCGCTGACAGCGGAGCAGGTGAAGATATTGTCCGAATATGCGGATGAGGTCGTGCTCTGCTACGATTCCGATGAAGCCGGGCAGAAGGCGACACGGCGAGCTATCAGCCTGCTGTCGGCCTCGCCGCTCAAAATATCGGTGCTTAATATCCCCGACGCCAAGGACCCGGACGAATTCATCAAAAAATTTGGGGCGGAACGGTTTGAGATGCTTCTGAACGGCTCCAACAACGCCATCGAGTATGAGCTTTTGCAGGCAAAGGGGAAATACGACATCGCCACACCGGATGGCCGGCTGAATTATATCAAGGACGCGATCGGCGTGCTGGCCGGCCGCATCACGCCCACGGAACGGGATGTGTACGCCGGGCGGCTGGCAGAAGAAACGGATGTGGCGAAGCCCGCCATCCTCAACCAGCTGGACGCGGCCATCCGGGCGCGCGGGCGGCGGGCGGAAAAGGAACGGGAGCGCCGCCTTTTGGAAGAAGGCGCGGGCGGGCGCATCAATGTGCCGTACAGCCAGGGCGGCCAAAAGGCGCTGGGCGTCGCGTTTGCCGAGCAGCAGCTCGTGGCGGCGATCCTCAAGAATCCGGACTATATCCGGCTGGCCGCGCCGCGGGTGAGCGGCGGCACGTTTCTGGACGCGGGCCTGGGCCGGGCATACACGCTTTTATGCGAGAAAGGCGCAAAGGGTGAATATCTGGACCTCTCGGCCCTCAGCGAAGAATTGCCGGAGGAAACGGTCTCGCTCATCAGCCGCGTTCTCGCGCAGAACTACGACATCGGGCTGAGCGCTCAAGACGTAGAGTTGTATCTGGACCGTATCGAGCACAGCCAGCCCGTCAGCAGTACGGCGGGCGGAAGAACAGCCGAGCTTGCGGATTACCTGCAGGCTTTAAAGAATAAAAAAACATAGCGCGGCGCACGCAATGCGCGGCCGCGCGGCCGAATCACAGGAATAGAGTAGGGAGTACACAACATGGGAGAAAAAAAGAACATCATCATGAACCTTGTGGAGCTGGGCAAGCGCAACCAGAAGGTGACGACGAAGGAAATCAACGACGCGCTGGAGGAAATCGGCTTTGAAGTGGAGCTTGTGGATAAGCTCTATGAGGCATTGGATGCGAACAACATCGAGATCGTGGACGAACCGGACGCCGACGTGGAGGAATTCACGCTGACGGAGGACACTGTGGACGTGCTGGAGAGTGCGCTGTCCGCCGAGGGAGTCAACATCGACGATCCTGTCAAGGTGTACCTGAAGGAGATCGGACGCGTGCCGCTGCTCTCTCCGGAAGAGGAGATCAATCTGGCGCTGAAGATACAGGCAGGCGGCCCTGAGGGCGAAAAGGCGAAGCAGCGCCTGTCCGAGGCGAACCTGCGTCTTGTGGTCTCCATTGCCAAACGCTATGTGGGCCGCGGCATGCAGTTTCTGGACCTTATCCAGGAGGGCAACCTGGGCCTTATCAAGGCCGTGGAAAAGTTTGACCATACCAAGGGCTTCAAATTTTCCACATACGCCACATGGTGGATCCGCCAGGCTATCACACGCGCCATTGCGGATCAGGCGCGCACCATCCGCATCCCGGTGCATATGGTGGAGACGATCAATAAGGTGAAAAAGGTGTCCACCAGCTGCTGCACCGCAACGGCCATGAGCCGACGGCAGACGAGATCGCGGAGGAGTTGGACATGCCCGTGGATAAGGTGCGGGAGATCATGCGCGTAGCGCAGGAGCCGGTGAGCCTGGAGACGCCCATCGGCGAGGAAGAGGACAGCCACTTGGGTGATTTTATTCCCGACGAGGATGCGCCCGTCCCCGCCGAGGCGGCCAGCCACACGCTTTTGAAGGAGCAGCTCTCCGGCGTGCTGAAAAGCCTTACGCCCCGGGAGGAAAAGGTGCTGCGCCTGCGCTTCGGCCTGGAGGACGGCCGTCCCCGTACGCTGGAGGAAGTGGGCAAGGAGTTCAACGTCACGCGCGAACGCATCCGTCAGATCGAGGCCAAGGCGCTGCGTAAGCTGCGCCACCCCAGCCGTTCCAAGAAGCTGCGCGATTTCCTGGACTGATGCGGCCCCCGCCTTTGCCGCTGTCTCAATGGCAGGACCGGGCGTACATATAGAATGGATAGAGTGGACTTTGAACAGCGCGGCCCGGCAAAACCGGAGCCGCGCTGTTTTTGCACCGCCGCTGCGGCACAGGAAACGCGCTTGACAAAAGCGCCCGGTTGCGGTATCCTTTAAATACAGTAAAACGGTATAGTTCAAGGAGCGGTTTATGCATATCACACAGGAATCCGATTACGCGGTGCGCATCGTCTACTGCCTTGCAAAGTGTGGCACGCGGCGCGACGCGCGCGGCATCAGCGAAGAAATGTGCGTGACGCTGCGCTTTTCCCTGAAGATATTGGGCAAGCTGGTGAGCAGCGGCATTGTGGAAAGCTACAAGGGCAACCGCGGCGGCTATGAGCTGGCACGCCCCGCCAGCGAGATCACACTCAAGGACGTCATTGACGCGGTGGAAGGGCCGTATAGGCTTTCCCGCTGTGTGGGCGAGGGCGGCGCGGGGGAGTGCAACCGCGGCGCGTCCGGCTGCTGTACATTCCAAAAGGTATTTCACGATATCAGCAAAAGCATCAACGAGCAGCTCGCTGCCGTCAACTTCCAGATGCTGTTGGAGGAACCGGCCGGCAAGTAAGAAGCGAAAATCACACACGGCGCCGTGCGTGCCAAGTGTGGTTTTTTCTTTTCCTCTTTTTTCCGGGTTCCCCTTGACGGCTTGTAAAAACCGTATTATAATGCTTAAATGTATCATAATGGCTTGGTATGTCTCTGAACGCAAAACTGTTACAATTTTTTTGTGCAAGTTGCTGAAAATCGGAGGGGTGCCAAAGCCGTTTTGCGTCATTTTTTGCAAGGCTTAATATAGATGAATTAAGGAGTGGTCGCAACTTATGGTGAAAGTCAAGCCCGTACAACTTGGCAAAACCGAACGCATGAGCTTCTCGCGCATCGACGAAGTCATCGACATGCCGAACCTGATCGAGGTGCAGAAGAACTCATACCAGTGGTTTCTCAAAGAGGGCCTGAAAGAGGTCTTCCGGGACATTTCGACGATCGAAGACTACACCGGCAACCTGGTGCTCGACTTTATCGACTACCGGCTGGATTCCGAGCCCAAGTACTCCATCAAGGAGTGCAAGGAGCGCGACGTCACCTATGCGGCCCCGCTTCGCGTGAAAGCGCGTCTGCTGAACAAGGAGACCGGCGAAGTGAAGGAGCAGGAGATCTTCATGGGCGATTTTCCGCTCATGACGGATTCCGGCACCTTCATCATCAACGGCGCCGAGCGTGTTATCGTCTCTCAGCTCGTCCGTTCCCCGGGCGTGTATTTCGGCAAGAGCTACGACAAGACGGGCAAGGAACTGTTCACCGCCACGCTGAACCCCAACCGCGGCGCGTGGCTGGAATACGAAACGGATGCCAACGACGTTTTCTATGTGCGCATCGATAAGAACCGCAAGATCCCTGTGACGGTGTTCATCCGTGCGCTGGGCCTGGGTGACGACGCGAAGATCCGTGATTTCTTCGGCGAGGACGAGCGCATTGAGGCCACCATCGCAAAAGATTCCACCAAGAGCGAGGAAGAAGGCCTGCTGGAGACGTACCGCAAGCTGCGTCCGGGCGAGCCTCCCACGGTGGAGAGCGCGTCCAGCCACATCAACGGTTTGTTTTTTGACCCGCGCCGGTATGACCTTTCCCGCTTCGGCCGCTATAAGATGAACAAGAAGCTGGCCATCGGCCGCCGCATTCAGGGCTTTGTGGCCGCCCGTGATATCGTGGCCCCCCTGACGGGCGAGCTGCTGTGCGCTGCCGGCGAAAAGATCAGTGCGGAAACTGCCATGGCCGCCGAAAAATCGGGCGTGAGTCTGGTGTATCTGGCGCTGGACGACAAGGAGATCAAGGTCATCTCCAACGGCACGGTTGCCGCCAACGATTTCCTCTCCTTTGACGCAACCGAATGCGGCATCAACGAGCGCGTCAATTTCAGCGAACTGCGCGCCATCCTGGACGAGACCAGCGATGTGGACGAGCAGAGGGAGCTGCTGGAGAAAAACCGTGACCGTCTCATCAGCAAAACAGTCACCGTGGATGATATTTTCGCATCCATCAACTACTTGAACGGCCTGGGCCACGGCGTGGGCACGGTGGACGACATCGACCATCTGGGCAACCGCCGGATCCGCAGTGTGGGCGAGCTGCTGCAGAACCAGTTCCGCATCGGCTTTTCCCGCATGGAGCGCGTCATCCGTGAGCGCATGACGCTGCAGGCCCAGGACATGGAAGTGGTGACGCCGCAGGCGCTCATCAACATCCGTCCGGTGGTGGCATCCATCAAGGAGTTCTTTGGCTCCTCGCCGCTGTCTCAGTTCATGGATCAGAACAACCCGCTGGCAGAGCTGACGCACAAACGCCGTCTGTCGGCTCTCGGCCCCGGCGGCCTGTCCCGTGACCGCGCAGGCTTCGAGGTCCGTGACGTACACTATTCCCATTACGGCCGCATGTGCCCCATCGAGACGCCGGAAGGTCCGAACATCGGCCTGATTTCCTATCTGGCCACGTTCGCCAAGATCAATGAGTACGGCTTTATTGAAGCGCCGTACCGCAAGGTGGACAAGGCCACTGGCGTTGTTACCGATGAAGTGGTCTATATGACCGCCGATGTGGAGGATGAGTTCATCGTAGCGCAGGCCAACGAGCAGTTGGACAGCGAGGGACGTTTTGTCCGTCCCCGTGTTTCCAGCCGCTGGCGCGATGAGATCCTTGAGGTCGACAAAGAGCGCGTGGACTACATGGACGTCAGCCCGAAGATGGTTGTGTCCGTAGCTACGGCTATGATCCCGTTCCTGGAGAACGACGACGCAAACCGCGCCCTCATGGGCTCGAACATGCAGCGTCAGGCGGTACCGCTGCTCGTCACCGAGCAGCCCATCGTCGCCACCGGCATGGAGTACAAGGCCGCGTGCGACTCCGGCGTGTGCGTGCTGGCGAAAAACGACGGCATTGTGGAGCGTGTGACTGCCGATAAGATCACGGTGCGCACGTCCAAGACGACGACGGACGAATACGAGCTCATCAAATTCATGCGCTCGAACCAGGGCACCTGCATCAACCAGCGCCCCATCGTCAGCAAGGGCGATAAGATCATCAAGGGCCAGGTTCTGGCCGACGGCCCCGCCACGAAGAACGGCGAGATCAGCCTGGGCAAGAACGCCTTGATCGGCTTCATGACCTGGGAGGGCTACAACTACGAGGACGCCGTCCTTATCAATGAGAAGATCGTCCGCGAGGACGTGTACACTTCCATCCACATCGAGGAATACGAGATCGAAAGCCGCGAGACGAAGCTCGGGCCCGAGGAGATCACGCGCGACATCCCCAACGTGGGCGAGGACGCGCTGAAGGACCTGGACGAGCGCGGCATCATCCGCATCGGCGCCGAGGTAGGCGCGGGTGATATCCTCGTCGGCAAGGTCACGCCCAAGGGTGAGACGGAGCTGACGGCCGAGGAGCGCCTGCTGCGCGCCATTTTCGGAGAGAAAGCGCGCGAGGTGCGCGACACTTCCCTGCGTGTGCCGCACGGTGAGTACGGAATCATCGTGGATGTGAAAGTGTTCACACCCGAGAACTGCGACGAGCTGCAGCCCGGCGTGCGCCAGGTGGTGCGCTGCTACATCGCCCAGAAGCGCAAGATCAGCGTGGGCGACAAGATGGCCGGCCGCCACGGCAACAAGGGCGTTGTATCCCGCATTCTGCCGCAGGAAGATATGCCGTTCCTGGAGGACGGCACGCCGCTGGACATTGTGCTGAACCCGCTGGGCGTTCCCTCCCGTATGAACATCGGCCAGGTCCTGGAGGTCCATTTGGGCTACGCCGCCAAGGCGCTGGGCTGGAAGGTCATGACGCCGGTGTTCGACGGCGCCCACGAGGAGGACATCCGGGCGATGTTCCGTGAGACCGGTAAGCGCGAGGACGGCAAGAGCTATGTTTATGACGGACGCACCGGCGAGCGTTTTGACAACCCCGTTACCGTGGGCTATATGTATTACCTCAAGCTGCACCATCTGGTGGACGATAAGATCCACGCCCGCTCCACCGGCCCGTACAGCCTTGTAACGCAGCAGCCTCTGGGCGGCAAGGCCCAGTTCGGCGGCCAGCGCTTTGGCGAAATGGAGGTGTGGGCGCTGGAAGCTTACGGCGCCGCCTATACCCTGCAGGAGATCCTGACGGTGAAGTCCGACGACGTGGTGGGCCGTGTTAAAACCTACGAAGCCATCGTCAAGGGTCAGCCCGTGCCGAAGCCCGGCATTCCCGAGGCGTTCCGCGTGCTGATGAAGGAGCTGCAGAGCCTCGGCCTCGATATGCGCGTACAGGACGCCGACGGCAACGAGGTGGACATCAAGCAGAATTACGATGACGACGATATGGGCTTTGACAATTCCGACCTCGCGCTCGGCGACGACGTGATGGTGGAGAGCGAGCTCGCCGGCGACTACAGCATCGAAGACGCCGACGCGGACGCCGAATTTGAAGAAGAAGATGAGGAACCCAATCCGGAAGATCTGGAATCGGATGACCTGTTTGCCGATCTGCCCGAGGATATCTGATCCGCATCCGGCCCGCCGCCCGCCGCAGTGCGCTGTGTTTCATAGCCGTCCAGAAAGCTGCGGAGCTGCCCGTCTTGCGTCCATCCCAGCGCCATGTTCAAATTGACATGATGCATGCTTCGGAAGATATTTACGTCTGCCTGCGGATTCGTTTTGCGCAGTGCCGCAATGAGAGCCTTTGTTTCGCTGCGTGCGCCGTGCATGCCTTCATCCGCTTCCTGCTCGGTGAAACGGCAGGCGCACTGCAGAAATGTCAGACCGTTGTAGCGTTTCCACGCCAAAATATCCGTCTCACGCACCAGGTACAGCGGACGGATAAGCTCCATACCCGGATAACTGGTGCTGTGCAGCTTCGGCATCATGGTCTTGACCTCCGCGCCCCACAGCATGCTCATAAGCGTCGTTTCGATCACGTCGTCGAAATGGTGCCCCAGCGCGATCTTATTGCAGCCCAGCGCCCGTGCATTTTTATACAGATGTCCGCGCCGCATGCGCGCGCACAGATAACACGGCGACTGTTCGATATTCACCACTGTGTCAAAGATATCCGTCTCGAAAATATGCAGCGGCACCCCCATGAGCGCGGCGTTGCGCTCGATCATGGCGCGGTTTTCCGGGCGGTAGCCCGGGTCCATACACAAAAATTCCAATTCAAACGGAACGTCGCTGTGCTTTTGCAGCTGCTGCATGCATTTGGCAAGCAGAAAGCTGTCCTTTCCGCCGGAAATACACACCGCGATGCGGTCCCCCGCGTTCACCAGCCGATAGTCCTTACAGCCGCCGATGAACCGATGCCAAATGGGTTTCTTGTATTTTTTGATGATGCTGCGCTCTATCTCTACCGTCTTTTCCATGGGTCAGCGCCGGATGTCCAGCGTTTCCAGCACCGCGCCGTCCATATCCTTCGTGGTGAACACGCCGTCCTCATACACCATATAGCTGTGAACGCCGTCGCCTTTTGGAAGCGCCATGCTTCCGGGGTTCAGGAAGAAATAAGCGCCCCGGTCCGCCGCAGCACGCACGTGGGTATGGCCGTGGATGAGTACGTCGCCCGGGTTGAAATTGGGCAGATTTTCCTCGTTGAACAAATGCCCGTGAGTGACGAACACCATGCGTCCTTCCAGAAACAGAGCCATGTAATCCGCCATGATGGGAAACTCCAGCACCATCTGGTCCACCTCAGCGTCGCAATTGCCGCGCACAGCCAGCACCTGTGTTTTCAGGCCGTTCAGAATGGCCGTCACTTTTTTGGAATCGTACTCCCGGGGCAGGTCGTTGCGGGGGCCGTGGTACAGCAGGTCGCCCAGCAGGACAGTCTTGTCGGGCGCCTCGTTCCGAATCAGCTCCTCCAGCTTTTCCGCGTAATAGGCGGAGCCGTGGAGGTCGCTTGCAAACAACAGTTTCATTGGTATCACCTCAATTGTATAGTATAAACGATTTGCGCCGAAACTGGAAGATTTTTTGCGCAAAACATGGTAGAATGAGGGCAGACGAGCCATACGAAGGACAGAAAGGAACGAACGCCATGAAATCAGTTTTCTATTACGACACTCCCATCGGCAGGCTGGGCCTCGCAGAAAACGGCCGCGCTGTCACAGACGTGCTGCTGCACGGCGAACACCCGGCGGATGCGGAGATACGGGAAACGCCCTTGCTGCAAAAGGCCGCGGAGCAGCTTGCGGAATATTTCGGCGGCCTGCGCACGGAGTTCGAGCTGCCGCTGGAGTTTGAAATCGGTACACCCTTTGAGCGTACGGTCTGGCAGGCGCTGTCCACCATCCCCTATGGAGAAACACGCAGTTATGCGGACATCGCCCGGCAGATTGGCCGTCCTGCCGCCTGCCGGGCGGTGGGCCGCGCCAACGGGCGCAATCCGCTTTCCATCTTCGTGCCCTGCCACCGCGTTATCGGCGCATCCGGACAGCTGACGGGATACGGGGGAGGGCTGGATAAGAAAGAAGCACTGCTGCGCCTGGAAGGCGTTTTGCTTTGACCATTCCGCCGGAAGGCAGCATTGAAAAGGACCGTCCTGTTCTTACAGGACGGTCCTTGTTGTAGGCCGAAAAACCTTCTGCAATATTCGCAATATATTGGCTTCAGCGCCCAATGCCGAAATACCTTGCAGCATTGTTAAAGCTGATGTCGCGCACAATGCCGCCCAGCATCTCCATATCGGCCGGATACTCGCCGTTCTCTACCCAGCCGCCGATCAGTTCACACAGAATGCGGCGGAAATATTCGTGGCGGGTGTAGCTCAGGAAGCTGCGGCTGTCCGTCAGCATACCCACGAAGTTGCCCAACAGGCTCAGGTTGGCCAGGCTGGTCATCTGCTCCTGCATGCCCGTCTTTGTATCGTTGAACCACCAGGCGCTGCCGTGCTGGATCTTGCCCGCCACTTCAGTGCCCTGGAACGCGCCGATGATGGTATCCAGCAGCTGGTTGTCCGCCGGATTCAAACTGTACAGAATGGTGCGGGGCAGCTCGCCCGTTTCCTCCAGCGCGTTCAGCACACCGGCCACGGCCTCGCCGCAATTGACAGTGTTGATCACGTCGTAACCGGTGTCCGGGCCGAGCTTCGCAAACATTTTCTTGTTGGGGTTGCGCAGACAATTATAGTGCAGCTGCATCACCCAGCCGCGCTTTGCATACTCACGGCCGCAGAACAGCAGCAGATCCGTCTTGAACAGCTCGACCTCCTCCACGGTGAGGGCTTCGCCGTTCATCCCCTTGCTGAACACCATATCCACTGCAGCGCGGTCCGCCGGGCGGTAAATGACATAGTCAAGGCCGTGGTCGGACGCGCGGCAGCCCGCGGCGTCAAAATGGTCGATGCGGGAGGCCAGCGCGCACTCCAGCGCGGCGCTGTCTTTGATCTCGCAGCCGCACACCTCGGCCAGCTTCGCAATATACTCCTTCCAACCCGCCTTGTCGATGTTCAGAGCCTTGTCCGGGCGGAAAGACGGCGCCACCACAGTGGTAATGGACGGATCTTCCTTGATTTTCTGATGCCATTCCAGAGAATCCACAGGGTCGTCTGTGGTACCGACAAAGGCCACGTTGCTCTGGGCGATCAGCCCGCGCACGCTCATGCCCGGTTCCTTCAGCTTTTCGTTGCACAGATTCCAGACCTCTTCGGCTGTTTCTCCATTCAGAGCGCCCTCATAACCGAAGTACTTTTTCAGCTCCAAATGGCACCAATGGTACATGGGGTTTCCGATGGCACGGGGCAGAGCCTCGGCAAATTTCTGGAATTTCTCCCGGTCCGGCGCGTCGCCCGTAATGTACTTTTCCTCCACGCCGTTGGAGCGCATCACACGCCATTTGTAATGGTCGCCGCCTAGCCACACCTGGGTGATGTTCTCAAACCGGCGGTCCTCGAAGATCTCCCGCGGGCTGACGTGGCAGTGATAGTCGATGATGGGCATATCCGCCGCATATTCATGATAGAGCTTCTGCGCCGTGGGAGTGGAAAGCAAAAAATCCTTGTCCATAAAGGGGTTCATTGGGATCGTTCCTCCTGTTCATTTTATTCCGGGCGCCGCATTTTGCACACGGGAACACCGCAAAACACCGGCCCTTTTATCTGCTGTCTCAAGTTTACCATACGGATTTGTAATAGAAATTGCTATTATTGCTTCTTGCATTGCAATGCTTGCGCGCCCCGAAAAGAGACAACCCCCCGGCTGCGGACGAACCGGCCGGAGGGCTGCTGTTTTTCCGTCCGCAAAGCATGGGCGGAAAAATCACCGTTTATGCGCTTAGAACCACTCGCCGTAGCCCAGCTTGACGAGGTTATCGTGGCTGATTTTCAGGCTCTCAAACGGGTCGCGGCCGTAGGTGTCGTCCTGCTCGACCAGGAAATACTCACTGCCGCCGGCCAGGCCCGCCTCGATGCAGGCGGCCACGGGCAGCGTGCCCTCGCCCACCTCGGCGAACTGCACCACGTTGTTGAACCCGCCCATGAACTTCATAATGGACTCACGATTGGTGAAATCAATACCGCCCTCGGGCATTTTCATTTCGCCGATGCGGTAATCCTTCAGGTGCAGCAGGCGGATGCGGCCCGCGTACTTTTTGATAAACTCAACGGGATTCTCGCCGCCGCGGTGAATCCAGTGGATGTCCAGCTCAAAGCCCAGGTTTTTGGTGTTGTCCTTGATGATGTCCAGCAGATACTTGCCGTTGTAGCGTGCGAACTCCACATGGTGGTTGTGGTAGTACAGATCGATGCCCTCTTCCTTCAGCCTGGCGGCGGTCTCGTCCGCCTCCTTGGCGAAGTCCATGGCCTTCTCGTAGCTGCCCATGCAGGTCATCGGCAGCATGCCGATGCGCAGCATATCGCAGTCCAGCTTGCGGCAGTCCTCAACGATCTTCTTGAAATCGTCCGGGTTGTTCAGATATTCGCCGGGCATGCCGGGCACCATGGGCGCCACGGAAGCGGTGCAGGAAGAAACATTCATACCAAGCTCGTCGATGGACTTGCGGAAACCCGCCACGTTCTCCGGCGTCATGGGCACCTGAGAGATCTCGATGCAGTGATAACCGATATCCGTAAGCTTCTTCATTGCGTCAAACGCGTCGAAGCTGGGCATTTTGGCGGGGGCGATGGTGCTCATCTGAACGCCGATCAAACCTTTTTTCATAAGTTCTGCTCCTTTTTCTTTCGTTTTTTGCGGCCCTGCACGCTTACAGCGCCACACTGCCGCCCGTGCGGCCTGCCTCCTGCACAGCGTCGATGAGCCGTATGCTCATTTCGGCGTCGCGCACATGGATGTAATCGTCCGTACCGTCTTCCAGCGCCTTGTAGAACTTGCCGATGAGCTTTGCATGGCTGGCGCCGTAATAGAACTTGGTGCCCGGAAGGCGCGCGTCCTCACACAGCTCCTCGCGAGAACCGTCCTGGGCGACGCGGTACAGCACGTTTTCGATGATGGCGAAATCCGCCTTTTCCAACTGTACGCCAATCTGCACGCTTTCATTTTTGTAGTTGGCGTTGGTGGCCATGAACAGGCCTTTGCCTCCGTCCGCATAGGTGAGCTGCGCGGCCACGGTGTCTTCCACTTCAATGCCGTAGTCCAAAAGCTGGCTGACGCTTGCCCGCAGGCTTTTTACCGGGCCGCCGAGAAAGTACAGCAGGTCCAGCGTATGCACAGACTGGTTGATCATACAGCCGCCGCCGGCCGTTTCCCACTTGCCGCGCCAGGGCTTGCAGTCATAATACTGCTTGGGGCGCGCCCAGGGCACGATGCCTTTTGTCCCCAGCACCCTGCCGTATTCACCGCTCTCGATGATGCTCTTGAGCATCTCGACGGATTCGTTCAGCCTGTTCTGCAGGCAGATGCCGATGTGCACCTCGGGGTGCGCGGTCTCCAGCGCGGCAAATTCCTTTGCCTGCGCGGTGTTCAGCGCCACGGGCTTTTCGCAGAATACGTTCACGCCGTGCTCGGCAAAATATTTCGAGACGGGATAATGCAGGTAATGCGGCAGACAAACGTGTACGCAGTCCGGCTTTGCCTCCCGCAGCATCTCCTCATAATCCGTGTAAAAGGGCACACCCTCCGGGGCGCGCTGCCCTGCTTCGGGATCAATGTCGCACACCGCGCACAGCTCGATGTCCGGGTTGCCCGCGATGGCGGCCAGATGGATGGGAGAAATATCTCCCAAACCGATCACTGCTGCTTTTTTCATATTCTTTCCTCGCTTTCAGCGGCAAAACAGGCAAAGCGGCGGACGGCGAACGGCCGCCGCCGCTTTGTCCCGCCGCGCGGTGCTGTTTACTCGCGGACGGGGAATTTGCCCTCGGCCTCGATGCGCTTGTTCAGCTCGGCCGCATATTCCTCGGGATCCACCGGGTTGCTTACGGTGCGGTTCGTCCAGGCGGAAAGCTGGGAAGCATTGGCCAGGTTCACGCCGTTGATGCCGTCGGAGCCCGGAGCCAGCAGCGGAGTGCCCTCAATGATGTGGCAGGCAAAGTTTTCCATAACAGTAGTGTGCTGATAGCCCCAGCCGTCCTGGTTCTCAAACTCCTCAAGGTCATACAGGCCGCCCGCGGCGTTGCCCATCGTCAGCTTGGCAACGTCCATCATGGACATGGTCTCGTTCATCTCAGGCTCGGTCTTTTTCATGCGGTAGATCTTGGCTTTCTTGCTGTCCTCAACAACGATCTTGCCGCCGTCCAGGTCGATCTCCAGCCGGTCGGTGCCGATGGCATCGTGGGTGCAGGTGATAAAGCTGCCTGTAGCGCCGTTGGCGTACTCGGTCACGATGGTGACATCGTTCTCAACGTCGATCTTGCGGTGAGAACCATTGATGTTCTTGGAGGTGACCTTCGTGGGGATGCCGCAGATCCACTGCCAGAGGTCGAGCTGGTGCGGAGCCTGGTTCACCAGAACACCGCCGCCTTCGCCGCCCCAGGTGGCGCGCCATTCGCTCTGCTGGTAGTAGCTGTCCGGACGCCACCAGGTGTTGATGATCCAGTTGGAGCGGCGGATCTCGCCCAGCTCGCCGGAGGCAACGATCTCCTTGATCTTCTGGTACAGCTTATTGGTGCGCTGGTTGAACATGATGCCGAACGCAACGTCGGGGTGCTCCTCGGCGCACTTGTTCATGGCCATAACGTCCTTCGCACGCACGCCGGCGGGCTTTTCCACCAGAACATTCATGCCGTGCTCTAGGCAGTAGATAGCGATCTCGTGATGCAGATAGTGCGGAACCGTGGTGATAACGGCGTCCACTGTGCCGGAGGCAACCATTTCCTTCCAATCCTTGAAGAACGGGACGTCGGGATATTTTTCCCGGCACATTTTCTCCTTCTCGGGGTCAATGTCGCACAAGGCGCCCAGCGCGCAGTGCGGGGGGCATTGAGGGGCAGGCATGCCGGGGAATCCGCCCTGGCCTGTCAAAAATCCTGCGTAAGCGCCGCCCTGGGCGCCGATGCCGATGAGGCCAAATCTTACTTTTTCCATAAGTACACTCTCTCCTTTATGTTTGCATTTCATTGCCGGTATGTCAAAAGCGGGACCTCCCGCCGGGAAAACAGCTCAGATGGCGTCCAGGATTTCCCTGAGCGCGTGGTACTGCATGGCGTAGCCCTCCGCGCCGTCTTTCGCCTTGTTCTTCTTGATGATGTTGGCAGCATCCTCAGTCTCCAGGGACTGCAGCGACGCGAACAGCACCAGATGCGGCTCCAGTGTCAGGAATCCCTCGTAGCCTTCGTCGCGGATGGCGCGGGTGAGCAGTGCCTTGATCTTGCCTTCGCCTGTGCCGCACAGCACATTCTCCTTGTCGTGAGAGACGGCATCCTTGATATGGATATACTCAATATAGGGGCGCAGCAGCTCCCAGCACTTTTCCGTATCCTCGCCGCACTGCACAAAATTCGCAAAGTCGAATGCCGCGCGGAAATGCGGGCTGGCCAGCGCTTCAAAGATGACCCTGCAGCGCGCGCCGGTGTCGCCGTAAATGTCTTTTTCATTCTCGTGCAGCAGGATGACGTCGTGCTTTTCAGCCACGGCGGCAAACTTGCGCAGCTTTTCGATCACCACGTCGCGGTAGCTGTCCGGATCTTTGCCGTGGGGGATGAAGAAACTGAACATGCGGATATAGCGGCAGTCCAGCAGCTTGCAGATCTCACACAGGCGTTCCAGGTCCGCCAGATGCTCGGCAAAGCCGGCCTCGTCCTCCACACCCACCTTGCCGACGGGCGAACCGATGGACGACACCTTCACACCATACTGGGCGAGGCGCGGCATCAGCTTTTCACGCACTTCATCCGGCGTGTATTCGGCAATGTTCTTGCCGTCCGCCGAGCGCAGGGAGATGTAATGCATGCCCAGCGACGTCACCGTCTTGAGCTGCTCGGTAAAATCCGGACTGATCTCGTCCGCAAAACCGGAAATATAAATGTTTTCTTTCATAAAATACGTTACCCCTTTTCTTGCCGATTGGTTGTTGTGCCATGATTCATCAGGGCAGCATGGTCCAAAATTAGGTACTATGTCAAGTATAGCACACCGATTTGCAACCGTGATTGCTATTATTGCTTGACACATTGCGAAAATTGTCTTAAACTGTTTACAAGGCTATCATACTTTATTATTAAGGGTGATCGAGCCGCCGAATGCCGGTTCAGGCTGAGGAAAGGCAGGGACTGTGTTGGGAAATAAGATCCAGAAATTCACCGTGCGCCAACAGATGCTCACCAATAACTACGAGATCTACCGTTATCGGGATTCCTATCTGAATAACGTGGCGCTGCATCATCATGATTTCTATGAAGTATACCTGTTTTTAAACGGGAACGTCAATTATACCATCGAGAGCCGGAACTACCATCTTCTGCCGGGGGACATCCTGCTCATCAGCCCGCTGGAGCTGCACCAGCCCCGCATCACGCTGGAAAAGCATCCCTACGAGCGTATCGTGCTGTGGGTGAACAAAAGCTTTCTGGAGCAGTTCAGCACGCCCCACACCACGCTGACGCACTGCTTCGATTCCACCGTACCCGGCCACACCAATCTGCTGCGTCTGGCGCCCACGCCGCGCCAGCATGTGACAGACCTGATGGAGCGCCTTGTGGCCGAGACCAACAGCGCCGATTACGGCTCGGACCTTGCTTCCATCGGCTGCCTCATCCAGCTTCTGGTGGAGCTGAACCGGCAAGCGGCCAATTCCGCCCAGCACCACGAGCTGACGGATAAGTCCGGGCCGATCGTGACGAACGTGCTCAACTATATCAACGACCACTATCACGAGGAGCTTTCCCTCGACATGCTGGCCTCGCGCTTCTTTGTCAACAAATATCACCTTTCCCATGAGTTCAACCGCCTTGTGGGCACCAGCATCTACCGCTATGTCATTCAAAAGCGGCTTGTCATTGCAAAACAGATGCTTTCGGACGGCCTGCCGCCCACCGACGTCTACCAGCACTGCGGCTTCGGGGATTACTCCAATTTTTACCGCGCTTTCAAGGCCGAATACGGCATCAGCCCCAAGGATTTCTCCGGCACGGCCCAAACGAACGGCTCAGGCTCCAAATAAACGCGGCGCCGGCGCGCCCATTTTCCAGCATACAAAACGCGCCCTGGAGGCTTTCCGGGGCGCGTTTTTTTACCACAGCCGCAGCTGGCCGTCCGTCTCCCGCCGCTCCAGCTCCGGCGGCGTTTCGTGCAGCAGGCGGCGCGCGGTTTGTTCATCCTCCAGCCAGGGGCGCACCTCCTGCGCGCGCAGCACCAGCGGCATACGGTGGTGCACCGGGGCCACGCTGGCATTGGCCTGCGTCGTCAGGATGCAGTACCGCGCCTCTCCCCCGAACACGCCGTACAGCGCCGCCATATACAGCTCCGTCCGGGCGGGCATACGGAAAAGATATCTGCGTTTATCCGCGTCCCATTCATAAAAGCCGGTGGCCGGCACTACACACCGCCGGGCGGCCACGCCGTCACGAAACATGGGCCGTTCCTCGGCCGTCTCGGCCCGGGCGTTGATGACATTCCTTCCCCCCTGCATACCGGGAAAGCCCCAACCCATCACCGCGGGAACGACCTTCCCCTCCCGCAAAACAAGCACCGGCGCGCCGTCCGAGGGGAACACCTCATCCCGCGGCGCCTGCGCACCCGCCTTCCGCACCGCCTCCCGGATGCGTGCCAGCATCCGGCTCTCCTCCCAGGAAAACTGATACCGTCCGCACATGGTATTCGCCCCTTTCTTTCGCGGCGCGCTTCGGCCGCCGCCCTCTGAAACATCAATACCAGTATGCCCTGTGGTGCGGGCAAAACGCAGCGCCGCGGCAAAAAACCGGTCGGGGCGCCCCGCCGCCCGGCCCGCTCCGCTCATTCCTCCAACGCTTCTCCGGCGGCGCCCGCTTCCGGCAGCGTGGTGACGCTGCGCAGCTTTCGCTGGATCTGACGTGTGCGCACGCCCACCAGGCTCTCCAGCGCGTTGCCCGCCTGATTGATGCGCGTCTGCGCCTGCTCCAGTGCCGTGCCGAACGTTTCAAACTCGGATTTCACACTGCTCAGAACATCCCACACTTCACTGGACCGCTTTTGGATGGCCAGCGTCTTGAAACCCATCTGCAGGCTGTTCAGCAGCGCGGCCATGGTCGTCGGCCCTGCGATGACGACCTTGAACTCCGCCTGCAGGCGCTCCACCATGCCCCGCCGCACCACCTCGGCGTAAAGGCCCTCGATGGGCAGGAACATAATGCCGAAATCCGTCGTTTCAGGCACATGGATGTACTTGGTATGGATGTCCTTCGCAAACTGGCGGATGCGCTGCTCCAGAACCTTGGCGGCCGCCTCCACCTGCGCCGCATCGGCGGTGTCGTAGGCGTCCAGCAGGCCGTTGTATGCGTCGATGGGAAATTTTGCGTCGATGGGCAGATACACACAGGAGGTGCCGTCGCCCGGCAGCCTCACGGCGTATTCCACGCGCTCGCTGCTGCCCTTCACGGTAGCCACGTTCTCTGCGTACTGCTCCGGCGCAAGGATCTGCTCCAGAATCGCGCCCAGCTGGATCTCTCCCAAAATGCCGCGCGTTTTCACATTGCTCAAAACCTTTTTCAGGTCGCCCACGCCTGTTGCCAGCGTCTGCATCTCGCCCAAGCCCTTGTATACGCTCTCCAACTGCTCGCTCACACGGCTGAAGGACTGCTGCAGCTTTTCGTCCAGCGTTTTCTGCAGCTTCTCGTCCACAGTGTGGCGCATCTCGTCCAGGCGCTTGCCGTTGTCCGCCTGCATGGCCGCAATGCGCGTTTCCATCGTGGTGCGGATGTTCTCCAGCTTTTGCTCGCTCTCCAGCGCGCCCGTTTTCATGCGCTGCTCAATGAACTGCAGCTGGTCCGTCACGGCTTTTTGCAGCGCAGTCTGGCGCACGGCAAGCTGTTCGCTCAGCTCCCGCAGGCGGGTGTTCTGCGCCTCCGCCACCTGCCTTTGTGCGTTTGCCTGAAGCTCCGCCGTGGACTGCAGCGTTCCGTGGATGGTGCCGCCCACCTCCGTGCGCAGCGCGCGCATCTCTTCCTGCAGCTCCTGTGAAAGGTTCTGCAGGTCGCGCAGTGTCGCCCCCTGTTTCGGCCTGATAAGTACGCAGACCAGCGACAAAACAGCCGCGATACCCGCCAGCGCCAGTGTAATATATTCGGTCATTCGCTTGTCTCCTTTGCCTTGCCTCCCGGGTTGTGTGATATCCGCGGGGGCGCTTTCATAAAGTATAGTATACGAGGAATTCCTCTATAAAGCAACAACGAAGGCGGCGATGGATTTGTTTGACAAGCTGAAGCAAGTACGCATTTCAAAACGGGCGCGGCGCGGCGCCGTGCTGGGGCTGTGCCTGTGCGCGGCGGCGGGGCTGGGCATGCACCTGCTGCCGGGCGGCGCGCCTGTAGGCTGTACACAGGAGGACCTTGCGGACACGCGGGCCGTCATGGCCGTGCAGGCTTCCGTCTCCGGCAGCACGGACGCGCAGAGCGGCGCGGCCGCGGACAAGGTGGTCTATCTGACATTCGACGACGGCCCCTCCGCCACTACGGAAAGCGGGCTGGACACGCTGAAGGCCGAGGGCGTGCCCGCTACTTTTTTTGTCATGGCGGCAGACAACAACGAGGAATACCTGCCCCTGCTGGAGCGCACCGTCCAGGAAGGGCATCTCATCGCGCTGCACACCTGCAGCCACGATTACAAAAGCATCTATAAAAGCCCGGACGCCTATTGGGATGATCTGCAGAAGCTGCGCGAAAAACTGCTTCCATACGTGCCCGCGGACCAGGAGATCAAATGGCTGCGCTTTCCCGGCGGCAGCACCAACACCGTCAGCCACCGCTACGGCGGCAGTGATATCATGAAAAAGCTGAAAGCCGATGCGGAAAGCCGCGGCTTCACCTATGTCGACTGGAACGTGTGCGCGGAGGATTCCCTCGGCGGCCACCCCTCGGCCTCTACCATTTACAACAACATCATCCGCGAGGTTGGCGACAAAAACACCTGCGTGGTGCTGATGCACGACACCAACGCCACAAAGAACACGGCCGCCGCGCTGCCGGACGTCATCCGCTGGTTCAAAAACGCAGGCTACCGCTTCGATACCGTGGACCATCTGGAAAAAAAGCCGTGACCGCCGCCGTCGCCCCGCCTGCTGTGGACAAAATACGGCCGGAATATGAAAAAAATGCAAATTTTAACAGCAAAAAGCCTGAAAATCCGTCGTGAGAATTGTAAAAAGGCACAAGATATTGTATACTGAATGTGTTTCGTATCTTGCAGCGGAAAGGGCGTGCGCACATGTTCGGCTATGTTTTGCCCCTGACAGCAGAGCTGAAGGTGCGCGAGTGGCACGCCTACCGCGCCTATTACTGCGGCCTGTGCAAGGAGCTGAAGCGTGAATATGGCTTTTTGTCCCGTTTTCTGCTGAATTACGACCTTGTCCTGCCGGCTCTGCTGGCGGACGGTATGGCGGGCACGCAGGCGCGTATGTGCCCGGAGCGCTGCATGGCCAACCCGGTGGAAAAACGGCCGATGTGCCAAAGCACCGCGGGCCTTGCCCTGGCTGCGGACGCGCTGGTGCTGACGGTGTATTACAAGCTGGCGGACGACCTTGCGGACGAACGTTTTTTTAAGCGTCTGCCCGCTCTGGTCCTGTGGCCCTTTTTGAGCCGCATGCGCAAAAAGGCGGCCGTCCGCAGGCCCGCGCTGGACGAGACGCTGCGCGAACAGACGGCCGCCCAGCAGGCACTGGAGCGCCGCGCCAGCAAAAGCGCCGATGAAGCGGCGGACCCCACGGCCCGCATGACGGCCGCGCTGTTCCGCCTGGCCGCGCCGGGCAGCCGTGCGCTGGAGCGCATGGGCCTGTTTGTGGGGAAGATCATCTATTACCTGGACGCGGCCGAGGATTACGAAAAGGACACCCGGAACGGCGCGTACAATGTGTTTGCGCTGCAGGGCCTTTCCAAGGCGGAGGCAGTGGCCGAGGCACAGCGCCTGTGCCGCATGTGCGCGGGCGAGGCGGCTCTGGCCTACAACCTGCTGGAGCCGGGGCCCTGCAAGGCGATCCTGGACAACATCGTCTTTCTCGGCCTGCCGCAGAGCATCGCACTGGCCGGGCAAAAGCGCACGCAGCCCAGGCACGGCGCATAAAGCTGTGCGCGGAACGTGATGCATCTCCGCTCCGTGCGGCGGAAACATACAGCCTGACATCCGACAACAGAAAGGAATTCAAATGGACGCATACAAAGTTCTGGGCCTTACCGAGGGCGCGACAGAAGAAGAGATCAAAACCGCATACCGGGCTCTGGCGCAGAAGTACAACCCGGACAATTATGAGGCCGGCCCCCTGCGCGAGGAGGCCGAGGCCAAAATGACCGAACTGAACGAGGCTTTCGACGCGCTGATGGGCGCCATCCGCACCGGCACGCCCGTAAACAGCGGGCGCACTGCAAACGCGGGCGAGCCGGAGCCGGACACAGGCGCGGCGGCCAACGGACGCTACCGAGCCATCCGCCAGATGATCAACAGCGGCGCGGTGGAGCAGGCCCTTGCGGAATTGAACGCGATCCAGGGCGGTGCCAACGACGCGGAATGGAACTTCCTTGTGGGCAGCGCATATTATTATAAGGGATGGGTAGCCGACGCGCTGCGCTATTTCCAGACGGCGTGCCGCCTTGCTCCGGGCAACCGGGAATATGAGGCCGCGCTGCGCAATTTGCAGAACAGCGCTGGCGGCGCGATGCCCGGCAACCCTTATGGGAACAACGGTATGGCGGGCGCTCAGGCCGTGGGCTGCTCCTGTTGCGACATGTGCACGGCCATGATGTGCATGGACATGTGCTGCGGCTGCGGCCGGGGAGGCTGCTGACGCCATGCAGAAACGCAGCAGTGAAAGCCGTAAGATCGCGCTTTCCGGCGTGTTCGGCTCGCTGGCCGCCGTCCTGATGCTGATGGGCGGCATCCTGCCGCTGGCCACCTACGTCGCGCCCGCGCTTGCGGGCATTCTCATCGTGCCCGTTGCCATTGAATTCGGCATAAAAACAGGCTATGTTCTGTACGCCGCCATCGGCCTGCTCTCGCTCTTTGTCGTTCCCGATAAGGAAATGAGCCTGATCTTCGTCTTTTTTCTTGGCTTTTATCCCCTGCTTAAGGCCAGCATCGAGCGCATGCGCTCCCGTGCGGCCCAGTGGGCCGTCAAGCTGGCCGTGTTCAACGCATGCATCGTCGGCATGTACGGCATCATTTTATTTTTGTTTCCCATCGGCGCCGTTGTCGAGGAATTCGAGAGCATGGGCATCCCGTTCACGGGGCTGCTGCTCTTGATGGGCAACGTCACCTTTGTGATATACGACGTCGCCGTGGCCCGCATCATCGGCCTGTACTGCGCCCGCTTTCGGGCAAGGCTGATGAAAATGCACTGAGCCGCGGGGCGCCGGCTTTACAACACCGGGAGGTTTGATATTCCATGCAGCTATGAAGCGCCGGGCCCTTTTGCAACAGCGGAGCGGGAAGCGCTGCTTCCCCATGGGCTTGCCCACCGCCACGAAGGGTGACGAGGATGGGAGATAACCCGTTTTCGGCAATGTGCCGAAGCGGGCGGCATCGAAAGATTCGGCGGATGCTCCCACGGCCGGGGTTCCGGGCGGCCGACACCATGCGGGCAAAACACGGCGGCAACGCCGAAACAGAGACGCATGGCACACCGGGATTTTACACATAAAATTTTGCGTCCCCGCGCGGCGGGCGACGTTTTTTTGCGGGCGGTGCAGTACGCCGCCCGGACAGACGTTATCCGACCGCGGCAGCCTCCGGGCGCCGCCGCGGTACGCCTGTCTCTTCGGCTGTGCCGCAGCTTAAGCGGCGCGGCACAAAATACATAAATGCAAAGACGCAAAAACGCGGGCGCGCCGGCGGGGTACGCCCCGGACGTGTTGTGTCTTTCGGCAGGCCATGCGGCGCTTTCCTGCGCGGCGGCATGGCCTTGGTATTGTTTTGTGTTTTTGCGTCTTTCGCATTGTACCATTTTTTAAAAATGACAATGTTGGGAGATAGAATTTATGTGTGGAATTGTTGGATATATCGGCTCGCGCCAGAGCACGGACGTACTGCTGGACGGACTTTCCAAGCTGGAATACCGGGGCTATGATTCAGCCGGAGTCGCATTGTGCGTAAACGATGAGATCCGGGTCGTCAAAGCACAGGGCAGGCTGGCCGTTCTGGCAGAAAAACTGAACGGCATGCCGCCCATGGCCTCGCACTGCGGCATCGGGCACACACGCTGGGCTACGCACGGCGCCCCCAGCGACGTAAACAGCCATCCCCATTGCGCCGCGCGCGTCAGCCTGGTGCACAACGGCATCATTGAAAACTACGCCCAGCTCAAGGAGCACCTTATGAAACGGGGCTATGAATTCTGCAGCGAAACAGACACCGAGGTGCTGGTAAAGCTGCTGGACCACAACTATCACGGCGAACCGCTGGGCGCCATCCTGCGGACGCTGGAGCAGGTGCGCGGCAGCTACGGGCTCGCCATCCTGTTCAAAGATTTTCCCGGGCAGATCTTCTCCGTGCGCAAGGAAAGCCCTCTAATCGTCGGTTACGGCGCCGGAGAAAACTTTCTCGCCAGCGACATTCCCGCTCTGCTGCGCTATACCCGCGATTATGCGGTGCTGGAAGAGGGCGAGATCGCTGTGCTGAGCGCGGATAAGATCGACGTATACGACGCTTTCGGCCATCCGGTGCAAAAGCAGCACCTCACGGCCGACTGGGACATCGGCGCCGCCGAAAAAGGCGGTTATCCTCACTTTATGCTCAAGGAGATCCACGAGCAGCCGGAGGCCCTGCGCGCCACAGTCAATCCGCGCGTACAGGACGGCCTGCCCGCGTTGGGCGTGCCCGGACTGACGGACGAATACCTTGCAGGAGTGGAGAATATCCACATCGTTGCCTGCGGCACAGCCATGCACGCCGGCATGGTCGGCAAGACCGCCATTGAGCGCATCGCCCGCGTGCCCGTTTATGTAGACATCGCCAGTGAATTCCGCTACCGGGACCCCATCCTTGGCAAAAACGATCTGGTGGTCATCATCAGCCAGAGCGGCGAGACTCTGGATACGCTGGCCGCACTGAAGCTTGCCAGGGAGCGCGGCGCAAAAACGCTTGCTGTGGTGAACGTGGTTGGTTCTTCCATCGCCCGCGCGGCCGACTGGGTTCTGTACACCTACGCCGGGCCGGAGATTGCCGTCGCCAGCACCAAGGCGTACAGCGTGCAGATGGCCGTGCTGTATCTGTTCGCGCTGCGTCTGGCGCTGGTCCGCGGCGCACAGGACGAATGCATCGTGCGCCACCTGACGGTCGAGCTGCAGCGCGTTCCGGAGCTGCTGCGCCCCATTCTGAAGGACTGTGACAACATCAAATACCTCGCCAGCCAGTTCATGAACAGCGATCATCTGTTCTTCATGGGACGCGGGTTCGACTATGCGCTCTCGCTGGAGGGCAGCCTCAAGCTGAAGGAGATCAGCTATGTGCACAGCGAGGCCTACGCGGCCGGCGAGCTGAAGCACGGCACCATCTCTCTAATCGTGGAGGGCACGCCCGTAGTGGCGCTTGCCACACAGGACAGCGTATATGAAAAAACCATCAGCAACGTCAAGGAGGTAAAGACACGCGGCGGCCGGGTGATCCTGCTTTGCAAACAGGACGCAAAGGTCCCTGCCGACGCAGTGGATCATGTGGTGCGCCTGCCCGAATTTGAGGGCGTGTTCATGCCGCTGCTGCTAATCGTACCGCTGCAGCTGTTTGCCTATTACATGAGCGTGCTGCGCGGCTGCGACGTGGATAAACCCCGCAATCTGGCCAAGAGCGTGACGGTGGAATGACCCTTCCGCGCCCGGGACCGTCTTTTCCGGCGGTTCCGGGCGTTTGCTTTTCCCCTGGCCGCATGCTTTTTTGCCGCCTCCTCCGAACGGCGGATTACACCGCGCCCTGCACGCCCATCCTCAAAAGAAACGGGAGAACGCTCCCGGAGGAGGGCCGGTATGCTGCATCCCCCGTTCGCGCGCACGGCCGCGCTTCCGCCCGCCGTTCGGGAAGCGGGCGCAGACACAGGCTCACGACATTCTTTACAAACTGTTTATAGAAAAACTGTGCAAAGATGCTATACTTTAGTTGTCGGAAAATATTTACAGACAGACCGCCCGGCAGGCCGCTCCGCGCGCGCCCGGGCTGAGGGAGAACCATTCATGGAACTGCGCAGCAACATCAAAATGCTGAATTACGCCCGCAAATATCTGCTGAACGATACGGACAACATCCTGCCGTTCCCCGTGCGGCCGCAAAAGCCGCCCCGCACGGGCAGGCTGCCCACACTCCTGCCGCGCAGTGCGCCGCGGGACGAGGGTGTGCCTGCTGCCGCGCTGGATACGCTGTACCGCAGCCTGTCCGGCGCCGAGTGCGGCACCCATGCCTGCATCGTACTGCGCCACGGCCGTGTGGTGAGCGAGGGATGGTACGCGCCCTATTCAAGCCGGTATTGGCATGTGACGCACAGCATGTGCAAAAGCGTGACGGGCACCGCCATAGGCATGCTGGCAGATGAAGGCCGCCTTTCACTGGACGAGCATGTATGCGAGATCTTTCCTGAAAAGTGCGGCCTGCTCACCAGCCGCCGCATGCGCGCCGTCACAGTGCGGCACCTCGTCACCATGACAAGCGGCGTCGCTTTCAAGGAGGCCGGCGCGGTTCTGGAAGGCGACTGGGTCAAAGGCTTTCTGGACGCAGATGTTCTGTTCGAGCCCGGCTCCGCATTCGATTACAACAGCATGAACAGCTACATGCTTTCCGCCATCGTCAAGCGCAAAACAGGGCTGGGTCTTTCGGCCTATCTGCGCCCGCGCCTGTTCGAGCCGCTGGGCTTCGGCGATGTAGCGTGGGAGACCTGCCCCCAGGGCATCGAAAAAGGCGGCTGGGGCATGTACGTTTATCTGGAGGACATCGCCAAGCTGGGCCAGCTCTATCTGCAAAAGGGCAAATGGACGGGTGCCGACGGAAAGGAACAGCGCCTTTTGAGCGCCGCTTGGGTGGAAGCTGCCGTCAAACCCGACACCGTGCATGAGAACGGCGAAGAATACGGCTATCAGCTCTGGCCGCACAGCGCCGACCACACTTATATGTTCAACGGCATGTTCGGCCAGTATGTCGTCGTTGCGCCGGACCTGGACCTGGTGCTGGCCGTGAACGCAGGCGCGGGCAATTTATTTACCCGCAGCCGCAGCTACACCGCTGTGAGAGAATTTCTGAAGGCCGTGGCCCGTGCTCCCGCGCCCCTGCCGGCCGACCCCTCCGCAGACGCGCGCCTTGCCTTTACGGCGGCGCATCTGCGCTTCGGCGAGGCTGTGCCGGAACCGCCTGTTCCCGTCAGGCATCCCTGGTACGCGCGTGTCCGTAACGCACTGTTCCCCCCTGCCGCGCCGTCTGCTCCCTCTCCTATCCCGGACAGCGTGCGCCCCGCTCTCGCCCAAACATACCGGCTGGAGGAAAACCGGGCCGGCCTGCTGCCCGCCATTCTGGGCTGCATGGAGGACTGGTATACCAAAGGCTCGGAAAAAGCAGCTTTCCGTGTGGGGGACAACACGCTTTCGCTGCTCTGGACCGAAGGCGGCGTGGAGTACTGCATTCCCGTGGGCTTTGAAAACGCGCTGGAATACGAGCTGGACTTGGGTGGCAACCGCTTCGCCGTGGGCGTGACGGGGCGCTTTACCGCCAACGAGGACGACGAACCCGTTTTGAAAGTGACGCTTTGTTTTCTGGAAAGCTCCAGCTCCCGTCTGCTGAAATTCGTGTTCCGGCCGGACGGCGGGCTGACGGTGAAATTTGACGAAGCGCCGGGCCTGCTTGTGGCAATGCGCTCACTGCAGGGCACAATGAAATCCCAGTCTCAGGGGCTGGATTTGTTCAAGGATATCGACTATCTGCATTATCTCATCCACCGCGTCTGCTCCCCCGTCGTGCACAGCGTGCCGCCGGAGGAATTGCCTGCTCCCGGGCAGGCGTGACACAGTCTTTCCCCGCCCGGTCTGCGGCAAAAGCGGCTTTCGCTTTTCAAACAGACCGGGCCAGATTTTTTCCCCGGCAGGCATTTGCTGTGCCAACCGGGCTGGCCAGGCCCGCAGCCCGCACGCACTTCGCCCTTTGAGCGAAAACGCCGCGCTCAAAGGCACATCCTCGCGCGGGGCGGCTTGCTCCCATCCGGTCGCATTTCGCCCTTTGGGCGAAAGCGCCGCGCTCAATGCGGTTTTGTTGAGGCCGCTTCGCGGCGTCATGGTATAATGATGACAAGACGATTCAAAAAAGGAAAGCGGGGCGTATTCTGTGGACATCCGTGCGCAAGCTGTGCGGAGCTTTCGGCTCCGGGCACATCATCTGGACAAAATGCTCCCATCCGGGCAAATTGAAACCGCCGCCGGGGCCTGCGGAGTACAGAACTCGCCGCCCGGTGCGTGGGAAACAGCTCTGTTCAACCGCGTGGAAGGCTGCACTCTGCCGGAGCTGCACGACGCGCTGTACCGCCGGAAAAACCTGCTGCAGGCCTGGAGCTACCGGGGCGTGCCCGTTGTGTTTCCCACTGCGGAAAGCGGAATTTTTCTCTCCCCGCTCGCCGCGCTTGAGGGGGAAGCGCCGTGGATCTATACCCGCGGCATCGCTCTGGCGCTGGAGCACCTGCAAATGAGCTTTGACAGCCTGCTGCCGCTTGTGAAGCAGGCAGCGGGGTATCTGGATGCCCACACCGTTCAAGGCAAGGAAACGCTGGACCGTGTACTGGCGGATGCCGTACGGGAACGCCTGCCGTCGGAAAAACGGACACTGTGGGACGCACCCTCTATGTACGGCGCGCCGGACCGGCAGACTGTGGGCGGCGCGGCCGTATCGTTCCTGCTGCGGCCCTGTTCCTTTTCCGGCCTTGTGGTATTTGGCTGCCGCCGGGGCGGCAGCCCGACCTTTGCGTCGTTCCGAAGCTGGCTGGGCCGCGCGCCCGAAACTCCGCCGGACGCGGACAGGCTGTTGGTCCGAAAATTCCTGCACTGCCACGGCCCCTCCACGCCGGCCCTCCTGGCAGAGTGGCTCGGCTGCTCGCCCGCACAGGCGCGGCGGCTTTGGAACAGCGTGGCGCAGGAGCTGGAGCCGGTATCTGTGGAGGGCAAAGCGCGCTGGCTCCTTTCTGCCGACCGCGATGCGCTGGCCCATCCCTGCGGCCCGCAGGAGCGGCTGCTCCTGCTCGGGCCGCACGACCCTTACCTCGACACCCGGGACCGGGACGTGCTGCTGCCCGACAAAGCGCTTCAGAAGCTGGTGTGGCGCACCGTCGGCAATCCCGGCGCTGTCGTGCTGGATGGCCGCATCTCCGGCGTGTGGACGGCCCGGACCGTCCGGGACAGGCTGGAGCTTTCCGTCACAGCCTGGCAGGCGTTTTCGGCACGGCAGCAAAGCATGCTGGAAATACGCGCGCAGGAATACGCCGCGTTCCGCGGGCTTTCTCTTTTGAAATACACACTGGAGGATGGATGACGCCTTGCGTCCTCAGGCGCATCGCTTTGGCTGTTCGCCGCCGCTCAGGCGCAATGTCCGACAAAAAACAGCCACAGGCTATTCTTTCGGCCACGCGGGCCGTCCTTACCCGCGGCCATTGAGATACGTTTTTATTGCGGAGCAATAAAAAAGCTCCCGCATGGAGGCCGCATCTGCGGCCCCCC